>ENA-OZAI01000796-OZAI01000796.1-human-gut-metagenome-genome-assembly--contig:-NODE-796-length-12756-cov-4.353279_pt1 | contig 12756 bp, 8 predicted proteins | sample MGYA00243299_ERZ653495 | MGnify/ENA primary metagenome ERZ653495 (study PRJEB26926, sample SAMN06164907) | human gut metagenome | biome: ENVO:00009003; feature: ENVO:2100002; material: ENVO:00002003... | reverse complement strand
GGCAGCGTCAGATGTGTATAAGAGACAGTTCCACAGCAAGCTTCTCCTGTTCGGTCATCGAGTCACAATCTCCGATAATCAGATCCGGCTCCACATGCAGGAGCCCGCAGTAGCTTAAGCCGCCGTCCACCGCGATCACATAATCTTCCTCCGTCACAGACAGTTCTCCCATCGTGAGATCTCCTGCGCCAATCAAAATACATTTACCCATAGTATTTACTTTTTTCCTTTCCTGTAACGGTTCCGTCCTTGCCATTCCCAAAGTCACATGAATGCGCCTGCGCCGCTTTGTGACCGGCCTTATTTCCGAAACAGACATTTCGTTTCGTCTGCGAGCCGTTACGCAATATTCTACAATTTCTGCGTTTACTTTTCAAGCCATACGCAGTATATTTAATCTGTTCAAACTTACAACGATACTCAGAGGATCAACATCCCTGTATGTGAAAGGCACTCTCATGAATCTATATGACAATCAGCCGCTGACCGTTGCGGAGCTCCGCAGATTGCAGGCTTTGGAAAACCGATATCGGAATGCTGCCAGAGAAGTGTTCACGAACCGTGTGGAATACTACCACAGGTTCACCGGTGGGCACTACACTTCTATCACCATCCGTGACCAGAAGACCCGCTGGGGAAGCTGTTCCTCGAGAGGAACTTTATCCTTCAATTACCGCCTGATCTACGGTCCCGCCGGTCCTCTGGATTATGTGGTAGTCCACGAGCTCTGCCACCTGACTCATATGAACCATTCGAAGGACTTCTGGAACATGGTCGAGCACATCATGCCGGATTACCGGATCTATAAGCAGTGGTTAAGGGAGCACGGACAGGAGCTTACCCTGACGACACATCTGAAAAAGCAGGGCATTCCCATCCGCCTTGGCTAAGGCGCCATGCTATAAATGGCGGCCTGTTTTTCAACAGACCGCCATCTTTTACTATTCTGCTCTACGCAGTGCTATCTTCCGTTTATCTGTTCTCGTTTACATAGACCTGTACACGGCTCTGAATGACACCTGCCACATCTCTCGCACTCTTCTGTCCTGAGAAGTATGCTCCGGCTTCTTCCGAAATGATATTGGAGATTGCCTCATTATAGTATCCTCTCTTGTTCACGCTTTCCACAAAGCTTACGATCCTGTCCACCTGCTCCTGTGTCAGCTGCGGCAGCAGTATTTCCTCCCCATTGATGTAATAGGTCTCATCGTATTCCACTTTGTTGCCGTTCTCATCCGTATAATACGGCTTCTTCGTAGCATCCTGCACATTCTTCTCAAAGGTGCTGCGAAGTACCGGAAGATTGTATTCCTGTTCCTGTATTTTATCCTGATATTCCTGTGTCAGATAGTAGCGCAGGAATTCCCATGCACCGTCCAGGTTCTTGGATTTTGCAGACAGGGCATACATCCTGTTACCTGCCCATAATATGGATCCCATGTCTCCATCGGTCGGGAAGCCCACAAAGGAGATATCCTCACCGAAGACACCGTTGATCGTACCGTTCAGATCACGGATGTTGCTGATGGAGATGCCATCCAGCAGGGTTCTGTCCTCACGGAACTGGGATTCATAGTTATTCCAGTAATCCTCTCCCCAGTAATCCTCTCCATATTCTACCGGCAGCCCGGCTGCATAGGTCAGCATTGCCACGAAATTATCCGTATCAAATGCACATTTTCCGGTGGATACATCCACGAAATCACTGCCACAATAATTCATCATGGTATACAGGAAGCTGTCTCTGGTCTCATCACTGAAGAGTGCGGTTCCTTCCGGCATGGTATCCCGGATCGTCTGCAGTTCTTCCATAGTAATGGAGGTACGGTCACCGAAAATAGATTCTTTTCCTACCATAGTAGAGATATAGAAGGAAGGAATCACATAGTACAGTTTACCGTCCACACGGTACGCATCCCAGACATTCTGCAGATAGTCGTTTTTCGATAATTCCTCATCCCCCGCAATGAGATCATCCACATTTGCCACCAGTCCCTTGGCAATATAGCTGTCCATTGACATATTGCTGTCCACGACCAGAATATCCGGCATTCCTCCGGAGATGATATCATTATTTAACTGCTTCACACCGAGAGTATAATCCTCTGAAGTGTTGTAGGTATTGTATTCCTTGACTACAATACGGTAAGTGTCACCGGACTTATTATACTCTACTACTTTTCTCTTCAGATCATAGTCGATATAGTTACCGGCCAGTGTAAGAACGATCCTGTCCTTGATATCCTCCGGCTTCACGTGGGTGAACAGACCGCCGCATATTTTGCCTTCGTTGTTATCATAGTAAAAGCCCAGGAACTGTTCCTCGTCCAGTATCAGGAAATTGTTCAGGCTGCCGGCAGCCAGATCTGAATTGATATAACTCATGATCTGCTTCGACTCCTGTGTCTGCACATTATAACCAAACAATCCGTTACTATCGGCATAGTACAGGATGTCACCGTCTCCGGGCACCATATTATAATAACCGCCGTTGGTCAGTGTCGAGGAAAGCTTTATTCCTTCTGATACCGCATCTGTTGCAGGATCATAGGTTGCGATATACATATCCGTGTAATTGCTCTCATCATAATAGATGATCTGCAGCTTGCCATCCGGCGTAATGATATTCGAGCTTGCATTGTTGAAAAGTGTTGCTGCTGCCTCTGGCAGCTCCTTCCGGTCTGTGATACCCTCTTCCGTCACAGTGCATTTCTCTATTTTATCACCGCTTAACATCAGTGTCAGGGTCCCATCCTCATTGGGGATGATACTATGTACCCAGGAATAGCTTTCTTCTGTATTCATATCATTCAGATCAGCTTCCCATAAGATAGTCCCATCCGCACTCCAGCAGATCAATGTATAATCATTCGTACTGCTGTAATCATCTTCGGAATATGTCTCACTATAGTAATTGCGTATTCCGTAGACATTTCCATCCGAGCCGACCGTACAATTGTTGAGCGATGTGCTAGTATAACTGCTGTTCCCTGCCGGTGCATCTACCACATCCATATCCGCTGCCGCAATATCCTGTGTGCTGGCCGCCTGCTCCGTAAGAGGCACTGCTTCATTTCCGTCCCCAGAAGCCTCACCGCCCTGTGCAGGTGCCGGAGTAGCCGGAGCCTCTCCTTCCTTCCACATAGGCAGTTCTACGGTGCCAATGACGGTACCATCCTGTTTCATTGTAGTAAGATGCAGCGTACTCTGACTGCCGTTATCGGAATATTCATAGGTCTCAAACAGAAGGTAAACCGTATCTCCCTTTCTGGTCAGCAGATCAATATTCATATTGTCTGAATCCATATTGAGATCCAGGGCCTGTTCCTTAAATACATACTGTTTTGCAAGACTGGCATCGGCCGCACTGCTGCCGCCGTTTCCGTTCCCGCCGTTACCCTTTCCACAGGCAGTCAGACCTGCGATCATTGCCACGGTCAACGCGATACTGATCAGTTTTTTCCCTTTCTTTTTCATTCTCCCTCTCCTTTTCTTGTCTGTGTCTGTTGTTTTACGACTGCTGTTCCTCTTTTGTCTCCTCCGGTGTCTGCGTTTCCTCTGTCTGCATGTTCATTGTCTGCGCTTTCTCCGGCTCTTCCGAAGCTGCATCCGCAAGCTCTGTTTCCTCCGCCGGTTCATCCGTCAGCCAGGAGAATTCACTGTCTGCATAAGGGTCTTCCTCCAGTTCCCGTTCCAATTCCTCCAGGACATCCCTCTCCTTGTGGGGGTGCTTTTTCTCTCTGCGGCGTTCCACAGCCCGCTCTGCCTTATCCTTACCGGTATGCCATACCTCCTTCAAGGTCCAGCCCTTATGGCGCCACCAGTGTACAAAGCACCAGATAACGGTCACTACCGGATATAATAACAGAAGCAGCATAACTACCGTAAGCAATGCAATAATGTCTTCATAGCCTCTCGCCAGATTCTCCCAGTAGGGGTAGATGATGGCTTTTCCGTTCATGGAACGCGTTCCGAAGGCAAGGATTGTTTTGATCCGGTTGGGCAGAGAATAACGTCTGCTGTTTTCCACGATCTCAACGTTTTTCTCATCTATGCCGATCCCTTCTTTTACTTTGCCGTAGGCGAACTCATCCACAGGGTTCGGCATCACGATCTCGTAATGATTGATCCCGTTATTCGTACCATAAGCAGACAGTGTCTCATAAGACACATAGACCACCGTGGAATTCAGTCCCGCCGCTTTATCCATTCTGCTGTCCGGGCGCTGCACCACACCGGTGACGATATGGGGTACATTGCCGATATATACTGTCATGCCCACCACATCATTAGAGCCGAACAGCTGCCAGGCCGCATCCTGATCGATGATACAATAATCCTGCATCAGATCATTACCGGAAAAATAGGCGCCGGTGATCAGTTTCAACGGATGGAACATAAAAAAGTCTCCGCCGATACCGATGGCATTGGCATCCAGCGTATTTTTCCCGTTGACCAGGGTGATCTTGCCGTCCGCACTGTAGGCATCCACCCAGAGTCTTGCACTGGGGTTCTCTGAGGTCTCTGTAATAGAGGCCTCCTGCAGCACATTTTTCAGTGAATATTCAAAGCTTTGAATGGTATCCTCCGTCACTTCCGCTTTGGAGGAGAAAAAGCAGCTGATCTGTGCCACATCCTTTTTTTCACTCCAGCGTCCGGCCATCTGCTGGGCATCCTGGGTATTTGCCAGATGGTTGGTCCATCCCAGCAAAAGCAGGAACAGAAGAAAGGATACTACTGCACTGCAGTACCATATGCATTTCTTTTTATTCTGTATTCGAATCCGAAACATCTGATCTGTTTCTTCCTTCCTGTTAAATTATTTTCCGTCTGAAAGACCTTTTATGAATTATTTGCCAGTCTGACCAGCTTTCCTGCCTCTACCGGCTGGGTAGATGTCGTAATGACAAATTCAGAGCCATATAACGCCCCACTCACTGCGGACTGGGTGTCATCACTTGCCAACACTTCCACATCTACACGGGTTGCAACATAACGATTGCCCAGAGGACTGCTCTTGGATTCCACGATCAGGATAAACTTACCGTTGCTGTCCTCACGGATGGCACTGTTGGGTACGATCAGATCGTAATTGGCACTCTTCTGTCCTACGGATACATTTAAGGACTGTCCGGGTGTCACTTCATCTCCGGTGATATCAAAGGTGAGCAGCTTCTTCTGTCCGGGATCTGTGGTATCCGGTTTGATGCTTGCCAGGGTAATATCCATATCACTGTATCTCCAGGAGTTCACCAGGTCTGCCTTATCTCCCACAGAAAGTCTCTTCGCCTGATCATTGGTCACGGAGAAGCTCATGGTAAAGCCCTTACCCTCCGGCTGCATGGTCACCAGTGCAGTATCCGGCTGTGCCTCGTCTCCTGCCTTGACTGTTACGCTGGTAATGGTACCCGAAATGGGGGCTTCGATGCTGGCACCTACCGCATTCTCCTGTAATTTTGCGATATCATCTCTCTGCTTCTGGAGACTGTCTAACTGGTAATCCAGATTCAGTTCCGTGGAAATATCCTTCAGCAGCTGTTCCTTGGTATCCTGTGCTGCTTTCAGCTGGATATTTCGTTTATCCAGTTCGGTCTGCCAGTTCTGGGTCTGCACCGTCAGGGAATTGGTGCTGTTCTCCTTGCTGTTCTGTTTATCTGCCAGTGCCTTGTTGGCATCTGCAAGCGCTTTTACCTTCTCATCATATGCTTTCACCTTGTCCGGATTGTTATTGATAAATGCCTGTCGTTCATTGATCAGCGACTGATACTGTTCCCTGTTCTTCAGTGCCAGCTGGTATTCGTCCTCTGTCACCTGATTGACAAAGCCATTACCGGATACCGAACTTGCAATGTTCTCATTGTATTTATCGATGGTGGCCTGACAGGTGGCCTGAGCTGCCTGCCATTCGCTGATCTTGTCTTTCGCAATCTTGACTTCATCACTGTTTAATGCTGCCTGGGCTGCGTTCACCTTATTCTGCTCCGAACCGGTGTCCGGCGTTCCTCCGGCATCCACGTTCACCTGTGCGGCCTTCAGCTGATTGATTGCGTTGGTGGCTTCATCCACCTGCTTCTGCCATCTGTCGATCTCTGCCTCCGCCGCCACAATGCGACTCTGATAAGTGTTTATGGAAGCCACATTTCCGTTCTGTACATTCTGGAAGGTAGAATTGGAAATGTCACCGGATAACAATGCCAGCTCAAAATCCAGCATTGCCTTATCCAATGCAGCTTGGGCATCGGTCAGTTCCTTACTTTCCTTATCCTCCAACAAAAACAGTGGATCACCCTTCTCTACCTTGTCCCCGGTCTTTACCAGAACACTGGAGATCGTACGGGTCTCACTGATCTTCACATTATAGGGATCTCCGCTTTCCACCGTACCGGTACCGCGGATCTTTGCCGTGATCGTTCCAGACTGCACGTACTGGGCCGCCACCTCCGGAAGGGAATAGTTCATAAATGTATTGGAAAAAAATGTCAGCACCAACATTACAGACAAGAATATAATGGCTGCATTTTTAACCCATTCTCTTCTCTTTTTTCCACTGTTCTCGTTCATCTTGATTCTCCTCTATATTTCACTTTCTATCTGTATTCCGGCAGTCGGATCCATGCCGGTATATCCTCAAAAATCAGTGATCCTAGCCTTTGACACCGCCCTGGTAGGTAATTCCGTCTACCAGATATTCTTCTCCGTAGAGAAATACCAGAAGACTGGGCACCATGTAGATCGTAGCCACGGCGAATGCCAGTCCGATCTCTCCGGAATTGATCTTGCTTAAGAATACGGACAAGGGATGCGTCTCCGCATCGGATAACAGGATCAGCGGCTGTTCCACCATATTCCAGTAATCGATAAATACAAGAATGGCTGCGGAACACAGCGCTCCTTTGCACAACGGCATACAGATCAGCCGATAGATCTGCCACTCTCCGGCGCCGTCGATCTGTGCCGCTTCCATGACTCCCACAGGAATTCTCTTCATGAACTTCGTCAGCAGATAGACTGCAAAGGGTGAAAAGATCCCGGGCAGCCAGATGGCCCAGTACGTATTTAATATATTCAGCTTTTCCGCCACCAGATAATTTGGTACCAGCGTTACCTGATACGGCATCAGCATCAATATCACATAAGAGAAAAATACCAATGACCTCAGCTTCCCCGAGTACCTGGCAAATCCATAAGACGCCAGCGATGCCACGATCAGCTGAAACAGCACGATCGGTCCCACCAGGATCACAGAATTCCAGAATTTCAGCAGATATTCCGGGCTTTTCAAAAGTACCGTAGTATACTGGCTGAAGGATACGATATCCGGTATAAATTTCAAATTCACTTTTTCGGAAATATAGACCTTGCCGCCCTTATCATTCGTGGCAAATACCGAACCATAGTTCGCTGATATCTCCGAAGATGACATGAAAGAATTGGTGATCGTCAGGACGATCGGCATCAGAAACAGTATAGCAAAAAAGGCTGCGATCACTGTTGCTATGCTGATGCGGACATTCTCAAATATCTTCTTTCTCTTCTTGAACCGGATCGCCCTTCTAAGTTCAGGCGGAACAGTTTTTTTAAGCTTCTGCTCCATCAGCCTTCCACATCCTTTCCGAAATGATTTTCCACTGCGAACAGAAGTCCGATGATCACGACCATGACGAGAGACATCAGTATCGCTGCTGCAGACAGCGTCTGATAATCCAGACTCTTGAACTTATTGTTCATGAAGTGCTGCAGCATATAGATGGAATCGTAAGGATAATCCGTTGTCAGCAGATAGATCTCACGGAAGATCTTAAAAGAGCTGATCAGGGACATGATCGTCACAAACAAAAAGGTGGAAGACAAATACCGGATCTTAATATAGAAAAAGGTCTGTAACGATGTGGCATTTTCCAGTCTCGCCACCTCCAGCAGATCCCTGGGTATGCTGGCAAGTGCTGCCATAAACAGGATCATATTATATCCCAGGTTCTTCCATAGGAATAAAATGACGATTACAATAATGGAGTAACCAGACTTCAGCCAGTCGATCTTCTCCACACCGAAGACTCCCAACAGATCATTGACCGCACCGTTATAATGGAACAATACCTGCCAGATCAATACAATGGATGCCACCGGCACCATCATGGGACTTAAGAAAAAGGTACGGAACTGACTCCGGAAAGGAAGCTTTGCTTCCAGTACCACTGCCAGAAGCAGGGACAAAACCACGGCTAACGGCACTGCAATTGCAGAAAATACCACCGTATTATGCACTGCCGTACGGAATGCCGCGTTTTTAATTACGCTTACAAAGTTGTCTAAAAATACAAAATTCATGCTGATAGGGTTATCCACCAGCGAATAAAATATCACAACCAGAAAAGGAAGAAAAAAGAAAGCAAGTACTCCAAGAAAGCTTGGGGCTATAAAAAGCCCCGAGCTCCTCTTGAGTTTCCGCATTCTCTTATCCAATTTGTGATGTCGCTTCCGCTTCTGATCCACCTGCTGCCTGCTCACGATAATCAAGCCTTTCCTTATCTGTTTTCATTTACATAGACCTGCACACGGCTCTGAATGACATTCGCCACATCCGATACAGATTTCTGACCTTTGAAGAATGCTTCTGCTTCCTCGGTGATGATATTGGTGATCTCATCATTACCGGTTGCACTGGAAGGCTCAGCCACATTGATCAGATCCTGCAGGACTGCCACTTCCTCCTGTGTAGGTATATGATAGGAATATTCCCAGTCTCCGTAGCTGATGCTGGAAGTACCACCCTCCGGAATCGGATTCCCATTCTCATCCAGGATCTGCTCACCGTTTTCATCCGTCATATATGTCATATTCATTGCCTTCTCCACCATATCATCCAGCGCAGACTTTCTGGCGGGAAGTCCATAGGAATAAAAATTATCAAACGGCTGATTCAGGTAATTCTCAATAAATGCCCATGCCCCGTCCTTGTTGGAGGATTTGGCGGTAATCGCATACAGCTCACTGGCCTGCATATAAGTACCGCTGCCACCGCCGGAGGTAGGATATCCGATATAGGTTACCGGCTCGCCGAACATAGCTTCCTCCTCCTGAATACTGTTCAGCTGATAGATACCTGTCATATTTAACAGTACTTCACCGGACTGGATCTTCGCCGGTGTAGATCTGTCGTCATTCTGCCAGTCATACTCTTCGGGGAAGGTATTGACAAATTCCAGTACCTTCTGGAAATCTTCCGAATCAAAGCTACACTTTCCCGTCTCCCAGTCAATATAGCTGTCCAGATCATAGGCTAACAGTGTGTACAGCATACCGCTCTTGGTCATGCCTTCAAACAAGGAAGCACCTTCATGCTGACCTGCATAGGCTATAATATCGTCAATGGTCCAGCCCTTCTTATCACCCACTTCGGAGGTCTTGCCGACGATCGTGCTTAATGTGAAGCTCTTCGGAATTCCCACCAGTTTTCCGTCATAGGTATAACTGTTTACAATATTTTCAAAGAAATCGTCCTTGCTTAATACACTGCTCTTCTCCAGATAGGGTGTCATATCCTCGAATACACCCTTGGAAGCCAGTTCCTTGACATCCAGGTTGGACAGATCCAGGATATCCGGGCACCCGGCTCCGGAGGTAATATCATTGTTCATGGCTGTAATGCCATCCGCCCAGGAAGTTTCGGTCCAGTTATTATCATCGATATATGTTTTAATATTGACATGATATTCATTACTCTGCTTGTTGAAGGCTACAGCTGCTGCCTGAAGGCTCTGGGAGGTATACAGGGTTCCGATCGTGATCTGGGACTTCTGCGCCACCTCACTGGCCTTGGTTTTGGTCAGCTTCACCAGGTCAGTTTCCCCTGTGTTCCAGTCATTGACCACTGCCAGGATCTTACCGTCTGTGGTGGCTGCGGCATAGGTGACATAACTGCCGTTAATATCACTGTCCAGCCAGCTCAGTATTTCGGTAGTCTTCTGGTCTGCGAGACTATAATCATACAGGGCAGTATCCGTATTCACCAGGAGATCATTGTCTATTCCGGCACATAATCCTCCGTTGCCGTTTGTGTTCGGAAAGTTATCATATGTCTGTCCCAATGCTTTGCCGTCAAAGTCGATCTGGGATAGCTTCACGTTGCCGGATTGATCGTAATAAGCCAGGTATACCTTGCCGTCTTTTGCCTTTCCCATGCCCTGGATCCACTGGCTGTCCGTCTGCACAGCTCCCTGAAATTGTCCGTCACTGCCAAACAGCCGGATCAGTGAATCAGAGCTGATATAAAATCTGCCCTGGTCGTCCAGACACATGCTGCCCACATAGGAATTGTTCTCATCCTGCTGCATGATATCCGTGATATCCTGTGCCATCAGCTCCGTACCGGATGCATCGTACTTGTGCAATACCGTTGTCTGCTGCGTATAAGCGTCATCACCTTCTGTGGCATTCCACTCAAATTCCGCAGTATAAATATTACCTTCCTCGTCTGCCTGCATGGAATAGATTCCACCGCCGTCCGCATTAATGGTGATCGGCAGGTCCTCCCTGGATCCGTCTGTCAGCGAATAAGTTCCAAGCAAGACCTTGCTCTCACCGGAAGCTTCATCCCATTGGTAATTTGTATAATACAGCTTATCCCCCTGTACTGTCATGTTACTGTAGCTGGAATTCGTATTATCGTCCAGCTCCAGGTATTCGGGAACATATACATATTCCTTCTGTTCTGTCTGTCCCACCTGATTCGATCCATCCTGCCTGCCGCAGGCTGCAAGCGACATTGCCATAACGGATGCCAGTGCGATCGCGGTTGCTTTTCTGCCCCTTAATTTTTTTCTCATATATTTCTCTCCTCTTAATTACAGGTAGCGCCTTACGCTCTTCCCCTGAAAGCAAGTTCTACGGAACATTCCATATTGCTTACTTATTTATGCATATTATACCCTATTTCCATAGTAAAAGCATCTTAAGAATTTATGAACTCACATTACGATGTGTATAAAAAGTATAGGCCCAGAGGACCTATACCATCTTATGCATTTCTGCCTTTCTTCTGTGATGCCGGTACAGGCTTCCCAGTCTGTTATAGAACCAGAAGGACTGTACCAGAATATTATTGGCTTTTCCGATCTTCTCTTTGGTAGTACCCCGGTAATAGGATCCTCCGCATTTGATCCCTTCTCCCAGCTTCACCGCCCGGATCAGATCGGATTCACAATGAATCTGCTCCGGGATGTCAGTATACGCCATACCGACACAGTCCGTTTTGTGAGCATCGCTTCCACCGAAGGCTGGCAATGCGTACATTTCCGCCAGTACCTTGGCGCAATGGTTGCTCTCTACACTCTCACAGGCATTGAAGCATTCCAGAAAATCAAACTGATTCATCACAGCCATCTGATTCCGCTTCTTCAGGGTATTGGTGAAGCTTAAATATTTCTCTCCGCAGGGATGTGCCGGTCCTAATATCCCACCGTTCTTATGCACGATATCGATCAGAATCTGTACCGGCAATCCCCGAAGCTCCAGAATTTTCAGCTTAACATTCTCAGGCATGATCACCAGGATATGCCCGGCATCAATGGTATCGTATTCAATCCCCTTCAGCACTACAAAATCTTTATATTTTTGATCCTTGATGTTTCGTTTCCACGTGCGGTAACCATTATATGAATTATGATCACTGACCAACATACCGTCAAAACCCTTGCGGATCAATTCCGCAATAAAATCGTCAATAGGAACCTTTCCATCCATAGATCCTTCTTTTGTATGACAATGCATATCAAATTTCATCTGTTTTGTTCCTTCTTTCTCTTGTGGCTCACGTCTTTGATCCATGCCAAGTATAACAGATTCTTTCATAGCATACAACGCTTTTACGGGAAAAAATCTGTAATTTTCTGGCATTTTGCACAGGTTTTACCTATAATTTTGCTAGTCTGCGTTTTCCGGCATAAACGTAAAACAGGCACCGGATGAATTCCATCCAATGCCTGTCTGTAACTTTCCTGCATGTTTTATTTGATATTCTATCTTACCACACGTACGCGGAAGACACCGTCGATCTTCTGTAAGGATTCTACCAGATCCTGTGTTGCCGCATTTTCAATATCCAGCATGGTATATGCCACTTCACCGCGGGATTTATTGGTCATATCGGAGATATTGATGTTCTTCTCACCGATCACTGCGGTAAACTGATTCAACATATTGGCAATATTTTTATGGAAAATTGCAATTCTTCCGGCCTGGCTACATACGCCCATGTCACAGGCAGGATAATTTACGCTGTTGCGGATATTGCCGTTCTCCAGATAATCCATCATCTCTTCCACAGCCATCTTCGCACAGTTATCTTCGGATTCCTCGGTGCTTGCGCCCAGATGAGGGATCACGATACAGCCGGGCTGTCCTGCTGTCGTAGGGTTCGGAAAATCAGATACATAACGGGCTACCTTGCCGCTCTTTAATGCCTCCAGGACATCTGCCTCATTTGCCAGCAGATCTCTTGCAAAGTTTAACAGGACCACGCCATCTTTCATTTTGCTGATGGCTTCCTTATTGATCATACCCTTTGTGGAATCCAGAAGCGGTACATGTATCGTAATATAATCACAGTCTGCATAAATTTCTTCCACATTCATCACATGCTTGACAGAACGGCTTAAATTCCATGCAGCATTGACGGATACGTAAGGATCATAGCCATAGACTTCCATGCCAAGGCTTACTGCTGTATTGGCTACCTTAACGCCGATAGCACCCAGA
>ENA-OZAI01000790-OZAI01000790.1-human-gut-metagenome-genome-assembly--contig:-NODE-790-length-12774-cov-6.551852_pt1 | contig 12774 bp, 8 predicted proteins | sample MGYA00243299_ERZ653495 | MGnify/ENA primary metagenome ERZ653495 (study PRJEB26926, sample SAMN06164907) | human gut metagenome | biome: ENVO:00009003; feature: ENVO:2100002; material: ENVO:00002003... | reverse complement strand
GCAGATGGCGCAGGTGAATCTGGAAATAGTATTATATCACATGATTTCAGCATCTTCCACTGCTTGCAGCAATTTCTCCACATCATCTGCCGCCCTCGCCCACATCGGCGCGGTGCAGCCGACCATGCCGTGGCGGTCGCCATCGCCATGGAAGTCACTGCCGCCGGTGACCAGAAAGCCCATGCGCCGCGCGGTCAAATCCAGCAGGGGCGTGGCGCGTCCGGCGGACGGGTGGTAAACCTCAACGCCCCGCAAGCCCTGCTCCTGCCAAACGCCGAGCAGATGGCGCAGCAGCGCGCCGGTCTTCTCCAGCTCCATCGGGTGCGCCAGAACAGGCACGAAGCCGCTTTCCCGCATCAGCGGCAGCGCCTCCGCCATGCTCAGGCGCTCCCCCGCCACATAGGCAGGCGCGCCATCCGCCAGAAAGCGGTCAAACGCCTCGCGCGTGTCCACCACATAGCCGTGGCTGACCATCGCGCGGGCGATATGCGGCCGACCGACGCTGCCCTTGGCTTCGCGGGCGATTTCGTCGTAATCCAGCGGATAGCCCAGCGCGTTCAGCTTCTCCACCATCTGCCGCGCGCGTCCGAGCCGCATTTGGGACAGTGCCCGAACCTTGCGGTGCAGGGGCGTATCCGTCCCGCGCCCGTAGCCGAGCAGGTGCAGGCCGGGCATATCGCGCAGGGACAATTCGACACCTTGCAGAATCGGCATCGGCGTGGTTTTCCCCAGCAGCTGCGCCGCGCCGTCAAACGTGTCATGGTCGGTCACGGCAAGGAGCGTCACGCGGTGCTTGTCCGCCAGCGCCACCAGCTCCGCGGGCGTAAGCAGCCCGTCGGAGGAGGTGGTGTGGGTGTGCAAATCAGGCTTCATGGGGGTCAGTTGGGTGATTTTCGGGCGCATCCGCCGTCTTATCAGGCGTTTCCGCGCTCTTTTCAGGCGTTTCGGCGGACTTTTCGGAATTCTCTTTCTTCTTTTCGTCCGCCATATCCTGCATCATCACGTCGCCCGTGGTGCGGGTGTCGGCATCCTGAATATCCGGCAGCGCGCCCGTTTCCATCAGGGTGACGAACTCGCGGCGGCTGATGGTGTCGTACTTGAGCAGCGCGTCCACCAGCTTCTCCATGCGGTCGCGGTTGGCGCTCAGGGCGTCCACCGCCTTCTGGTAGCATTCCTCCAGCAGGCGCTTGACTTCCGCGTCGATGCGCGCCGCCATTTCTTCGCTGTACCCGCGGCTCTGCCCGAACTCCATGCCGACGAACACTTCCTGATCGCCGTCAAGATAGACCGGGCCCAGCTTTTCGCTCATGCCGAACTGCGTCACCATGCGGCGGCAGACCTCCGTCGCCTTTTTCAGGTCGCTCGTTGCGCCGGTGGTGAACTCGCCCAGATAAAGCTGCTCCGCGGCATGACCGCCCAGCCCCATCGCCACGAAGTCCATCAGCTGGCTGTAAGTCTGCAAATCGTCCTCTTCCGTCGGCAGGGACAGCGTGTAGCCGCCCGCCTGCCCGCGCGGGACGATGGTAATCAGGTGCACCTCGTCGCAGTTGGGCAGGACGTGCCCGACGATGGCGTGACCCGCCTCGTGGATGGCGACCATGCGCTTGTCGCGCTGCGTCACCTTGTGGCTGCGCTTCTCCGGGCCCATCTGCACGCGGGAGATTGCCTCCACCAGCGTCTGCTGATTGATGGCCTTCAAGCGCCCGCGCGCCGCCAGAATCGCGGCTTCGTTCATGATGTTTTCCAGCTCCGCGCCGGTGGAGAAAGGCACGCGCTTGGCGATATTCTCCAAATCCACATCATCCGCAATGGGCTTGCCCTTGGCGTGCACCTTCAGGATGGCAACACGCCCCGCCATATCGGGGTAATTGACGAGAATCGTGCGGTCAAAGCGGCCGGGACGCAGCAGCGCGGGGTCAAGAATGTCGCGGCGGTTCGTCGCCGCCATGACAATAACGCCCTCGTTGATTGCGAAGCCGTCCATCTCGACCAGCAGCTGGTTCAGCGTCTGCTCGCGTTCGTCGTGTCCGCCGCCCAGACCCGCGCCGCGATGGCGACCCACCGCGTCAATCTCATCAATAAAGATGATGGACGGGGCAGCGCGCTTGGCTTGGTCGAACAGGTCACGGACGCGGCTCGCGCCCACGCCCACGAACATCTCCACAAAGTCCGAGCCGGAAATGGAGAAGAACGGCACGCCCGCCTCGCCCGCAACCGCCTTTGCCAGCAGGGTTTTGCCCGTGCCGGGCGGGCCGATGAGCAGCACACCCTTGGGGATGCGTGCGCCCATGTCAATGTACGCCTTGGGGTTGCGCAGGAAGTCCACCATTTCCTTGAGTTCTTCCTTCTCTTCCTCCGCGCCCGCGACATCAGCGAACGTCACCTTGTTCTTGTTCGGGTCATGGATGCGCGCCCGGCTGCGGCCGAAGTTCATCACCTTGCCGTTGCCGCCGGTCTGCGCGCGCATAATCAGCCAGAACATCACGCCGCAGAGCACCAGCGAAATCGCCAGCGGAATCAAATCATACCACCACGGGGTGGTCAGCGGCTGACGGTAGATGATGGTGAACGGCAAATCCTTGACGGACACCTCGTCCAGCGGCTTATTAAGCTTCGCCGCCTGCATTTGCCGCGCGGTGACGATGAAATCAGCGCCGATGGTGGTTTCAAAATCGTAGTTCTTGTCGGGGAAATCCGCGTCGGCGACCGTTGTTGTTGTCGTCACGCCCACCAGCGACGTGCCGCGGATGGCGACGGAGCGAACCTGCCCCTCCTCAATCATCGTCAGCAGCTGGGGATAGGTGATGCGGCGGTCACGGATATTGCTGCCAAAGCCGTTGGTGAACAGCATCGAAATGGTGAGCACCATCAGCAGCAAAACCGCGACGTAGCCGAACATCCCGCGAGACTTCTTCAATGCGAGCATCCTCCTTCCGTTCCAGCGCCATCCGCCTGTTGCGGCGTATACCCATATAGACGAATGACGTGTGCGGAAAAATCCATCTTTACAAAAATTTTATCTTTATTTGGGGAAGAATCGGCTGATTTATTCGTGCGCCGCGCCGTACACGCGGCTGTCCAGCACGCCGATGTCCGGCAGATTGCGGTACTTCTCGGCGAAATCCAGCCCGTAGCCGACGACGAACTCATCCGGAATCTTGAAGCAGTGGTAATCCACCGTCAGGTTGTGTTCAGGATTGCGGCGGTCGGGCTTGTCCAGCAGCGTCGCAATGCGGATGGAGGACGCGCCGCGGCCCATCAAATACTTGCCGAGGTAGAACAGCGTGTTGCCGCTGTCCACAATGTCCTCCACAATCAGCACGTCGCGCCCCTTGATGGACACGGACAGGTCTTTCTCCAGATTGACCACGCCGGAGGACTTGGTGGAGTTGCGATAGCTCGAAAGCGCCATAAAATCCAGCGTCACGGGCAAATCGACCTCGCGGATGAGATCGGAGAAGAAGACGCTCGCGCCCTTCAAAATGCAGACCATCACCAGATCGCGTCCCTGATAGTCGTGGGTGATTTCCCGTCCCAGCTGGGCAACGGCCTTCTGGATGTCCTCACGCTTGACGAGAATCTTCGTCATGTCTTGATACAGCTTGGCATTGGTGTCCATCGTGTTGTCCTCCTAAATATATGTAGGTTTCTATGTTGACTTAGTTGGCGTTGTCCTTTTTTTCGCGCAGGGGTGCGCCGCAGCGTTTGCACTGTTCGAGCTTGTCGTAGGGGTCATCCTCAATCTGCGACCACTTGATGACGCCGGACAGCGGGCGGTATTTCGGATTGAGCGATTCGCAATTCGGGTCAATGTGGTAGTACGTTCCGCCTTCGGGATTGTAGTAAATCAGCAAGTCCGGATGGCTGGTGTTCAGCACAGGCTGGGTGGCAAGGGCGTTGGTCGGGGTGGCGGTGCTTTCCTGCTCGTTGCTTTGCAGCGTCGCGGGGTCAACGTACCACACGCCGTCCTCCTTGACCATGCGCACCTTCCACAGGTAGACGCTTTCGCCCAGGGTGTTGTTCTTGTTGATGACGGCGCGCACCGTCACCATGCGGGCGATGTCGTTCGATGTGCCCGTGATGGCCGTGAAATCCCAGCTGACGGGCGTGCGGTTGGTCAGCACCTCGCCGAAGAGCTTCTGCGTCACCGCGTCCGTGCCGCCCTTGATGCTGCTGCGCCACGACGGGGCCGTCAGGTTGACCATTTGGCTGATGGCGTTGTTCTTCCACAGCGTGAAGAAGGAATGCAGCTGCGCGTAGCACTCCTCGGAGTCATCCACAGGCGTCGCGGTGGGCGTGGGTGCGGGATTGGGCGTGTCCGTCGCGGTCAGGTTGACATCGAGGTTATTGCCCGATGTACTCCCCTGCTGCATCTGACCGGGCTGATTCGGCTGCGCGGGGTTCTGATTGTCCGCCGCGTTCGTCGCCAGTGCGCTGACGAGGCAGACGACCGCCGCCGACGCCAGCAAAAGCGACAGCACCAGCCGCGCGTTAGGCGTAACCAGCTCGCGGAGCCACAGCGCGGCGATGCTCGCCACCGCGCCGACGAGGACGACCCACTTCACCGCCGTCCACGCAAAGACCATGCTCAAGATGAAAAGAATCGGCAGCACGCCGAACATCAATACTTTTGCAATCGTATCCCACGGGATTTCCCTGTGCGCCGCCGGCTGCACCCGGAAGCCGCTGCGTCCCGACGTCGGGTACACGCGCTGACCGTCGGGGGTGTACTGCGCGTACTGCTGCTCCGGCGGCAAATCCGTTTCCTGCGGATTCTGCTGGCTGTACCCCTGCTGATTGTACGCCGGATTCGGCTGCTGGTACCCCTGCTGCTCGTAGGGCTGCTGATACCCGCCAGGCTGCACAAACCCCTGCTGGTCATACGGCTGCTGCTGATAAGGCTGCTGGGCGTACGGCTGCTGATAACCCTGCTGGTCATAGCCCTGCTGCCCATACGGCTGCTGATAACCTTGCTGACCGTATGGCTGCTGATAACCCTGCTGCTCGTAGCCCTGCTGACCGTATGGCTGCTGGTATCCCTGCTGACCATAGGGCTGCTGATAATCCGCATACCCCTGCTGACCATATTGCGGCTGCCCATAGCCGTTTTGCGGCGCGTAGCCCTGACCATAGGCATCATTGGGCGCGTAGCCGCCATTCGGGGCATAGCCCTGCGCCGGCGGATAATTGCCCTGCGAAAAACCGGGCTGCTGAGGATTCTGTCCGGCGTCCCCGGCGCCATCATAGGGTGGACGGCTGTTGCTCATCCGGCTTCCTTTCCTTTCTTCCGCGCGATTGTGCGCGAAGTTCCCTGCCGCGCCTTGTGCGGAGGGCATTTTGTCCCTCCCTCGCGCGGACTTTCACGCAAGCGCCTGAATCGCGCTTTACATGATAACGCATCTTACAGTATAGCACAAAAAAATGGCTTGTAAATAATAAATCGGAAAAATTCACGGTTTGTTCGCCTGTAAGATGAAAAGATTTTTACTTCGGTGCGCGTTTCCGTCCTCCATTCCGCATTATTTTCGCTTTTCCGCTTGCAAAAGTCGTTCGGCTATGGTAAGATAGAGCATGCCGACGAAAGTCAGCGAAATATTGGAAGCGATGACCGGGAAACAGTAGCGCGTGCAAGTCCCCTTCCTATTTCCAAATGAGAATGTGCCAAGATGCGAAGCGAATTTTTTCTGCTGGCTAACGGGAGTGAAACGCAGCGTAGCAGCGCTACGCTAAGTGGAACGAGCGGACGCCAGAAGGAAAAAGGCGCGAGCAGATGGCACAGGCGAATGCAGGAAATAGGATATCAGAGAGCCGCCGGGTGGTGCGAGGCGGCAGGGCGCACAGCGTGAACCTTCATCCCGCGAGTTTTTGGGCGTGGGCAGCCTTATCGCCCATCAAGCGGCGGCAATGGGATTTTTCCTTGCCGCAAGACGAGTGGTACCGCGGATTCAGTCCGTCTCATCAAACGATGGGACGGGCTTTTTTCATCCAACTGTAAGGAGGAACATCCGGAATGAACGAGAAGATCGAAGCCCTGAAAAGCAGCTTTGATTCCGAGCTGAAGAAGATCGCCAACATGGTGGATCTGGAAGCCCTGCGCGTGAATTACCTCGGCCGCAAGGGCAAAGTGACCGACGCGCTCAAGGGCATGGGCGGCTTGACCGACGAGCAGAAAAAGACCGTCGGGCGCGAGACGAACGAGCTGAAAACCGCCATCACCGTCGCCTTGGCGGAAAAGCTGGAAGCGCTCAAGGCACAGGAATTGCAGCGCGAAATCAACGCCCTGCCCGAATTTGACATCTCCATGCCGCCGGACATGACCCGCGGGTCGTATCACCCGATTACGCTGGTGCAGCGCCAGTGCGAGCAGGTGTTCAAGTCGATGGGCTTCACGGTGGAGGATTACGCCGAGGTGGTGACGGACTACGAGTGCTTCGAGAGCCTGAACATCCCGAAGTTCCACCCCGCGCGCGACATGCAGGACACCTATTATCTGGACAACGGGCAATTGCTCAAAACGCAGACCTCCGCCGCCCAGAACGCCATCTACCGCCGCTACCGCGACGCGCTGGTCAACGACGGCGTGCCGATTAAGGCGATTTTCCCCGGCCGCTGCTTCCGCAACGAGGCGACCGACGCCTGCCATGAGAACACGTTCTTCCAGATGGAAGGCATCATGGTGGACAAGGATATTTCCATCGCGAACCTGATTTACTTCATGAAGACGATGTTGAGCGAGGTGTTCCGCAAGGACATCAAAGTCCGCCTGCGTCCGGGCTTCTTCCCGTTCGTTGAGCCGGGCTTTGAGCTGGATATTTCCTGCCTCATCTGCGGCGGCACGGGCTGCCCGTCGTGCAAGCATTCCGGCTGGCTGGAGCTGTGCCCCTGCGGCATGATTCACCCCGAAGTATTGAAGGCCGGCGGCATCGACCCGGAGCAGTACACCGGCTTCGCGTTCGGCTTGGGCATGACGCGCCTTGCCATGATGAAGTACGGCGTGAAGGACATTCGCGACCTGAACAGCGGCAGCCTGACGCGCCTGGCGCAGTTCACGGACGACGAGTAATGCGGAGGAAAGACGAACATGCTGATCTCAATGAACTGGATTTCCGACTTCGTTGACCTGACGGGTCTTGACAAAATGGCGCTGATTCGCCAGTTCTCCCTGTCCACGGCGGAAGTTGAGAATGAAATTTTCCACAAGGGCGCGGATTTGTCCGGCGTTGTCGCCGCGCAGATCGTCAGCGTAGAGAATCACCCCGAATCCCACAAGCTGCACCTGCTGAAGGTGGACGCGGGCGACGGGCAGCTGACCGACGTGGTCTGCGGCGCGCCGAACGTGCAGCTGGGCATGAAAACCGCGTTCGCGAAAGTGGGCGCGCAGCTGGGCGACATCACCATCAGCCCGCGCAAGCTCGCCGGGTACACGTCCTACGGCATGTGCTGCTCGGAGAAGGAAATCGGCATCAGCGACGACAATTCCGGCATCATGGTCATCCCGGAGGATGTTCCCTGCGGCACGGATTTGAAGGCGCTCTACCCCATTGACGATATTATCTTCGAGGTGGACAACAAGTCCCTGACGAACCGCCCCGACCTGTGGGGGCACTACGGCATGGCGCGCGAATTCTCCACCCTGTCCGGCCGTCCGCTGAAAGCCCTGCCCGTGGCGGATTTGGCGGCGTACAACAATCTGCCCGCCATCGACATGAAGATTGAAGACCCGCTGTGCCAGCGCTACTCCTGCCTGCGGGTGGAGAACATCAACCGCCACGTCAGCCCGATGGCGATGCGTATCCGCCTGAACTACTGCGGTATGCGCGACATCAACTTCCTCGCCGACCTGACGAACTACCTGATGCTGGAAATGGGGCAGCCGATGCACGCCTTCGACAGCCGCAAGGTGGAGAAAATCCGCATCCGCCGCTTCCCGGAGAGCTTCCCTTTCCAGACGCTGGACAAGGTGGAGCGCACCATCGACCCGAACACGCTGATGATCTGCAACGACGACAAGCCGGTTGCCATCGCGGGCATCATGGGCGGTCTGGACAGCGAAATCGTCGATGACACGACGAGCCTGACGCTGGAATCCGCCACGTTCGACGCGGCGTCCGTCCGCAAGAGCAGCGTCCGCCTCGCCCACCGCACCGACGCCTCCGCCCGCTACGAAAAGAGCCTTGACCCGGAAATGACGACCGTCGCCATCGCCCGCTTCGTCAAGCTCCTCCAGGAATACGACCCGGAAATGCGCGTCACCTCCCGCCTGACCGACGAGTACGCCTTCCACTATCCGAAGGTGCAATTGTCCTTTGACAAGGCGTTTGTTGACCGCTACACCGGCATCAACATCTCCTCCGACGAAATCATGCACACGCTGACCGCGCTGGGCTTCACCATGACGCGGGACGGCGATTCCTTCACCGCGGACGTTCCCTCCTGGCGCGCGACGAAGGACGTAACCATCAAGGCGGATATCATCGAGGAAATCACCCGCATTTACGGCTACGACAACTTCGACCTGCACACGGCGGAATCCCCGCTCTACCCGGTTCGCATGTCCACCGAAAAGACGGTGGAGGACAAATTGAAGGACATCCTCGTCAAGCGCTATTCGCTGCACGAGGTGCATTCCTACATCTGGCAGTACGCCGACGACTACAAGAAGCTCGGCATTGCCGTTGAGGACAACGTAAAGCTGCTCAACGCCTCCAACCCCAACATTGAGACGCTGCGCCGCTCCATGATTCCCACCCAGCTGTGCCAGGTGAAGGTCAACACGGGCTATGCGCCGTCGTTCGGCATCTTCGAGATTGGTCACATCGTCGATGGCGTGGACGAGAACAACCTGGCGAAGGAGCACAAGAAGCTGTGCGTGACGCTCTTCAGCAAGGTCGATAACGTGGAAACGCTGTATTTCCGCCTGCGCGACATGCTGTGCGTCGCCGTGAGCGACATCCTGCACAAGGATTTGTCCTTCCACGCAATGACCGCGACCCACTCCTATGAGCATCCGAAGAACCTGAACGCCATCGTGCTGGACGGCGTTGACCTCGGCGAAATCGGCGTGGCGCACCCGGTTGTCGGCAAGAACATCGACAAGAAGGCGGCGATTGTGTTTGCCGAAATCGACACGGAAGCGCTTGCGTCCATCGCGCCCGCGCCCATCGTCTACCGCGAGCCGTCCCGCTTCCCCGGCATGGAGCAGGATTTGACCTTCGTGGTCAATCGCTGCCAGCCGATTCTGGACGCGGTGAAGGCGGAGAACTCCCCGCTGGTGCAGAAAGTGACCGTGCTGGGCACATACAGTGACATCACCGGCAAGACCATCACGATTCGCCTCTCCTTCTCGCACCCGGAGCGCACGCTCACCCGCGACGAAGTGCAGGCGGTTGTTGACGGCGTGGTTGCGCGGCTGAAGGGTCAAGGGATTGAACTGAAGAAGTAACTTCCTCTATATATGCATCTTTCTTCCTCCGAAACGCGGCTGTGTTTCGGAGGTTTTTTCTTCGCGCCAAGGACGCGCAGACTGCTGCGGCAGCTGACCTGACCGCCGCACAGGCTGCCCTGACCGCGAAGGAAAACGAACTGGCGAACGTGCAGAACACCCTCGCCGCGACGGAAAACGTGCTGGCGCTGACGCAGGATGCCCTTGGCACGAACGAATCGCTGATTACGATTATCAAGGAATCGCTGGTGGCGAAGGATGGTGTCGCGGCGAACGCCGTGGCGGCGAAGGAACCGATGCTCTTCCTGCACCTGCTCTCCACCGACGCAGCCACCCTGACCGGCACGGACACCACCGCGCTGGACGCGGAAAACTACCTCATCGTCACCGTCGGCGAGCAGACCTGCGCGCCCATCCCGATGCCGGAAGAGGGCAGCTACTTCTGCCTGATCCACGGCATCAACATGAATCTGTTCCACATCACCGCGGACGGCATTGAACTGGTCAACGCCAGTGCCGACCACAACTGCCTTGCGCTGGGCGAAATCACGATGACCATCGTCAGCCGCGACGCGCTCAAGCAGGAATAATCCACCTTCCCCTGCCCCTCTGCTTTTGTCGGCGGAGGGGCGTTTTTTGTACTTCCGCGAAATTCGAGATTGACAACTTCCCCCGATGGTGGTAAACTGGAAAAAACGGAAGTTTTCCGCCCATTTTCGTCGCTTGTTAGGAGGATTGCTATGAGTCCCATTGCCGCCCGGAAAAAGACCATCATCTGGATGATTGCCGCCATCGTGCTGGCAGTCTCTTCCATCGCACTTGGTGCCGGTCTCATCGTCAGCCACAATTCGCTGACGGACACCCGGAATCAGCTGACGGACACGCAGAGCGCGCTGTCCTCCACCCAATCCACCTTGGCGGACACCGAAAACAGCCTGTCCGCCGCGAAGGACACCCTCGCATCCACCGAAGCGACCCTCGCGGACACGCAGACCACGCTGGACACGACCGCCGCCGCCTTGACGGATACCCAGACCACCCTCGCATCCACCGAAGCCACCCTCGCCGAAACGCAGGGCACGCTTGCTGACCGCGAAACTGAACTGTCCGCGACGAAGGACACCCTCGCATCCACCGAAGCTACCCTCGCCGAAACGCAGGGCACGCTTGCTGACCGCGAAACTGAACTGTCCGCGACGAAGGACACCCTCGCATCCACCGAAGCCACCCTCGCCGAAACGCAGGGCACGCTTACTGACCGCGAAACCGAGCTGTCCTCCACAAAGGACACCCTCGCGTCCACCGAAGCCACCCTCGCCGAAACGCAGGGCACGCTTGCTGACCGCGAAACCGAACTGTCCTCCACAAAGGACACCCTCGCATCCACCGAAGCTACCCTCGCCGAAACGCAGACTGCCCTGAACAGCCGCGACACCACGCTGGCATCCACGAAGGACACGCTGATGATCACCCAGACCAAACTGGCGGCAGTGAAGGACACGCTGTCCACCACGCAGAACGAACTGGACACGCTGAAAGCATCCCTGCCGGCGAAGGAATATGAACTGGAGAACACGAAGGAAGCACTCGCCGCGACGGAAGCCGAACTGGCGGTGACGCAGAACACGCTGACTGCCGCGCAGACGGAGCTGTCCGACACGAAAACCAGCCTGTCCGCCACTGAAACCGAGCTGACCGCGACGAAGGACACCCTTGCCGCCGCCACGACGGAATTGTCCGACACCAAGACGGCGCTGACCGCCACCGAAGCCGAGCTCACGACGACGAAAGACACCCTGACCGCAAAGGAAGCCGAACTCACGACGACGAAAGACACCCTGACCGCAAAGGAAGCCGAGCTCACGACGACGAAGGACAGCCTGACCGCGAAGGAAGCCGAACTCACCGCGACGAAAGACAGTCTGACCGCGAAGGAATCCGAACTCGCCGCAACGAAGGACACCCTGACCGCGAAGGAAGCCGAACTCACCGCGACGAAGGACAGTCTGACCACTGCGGAAAACGAACTCGCCGCGACAAAGGACACCCTGACCGCCGCCACGACGGAGCTGGAAGCCACAAAGGCAACCCTTGCCGCGACAGAGGCGGAATTGACGACGACGCAGGAAACCCTTGCCGATGCGCAGGCAATTCTGGCGGCATCGAACGAATCGCTGAGCTTCGCGAAGCTGAACCCGGCGACGCGCGGCACTGACCCCGGCATCGCGCCCTCCCCGATGGCAAGCGCGGTTCGCGACCCGTCGGAAGCCGTCGCGTTCCTGCTTGTGACGGTCGGCACAAAGACATACGAGCCGATTCCGCTGCTGGAGGACGGGTACTACCGGCTGATTCACGGCGTGTGCGTGAACATCATCCACGTCACGGAGACGAGCATCGAAATGACCGATGCCAGCTGCGCCGACCACGACTGCATCGCGCAGGGCATCGTGACGCTGGAGAACAAGGACACGCGTGAAGGCGGCAGCTACATCATCTGCCAGCAGAACTTTGTGACGCTGCGGCTCTGCACCCGCGCGGAGCTGGAAGCGGAAGGCATTGTGCTGCAATAATCGAGGATTTGACCGGGGGCGGCGCAAGGCTGCCTCCGGTTTTTTGCATAATCAGAAATATCCCCAAGGAGGAAAACGCCCATGCTGACGTATCATCCGACCACCGAAGCCGAGAAGGAAGCCATCTGCGCGTGGCAGTACCCCGGCGAATACGCGATGTACAACAATCCGCCGTATGCCGAGCAGAAGAAGCACGGATACGGTTTTGCGAATCCGGCAAACAATTTCTATTCCTTTTACGATGGCGAAACGCTGGTGGGCTTCGTGAACCTGTCCGATGAGGGCAGCGAGGTGTTTTTCGGCATCGGGGCGCATCCCGACCACTGCGGACAGGGGTACGGCACGCAGATGACGGCGCTGGCGTGGGATTTATCCCAGCGGCTGTATCCGGGCAAGCCGATGTATCTGGAAGTGCGGACATGGAACACGCGCGCCGTTCGCTGCTACGAGAAGGCAGGATTCCGGGTGGTGGGCGAGCCGGTGAAGCGGGTGACGCTCAGCGGAGAAGGGACGTTTTACCACATGGTGCGTCAGGCGCAGGGATCATTCCGCGCAAGATGTTGATTTGCCAAGCGGCATCCGCTGCGAATTTGACATTCGCCGCCTTTCGGGGCGGCTTTTTGTTTGGTTCTTCACGGAAAGTTGGGAAAGCAAACAAGGGCTTAGGCGAAGCCCCCAAAAGCTGCACGCGGAAGGAGCATGAAAGTGCGACCAACCCAATCGCGAAAAGGGGTCAAGGGGCAATTGCCCCTTGCAGGGTCA
>ENA-OZAI01000784-OZAI01000784.1-human-gut-metagenome-genome-assembly--contig:-NODE-784-length-12797-cov-6.465312_pt1 | contig 12797 bp, 7 predicted proteins | sample MGYA00243299_ERZ653495 | MGnify/ENA primary metagenome ERZ653495 (study PRJEB26926, sample SAMN06164907) | human gut metagenome | biome: ENVO:00009003; feature: ENVO:2100002; material: ENVO:00002003... | reverse complement strand
GGCAGCGTCAGATGTGTATATGAGACAGTCCATCTGGAGGCCTACGGCGTCACCACCGTCAACTACAACCGCGACATCGAGATCTTCCCGGTGGTCAACGCGATGTTCGAGCTCATCGCAGGCAAGAGCCCCTACAAGTCCCCCACGGACATGGGTGTGAACATGGCCGGCAACTGCATCGTGGACGACGAAGCCTGCCGCGAGGCCTCCCGCAACGAGATCATCCGCCGTTATTTCAAGGCCCTCTGCGACCACAAGACCGGCAAGAACGTGGACAGTGAGATCTTCAAGCTGGAGCTGCTGCTGAATCAGGCCGGTCTGGCTGTCGGCGACCGTGCCGTGGAAAAGCAGGCTCACGCCGTGGCCGAGCGCACCGGCGGCGCACCCGCTGCCGCCATCGAGCTGCCGGACGGCACCGTCGTCACCGGCAAGAACGGTCCCCTGCTGGGCGCAGCCTCTTCTGCCCTGCTCAATGCCCTCAAGAAGCTGGCCGGCATCGACCATGAGATCGACCTGGTCTCCGCCCGCGCCATCGAGCCCATCCAGACCCTCAAGACCAACTACCTCGGCAGCCGGAATCCCCGCCTGCACACCGATGAGATCCTGATCGCGCTGTCCAGCTCTGCTGCCGAGAATGAGACGGCTGCTGTCGCTCTGCAGCAGCTCTCCAAGCTCAAGGGCTGCGACATGCACTCCACGGTCATCCTGTCCAGCGTGGATACGGACACCATCAAGCGTCTGGGGATGTACCTCACCTGCGAGCCCGCCTATGAGCAGGAAGACCGCAAGTATCACAAGAAATAAGCGTTCCGGCGCATAAGAAAAGCCGCACAGTACAGTGAAAAGCTGTACCGTGCGGCTTCTTTGTTTCTTCTGTAGTTTCTCAGACGTGAGACAGGCTGGGCGCACCGCCCGCGATCTCCTCGGCGGTCAGGGGCTTCGCCTCGGCAGGAGCGTTCAGACGCTCCTTTGCTACGGCCAGCATCAGTTTGATGCGGTTCTCCTGATTGACCCTGGTGGCGCTGGGGTCGTAGTCGATGGGGGTGATGTTGGCGCTGGGGTACATCGCGCGGATCTTGTTTACCATGCCCTTGCCCACGATGTGGTTCGGCAGGCAGCCAAAAGGCTGTGCGCAGACGATGTTGCCGTAACCGCCCTGTACCAGCTCGATCATCTCAGCCGTCAGCAGCCAGCCCTCGCCCATCTTGGCACCCAGCGAGATGATGCCCTCGGGCTTTTCCACCAGCTCCTTGAAGGGGCCGGGGGCGTAGAAACCGGCGTCGGCCTCGGCCTTGAGCATGGAGCGCTCCACGCTGTCCAGCCAGTTGAGCAGCTGGTCGGTACCCATCTTCATGGCCAGCTTGCCACCGTAGAGGACATGGTCCTCGCCCATGTTGAAGATGCAGTACTGCACGAAGCCCATCAGCCCCGGGAAGTTGACCTCGCAGTCCTGGCTCTCGAGGAACTTCTGCAGGTCGTTGTTGCCCAGCGGGCTGTACTTGACGTAGATCTCGCCCACGACGCCGACTTTGACCTTCGGCACACGGGTGACGGGAATGGACTTAAAGTCCTTTGCGATGAGGGGGAAGGTGTGCTTCATCTCGCGGGAGGTGAAGCCCTTGCCCGCCAGCAGCACACGGCCCAAACGCTCGACCCAGAGGTCTACCATCTTATCGGCAGCGCCCTTCTCATTCTCATACGGAGCGACCTGATTGCGCAGGGCGCAGAGCATATCGCCGTAGAACACGCTGGCGATGGCCCGGCGGGCCAGAGGCAGAGTCATCTGGAAACCGCTGTCCTTCTCGAGGCCCGAGAAGTTCAGGCTGGCCACCGGGATGTTCGGATAGCCTGCCTTGACCAGCGCCTTGCGGAGCAGGTGGATGTAGTTGGAGGCACGGCAGCCGCCGCCCGTCTGGGTGATGAGCAGGGCCGTGTGCTCGAGGTCGTACTTGCCGCTGTTCAGCGCATCGAGGAACTGGCCAATGACCAGCAGTGCCGGATAGCAGGTGTCGTTGTGGACATATTTCAGGCCCAGCTGCGCCACAGCGCTGCCGCAGTTGCCAAGGATCTCGCACTTGTAGCCGTCATAGCGCAGGGCGTATTCCAGCAGGCGGAACTGGGTGATGGCCATGTTGGGGATGAGGATGGTATGAGTTTTCTTCATCTCCGGGGTGAATTTGGGGTAATTGTATTCCATAGGTTCCTCCTATGTTACTTCTTATCTTCGTCTCGCTCATCCAGCGCGGCGAACAGGCTGCGCAGGCGGATATTGACAGCACCCAGGTTTGTGATCTCGTCAATTTTCAGCTGGGTGTAGAGCTTGCCGCCCTCCTGCAGGATCTCGCGGGTCTCATCGGTGGTGATGGCGTCCACGCCGCAGCCGAAGGACACCAGCTGCACCAGGTCCATATCGTTCTGGGTGGTGCAGTATTTGGCGGCGGCATACAGGCGGCTGTGGTAAGTCCACTGGTTCAGCACACTGGTGGGGAACTTTTCCACGCGGTTGGAGATGCTGTCCTCGGTGACCACCGCCGCGCCGTGGCGGGTGATGAGGTGGTCGATGCCGTGGTTGATCTCCGGGTCCACATGGTAGGGGCGTCCGGCCAGCACGATGATCCGCCTACCCTGACGGCGGGCCTCATCTATGATCTCGCTGCCCTTGACCCGGATCTGTGCCATGTGGGCTTCATACTCAGCGTAGGCAGCGTTGGCAGCCTCCTGCACTTCCTTCTCGGAGATGCCGCCGAAATACTTGGGCAGCACGTCCTTCGCCATCTTGTGGACGAAATCCTTCGGACGGTGGATGCCGACGTAGTCGTAGATGAACTTCTGGCCTTCCAGCTCGGGGCAGTTGCCGGCGAGGACTTCGGGGTAGTAGGCCACGACGGGGCAGTTGTAGTGGTTGTCGCCCAGACCCTCGTCGATGTTGTAGGTCAGGCAGGGGTAGAAGATGGCGTCCAGATGCATCTGGGTCAGGGCCTTGATGTGGCCATGGCTGAGCTTGGCCGGGAAGCAGGCGGTGTCGCTGGGGATGGTAGCCTGACCGGCCAGATAGAGACCGCGGCTGGACACCGGGCTGGTGTGGACGGCAAAGCCCAGCTTGGTCCAGAAGGCATGCCAGAAGGGCAGCAGCTCGTACATATTCAGGCAGAGCGGGATGCCGATGGAGCCGCGCTTTCCGGCCACGGGCTTATAGCTGGCCAGAAGCTGCTGCTTGTAGGCGTAGAGGTTGAGGCTGTTGTCCTCGCTCTTGCCGGTGACGGGCTTGTCGCAGCGGTTGCCGGAGATGAACTTGCGGCCATCGGCAAAGGTGTTGACGGTGAGCTGGCAGTGGTTGCCGCAGCCGCCGCACTTGACGCTGACGACTTTCTGGTCGAAGCTCTCCAGCTCTTCCTCGCTCATCATGGCGGAGGTGGTCTGGCCGTTCTTGCGGCACTGGCGCAGGCCGAAGAGGGCCGCACCGTAAGCGCCCATCAGACCGGCGATGTCGGGGCGGATGACCTCGACGCCCATCTCCTTCTCGAAGGCGCGGAGGACGGCCTCATTGTAGAACGTACCGCCCTGCACGACGATCTTGCGGCCCAGCTCTTCGGGGCTGGACGCACGGATGACCTTGTACAGCGCGTTCTTGACGACGCTGATGGACAGGCCCGCCGAGATGTTCTCGATGGACGCGCCGTCCTTCTGGGCCTGCTTGACCGAGCTGTTCATGAAGACGGTGCAGCGGCTGCCCAGGTCCACGGGGCGGTCAGCGAAGAGGCCGAGGGCTGCGAACTCCTTGACGTCGTAGCCCAGTGCCTGCGCGAAGGTCTGCAAAAAGCTGCCGCAGCCGGAAGAGCAGGCTTCGTTCAGGAAGATGTTGCTGATAGCACCATCTTCGATCTTGAAGCACTTCATGTCCTGACCGCCGATGTCGATGATGAAGTCCACGTCCGGCATGAAGTATTTTGCTGCCGTGAAGTGGGCCACGGTCTCCACGAGGCCGAAGTCGCAGCGGAAGGCGTTCTTGACCAGTTCTTCGCCGTAGCCGGTGGTGGTCACGCTGGCCACCTTGAGGCCGGGGTGCTCTTTATAGAGTTTCAGCAGCTGCTGCCGGATAAGGGGCAGCGGGTTGCCGAGGTTCGGCTGATAGTTGGTGTAGAGGATCTGGCTCTGCTCGTCCACGACCACCAGCTTGACGGTGGTGGAGCCGGAGTCGATGCCGATATGCACCGGGCCGCACTGGGCGCCGAACGCCACCCGCGGCACGCTGTGGGACATATGGCGGGCATGGAATACCTCGTACTCTTCCTTGCTGGCGAAGAGGGGCGGCTCGCTGGCGTAGGTGGCCGTGGCGGCGTACTCATCCAGCGCAGCGGCCACGTCTGAGAGGACGAACTCCTTGTCGGCGTAGAGGGCAGCGCCCAGCGCAACGTAGAGCAGGCTGTTCTCGGGGCAGGTGCCGGTGACGCCCAGTGCCTCGTCGAAGCTCTTGCGCAGCACGGTGCTGAAGGTCAGTGGACCGCCCAGATAGAGGATATTGCCCTGGATGGGGCGTCCCTGTGCCAGACCGGCGATGGTCTGGTTGACCACGGCCTTGTAGATGCTGGCCGCGATGTCCTCGGTCTTTGCGCCCTGATTGATGAGGGGCTGCACGTCGCTCTTGGCGAAAACGCCGCAGCGGGATGCGATGGTGTATGTACGGGTGGCCTGTTCGGCCGCCTTGTTCATCTCATCGGCACCCATCTTGAGCAACGTCGCCATCTGGTCGATGAAAGCGCCCGTGCCGCCGGCGCAGCTGCCGTTCATGCGGACTTCGGTGCCGTTGGTCAGGAACAGGATCTTTGCATCCTCACCGCCCAGCTCGATGACGCAGTCCGTCGCAGGGACGAACTTTTTGACTGCCACGCGGGTGGAGAACACCTCCTGCACGAAAGGCACGCCGCAGCTGTCGGCCAGGCCCATGCCGGCGGAGCCGGAGATGCTGAGCAGCGCTTTCCGGCCATGCAGCTGCTCTGCGTCGATGCGGCGCAGCAGCTCCTGCGCCTTTTCCAGAATGTGGCTGTAGTGGCGCTCATACGTCGAATATAAAAGGGTATCGTTTTCATCCAGCACCACGCATTTGATGGTAGTGCTGCCGATGTCAAGACCTACTCTCACAGTTGTTTTTCCTCCTGAAGGACAATGCACTCTCCCTCTGCACACAGGGCTCTCCGGCCCGGGCAGAAGTTGTTTGCTAACGAATCAAATTTCAGACTCGCATACATGGGTATTATAAACCAAATCCGGCTGACAATCAATCATTCGGGATTATTTTACACCTTAAAAACAGTAAAATCACCTTTCAAAGTTAAACATTTTGTTAATTTCGCAAACTTTTCTGTGAATTTCGGGCTGTTTCTACTAAGATTCTTTACCGTCTGTCAATTTTTCTGCTCTCTTCCCTGTCCCGCACACAAAGCAAAGGCATCTGCGCTGCGCCGTCCCGGCCGCATTGCAGATGCCTTTTTGTCTCGTTCAATATCTCCGCAGCAGAAGGATCTCCTGTGCCGCCCGGCTTGCGAACCGCGCTGCGCGGATGTCGTTCTCCTCGTCGGAGTGGAGTTCCATTTCCGGCGGGATGTCCTCGCAGGAGGCCAGCGGGAACACCACCTGCGCCCGGGTGCCGCCGCCCGGCCGGGCCGTCAGCGTCAGCTTCCAGCCTGCACGGCGGCAGATGAGCTTGCAGATGCGGAGGCCCAGCTTTGCGCCGCTGAGGAAGCGGCGGTTGTTCTCGATGGGGTCTTCCTCCATCAGGCCGCAGCCGTTGTCTTCTACCCGGAGCGCGACGCCCGTCTTTTTCTGTTTCAGGCTCACCCACACCCTGCCGCCTGCATCGCAGGCCCGCAGCGCGTTGGAGATGAGGTGGAGCAGCAGCTGTTCGGCCTCATCGGGGACGCCCATGACGGCGCAGTGCTCGATGCCCCCGCTCTCCGTCGTGAGCGTTATTTCCAGCGACCGCTGGATGTCCGGGGCCAGACGGCCCGCCTTTTCCAGCAGACCGCACAGGTCCAGAGGCTGCAGCTCGCTCAGCTCTTCATTTTCCAGCTGATAAAGTGTTATGGCATTGCGTACCGTGCGGTCCAGCCGGGCAGACTCTATCTGGATGTCCGAAAGTGCCTGCCGGGTGGGCAGGTCGGCCGACGCCAGCAGATGCATCTGCAGATACTCCCGGTTCTGGTCGATGATGCCAAGGGCATGGAAGCACACATCCCCAAACTCCTCCTGAGGGGAGGCTCCTGCTCCATCGTTTCGCCTGCGCATTCTGCTCTACCTCCGCGTCGTGTGGTCAGCACCTCACTGCTGACTCAGTCTACTTTCCAGCGCATAAAGCAGGCGGCCGATGGTCACCTTCCTGCGCTCTAAGCCATACTCTTTTCGAAAATCCCGCCATGTCTGGGTACCGGTCTCGTCCAGCGTCTCCAGCAGCCGCCGGAGGGCGCTGTCCACAGCCGCAACGGTGAGACCGTATTCCTCCGCCACCGGCCCTAATATCTCCTTGCGGATGGCCAGACGGTGGTCGGAGCCCATCATCACCCGAAGCGCACCGGTCAGGTAGCGCTTGTTGGCGTCGCAGGTGCTCACGCCCCAGCTGCGATAGATGCGCTCGCAGCGTTTTTCCAGGCTCTCCGCCGGGCGGTGGGCCGGGGCGCGCAGCTCCTGCAGCATATCTTCCAGTGTGGCCTGACGGATGAGGTAGCATGCATCCTCCTGACTCAGGCTCTCCACTGCCGACTTCTCGTTGCGTCCGTCGTCCCGCAGAAGCACCAGAGGCTTGCGGGCAAGGCCGCGTATCCTGGGCAGAAACTGGATGCTGTCCATGTCCTCCAGTCTGCCGCCCAGCACCAGAACGTCCACATCGCCCTGCTCGAGCCGTTCCAGCAGCGGCCGGCTGCTGCGGTAGCCCGTGCAGCGGATGGCCGGGTTGCGCTCCTCGAGATAGCGTGTCCATACCCGCATCTCTCTGGGGTCATAGCTGGCCAGCGCTACGCGCCATATGACGTCCTGTTCCTCATAGCTCACACGACGCGCCTCCCTTCCTGCAGGTGTTCTGCCTGCTTCGCCTGCGGATACCAGCAGGAAATAACATCCTGCCACAGCTCCGGCTGGACCGAATTCTCATACAAAAACTGCAGCAGCCGTCCGCACTCCTCTTCCGGGGCCGGGACCCATGTACGGGCTGTGTCTGCCGGGTCGTCCGGAGCCTTTGTCCGGCTCACGGTCAGCCAGCAGCCCTGTCCCTCCGTCTCCAGAGAACAGGCAAGGGTATACGCCTCCTGATACGGTTCCAGCGTCGAAAATCTCCTCACCAACGGGGTATCCTGTTTCATTCTGCATCCTCCTCGCCCCATCTGTCCGGCCCTTCCACTTATGCCGGACAAATTACTTTATACTGTACTGTATAAAATTGTATGGAGCGTCGAAAGGAGTTACAACGACAAATTTGCGTCAGTTTTCGTCGAATTTTGGAACACTGAAAATATTAACATGGATACTGTCTCAAGAATACCATCAACCGCTCCAAAAATCAAGACACATCTGCCGCATTCTCCTGATTTGGGACGCTTTTCCGCGCAGGATGCAGCGCTTTTCCATCCTTCGGCAGAAAACACAGAACTTGGCACCCGTTACGACATAAATTGTTCATATTCTTCTGATAAAATCAAGCAGATACTATGTTTCCCGCTCCGTCCACAAATGTCGGGCGGAATAGGCCAGCAGACACTTCCCCGTTCTGCTGCCGGAAAGGCAGGCCAATGCTTCAGCTTATCAATATCGAAAAGAAATACACCACCGGCGATCTGACACAGGCAGCGCTCAACGGGGTCAGCCTCAACCTGCGCGACAGTGAATTTGTCGCCATCCTCGGCCCCAGCGGCTCGGGCAAGACCACGCTGCTCAACATCATCGGCGGCCTCGACCGCTACGACAGCGGCGAGCTCATCATCAACGGCATCTCCACCCGCCGCTACACCGACCGGGACTGGGACTCCTACCGCAACCACACCGTCGGCTTCGTGTTCCAGAGCTATAACCTCATCCCCCACCAGACCGTCCTCGCCAACGTCGAACTGGCCCTGACCATCTCGGGCGTGTCGGGCGCTGAGCGCCGCCGCCGTGCCGCCGAGGCGCTGCGGCAGGTGGGCCTCGGGGACCAGCTCCACAAGCGCCCCACCGAGATGTCGGGCGGCCAGATGCAGCGCGTGGCCATCGCCCGCGCCCTCGTCAACAACCCCGACATCCTGCTGGCCGACGAGCCCACCGGCGCACTGGACAGCGAGACGAGCATCCAGGTCATGGAGCTGCTGAAGGATGTGGCAAAAGACCGCCTCGTGGTCATGGTCACGCACAACCCCGAACTGGCGGAGCAGTATGCCAACCGCATCGTCCGTCTGCGGGACGGCGCTATCACCGACGATACCCGCCCCTTTGAGCCGGACGACACAAAGCTTGCCCCTCCCATCCATAAGAACATGGGCCGTTCGTCCATGTCGTGGCTCACCTCGCTGGCCCTGAGCTTCAACAACCTGCGCACCAAAAAGGCCCGCACCCTGCTCACGGCCTTCGCGGGCAGCATCGGCATCATCGGCATCGCCCTCATCATCTCGCTGTCCACCGGCGTCAACGCCTACATCGCCGACATGGAGCGCTCCACCCTGAGCGAATACCCGCTGCAGATCCTGAGCAGCGGCGTGGACATCACGAGCTTTCTGTCCTCGGGCAGCAGCGGCGGCACCACAGCCACCGGCCTGCCCACCGACGAGGACGGCAAAAAGGACACCTCCGGCGGCGTGGAGGGAATGGTCTCGGTCCGCCAGCTCATCACCAAGATGGTGTCGGGCCTGACGTCCAACGACCTCACTTCCTTAAAGAAATATCTCGACAGCGACGAGTCCACCATTGCGGATGACGCCACCTCCATCGAGTATTCCTACAGCGTCTCGCCCCAGATCTACCGGCAGGACGCCGACGGCAGTGTGCATCAGGTCAACCCGGACTCCACCCTTTCGATGCTGGGTCTGGGAAGCTCGGGTTCCGGCTCCACCTCCGTCACCAGCAGCCTGATGAACAGCATGGGCAGCAACACCAGCGTTTTCTATCAGCTGCCCGCCAACAGTGACCTTTATAAGTCCCAGTACGAAGTCAAGGCCGGCCGCTGGCCCGAAAAGCCCACCGAATGTGTCGCCGTGCTGAGCAAATACGGCACTGTGACCGACTACGCCCTCTACTCCATGGGTCTGCGGGACTCCGCCGAGCTGGACAAGATGATACAGCAGTTCGCCCAGAACCAGAACGTCGATGTCCCCAGCGATTTCCGCACCTACAGCTACGACGAGCTGATGGGCCTGAAGTTCAAGCTGGTGAACAGCGCCGACACCTACGTCTACGACGACACCTACGGCATCTGGAAGAGCAAGGCCGACGACAAGGACTATATGCAGCAGCTGGTGGAGAACGGCGAGGACATCACCATCGTGGGCATCGTCCAGCCGGACTACACCGCCTCCGCTTCCATGCTCACCTCCGGCATCGCCTACCCCGCCTCCCTGACCGAGAAGGTCATGAAGGACGCTGCCGACAGCGACATCGTGAAGCAGCAGATGGCCGACCCCGCCACCAACGTCCTCACCGGCGAGAGCTTCGGCAAGGCCGAGAGCCTCCGCGACTTCGATTTGACCAGCCTCTTCTCCATCGACACCAACGCCCTCAAGAATGCCTTCTCTTTTGATGCCAACGCCCTCGACTTCGATTTGAACGGTGCCTTCGACCTCAGCAGCGGCAGTTTCGATTTGAGCAGCCTCATCGACTTCTCGGATTTTTCCCTCGACATCGACGAGCTGCCCGACATCGACCTCAGCGACGCCTTTGCAGAGCTGGACCTCTCCGTCTCGCCGGAGGCTCTGCAGGACCTCGTGCAGAAGGTGTTCAAGGACTATAAGAAATATATCATCGGCAACGGCATCCTCAACTTCAAGAAGTGGAGCTTCTCTGCCTACCTCAAGACCGAGCGGTTCCAGAAGCTGATGGCCGAGTCCATGAAAGACCTCGTTGACCCGGACAAGCTGCAGGGGCAGCTCTCGAGCGCTCTGCAGACCACCATCCAGACCGTGATGGAGACCTACTCCGACCAAATCACAGAGGTGCTGAAAAGCCAGCTGGACGCCGCCATCCAGAAGGGCATCGTCACCTTCCAGGACCAGATACAGTCCCAGCTCAAGACGGCCATCCAGCAGAACATCGGCAAGCTGAGCAGCCAGATGGAGAACGCCATCAAGATCGACGCGTCGGCTTTCCAGAAGGCCATCCAGCTCAACATGACCGCCTCCGAGCTGACCGAGCTGATGCGCTCCACCCTCCGCTCCTCTTCCGCCACCTATGAGGCCAACCTGACGGCCTTCGGCTACGCGGACGAGGCCGCCCCCAGCCAGATCAAGATCTATCCGAAGGACTTCGCCAGCAAGGCCATCATCCTGGAAAAGCTGGATGCCTACAACGCCGGGATGTCTGCAAAGGGTGAAGACGAAAAGATGGTGCAGTACACCGACCTCGTGGGTACCCTGATGACCAGCGTGACCGAGATCGTGGACATGATAAGCAGCATGATGGTGGCCTTCGTCTCCATCTCGCTGGTCGTCTCCTCCATCATGATCGGCGTCATCACCTATATCAGCGTCCTCGAGCGCCGGAAGGAGATCGGCATCCTGCGCGCCATCGGCGCTTCCAAGCGGAACGTCTCCGAGGTGTTCAACGCAGAGACCTTCATCATCGGCCTCTGCTCGGGCGTCATGGGCATCGTCCTCAGCGAGATACTGCTCATCCCCGGAAACATCATCATCCAGAAAGTCTCCGGCACTTCGACCCTCGTTGCCTCCCTGCCCGTAGACGCAGCCCTCTTCCTCGTGGCACTGGCTACCCTGCTCACCATTCTGGCCGGCATCATCCCGGCCCGCGGCGCAGCCAAGTGCAACCCCGTCAAAGCCCTGCGCGCCGAGTAAACCCCAGAGATCTCATTCCCGGTATCCTTTCCGCTCCGGCGGCAGGGATACCGGGATTTTTTCGGCTTATTTTTGCTCCGGCCCGTCGGTTCAGCTTGTATCCATCCTGCATGAGAACGCGCTTTTTTGCTCTAAAAGTTACAAAAGAGTACGGTCGTTCCGGGAGATTCTGACGCGTACCGGGAATTACCGGAAATCAATTTGCTTTTTGCTCTGCGGGCAAATCAACCTGCACAAAGGAGGGTCGATTTGTTATGCAATTCTGCCAAAAGTGTTTCAGGGTTATTGATTTATTCCACAAATTATGCCATACTATAGTCACTGAAACCGTTCCCGACATCGTTCCCGCACGATTTCAGTAAAAACCAGAACTTCGACCGAAAGAGAGGTGCTTCCCGGAATGCCGAACATGACCATCAAAGACATTGCCCGTCTGAGCGGCTGTTCCGTCAGCACCATCTCCCGCGTCATCAATGACCGGCCGGATGTGCGTCCCGAAACGAAAGAAAAGGTGCTCCAGATGATGCGGGAGTCGGGCTTCGTGCCGAACACCAACGCCCGGCAGCTGAAGATCCAGCAGTCCCGCAGCCTCGTCTTTGTGGTCAAGGGCACCCGGAACCTCTTCTTCTCGGACTTCCTTGTTCAGCTGCAGCGGGCCGCGACCCTCTACGGGTACAGCGGCATCGTCTCCTACCTGGACGAGAATGCCAACGAGATCGACGCCGCCCAAAAGATCCTGCGGGAGATAAAGCCCAAAGGCATGATATTCCTCGGCGGCAGCGTGGCGAACTTCCAGCAGGGCTTTGCGAACATCACCGTCCCCGCGGTGCTGACGACGCTGGTCTCCGACGAACTGGATTTCCCGAACCTCTCGATGGTGGGCGTGGATGACCGGGCTGCGGCCCGCACCGCCGTCTCCCACCTCATCGCGCAGGGTCATCGGAAGATCGCAGTTCTCGGCGGTCCGACCACCAGTTACCCCAGTCGGATGCGCCGCCTTGGCGCACAGGATGCCATGGAGGATGCCGGGCTCACCTTTGACGACCGGCTCTACGGCCTGTCCAACTACGATTTCGAGTCTGCCTACCACGCCATGAACAGCCTGCTGGCCCGCCGGGCCGAGTTTACCGCCCTGTTCGCCATGAGCGATGTCATCGCTTTCGGTGCCATCCGGGCGCTGGTGAGCGCCGGGTTCCGGGTGCCGGAAGATATATCGGTCATCGGCTTCGACGGCATCTCGATGTCCCGCTACTGTGTGCCGGTGATGACCACCATCGTCCAGCCCGGCGAGCAGATCGCGCTCCAGAGCATCGAGCTGCTGGTGCGGCAGATCGAGCATGGCGCCCCGGCCCAGAAGATCACCCTCCAGCCTGAGCTGCAGGTCGGTGAGAGCGTAAGGGCTGTCTGATTTATTTCGTCTCATTTCCGCTGCCAGGCGGAATGTGTATATCACATGATGAAGAAGGAGAACAATTATGAAAAAAATGATCTCTCGTCGTAATTTCCTGAAAGTCGCCGGCGCTTCTGCTGCCGCCCTCGGTCTGGCTGCCTGCGGTGGTTCCTCCAGCAGCACCGCTGCTTCCACCGCCAGTTCTACCGCAGCTTCTGCCGCTCCCGCAGCTGCCGGCAAGGTCTACTACCTGAACTTCAAGCCCGAGCAGGATCAGGATTGGCAGGATCTGGCCGCTGAGTACACCAAGGAGACCGGCGTGCCTGTGACCGTTGTCACCGCTGCTTCCGGCCAGTACGAGACCACCCTGATGAGCGAGATGGAGAAGAGCG
>ENA-OZAI01000756-OZAI01000756.1-human-gut-metagenome-genome-assembly--contig:-NODE-756-length-13089-cov-11.963940_pt1 | contig 13089 bp, 6 predicted proteins | sample MGYA00243299_ERZ653495 | MGnify/ENA primary metagenome ERZ653495 (study PRJEB26926, sample SAMN06164907) | human gut metagenome | biome: ENVO:00009003; feature: ENVO:2100002; material: ENVO:00002003... | reverse complement strand
CCATCTACCGCAAGGATCCACGCAGCGAGAAAACCATCATCGAAGGTATGAACTCGACGGGTATTGAAGAATTCTTCAGTACGGGCGACATGCTGGGTACGATCCTGAACGATGTTTTCTCGGACGTCAACATCTACGACGACGACATCCGCCTGCTGCAACGCCGCTTCGTAAGCCCCATCGGGCGAGGAGCCATCTCGTTCTACAGATATTACCTGATGGATACACTCATGGTAGATCAGCATGAATGTGTACACTTGACGTTCGTCCCCAACAATTCGCAGGACTTCGGCTTTACAGGCCATTTGTATGTAGTGAAAGACTCGACCTATGCCGTAAAAAAATGTACCATGAACCTGCCTAAAAAAACAGGTGTAAACTTCGTTGAAAGTCTGGACATCGTACAACAGTTCGAACAGCTGCCCGACAGCAACTGGGTACTGACAGACGACGATATGACCGTAGAACTGGCCTTGATGAAAGGTGTTCAGGGACTGGAAGTACAACGCACGACCAAATATTCGAAATACAACTTTGACGAAATAGAACCCCGCCTCTTCCGCCTGAAAGGAAAAGTCATCAAGGAAGCCAACATGCTGGCCAAGAGCGACGAATATTGGGCTGAAGTGCGTCAGGTCCCCCTCACCAAGAAAGAGAGTACCATGGACCTTTTCATGAACCGCATCGAACAGATACCGGGATTCAAAATCATTATCTTCGGCGCCAAGGCACTGATCGAGAACTTCGTGGAAACCGGTAGTAAAGACCATCCCAGTAAGTTCGACTTCGGCCCCATCAACACCATCATCACCAGCAACTACGTGAACGGAGCCCGTTTCCGTCTCAGCGGCATGACAACCGGCAATCTGGATCCCCACTGGAACTTCAGCGGATATGGTGCGTATGGTACACGTGACAAGAAGTGGTTCTACTCCGGCCAGGTGGCTTATTCGTTCAACAAACGCGAATATGTGTTGTGGGAGTTTCCTAAACACTATCTGTCTTTCAAATACACCTACGATGTCATGTCGCCTATGGACAAATACCTGGAGACAGACAAGGATAACATGTTCGTAGGCTGGAAATGGACAACCGTCGACCAGATGTCCTATATCCGTGACGCTACCCTCAACTACGAATTGGAAACAAATACCGGTTTTTCCGTCAAAGCCATGCTGCGCCACCGCAACGACCAGCCGGCCGGTATCCTGCAATACTGGCGCAACGACGGTGAAACTCCCGGTGTATTGGGCGAAAACAATACGCTGGTCCATGATATCACCACTACCGAACTGGGTGTAACCCTGCGTTATGCCCCGGGCGAAACATTTGTCAATACCAAGCAGCGTCGTGTACCCGTATCGCTGGATGCTCCTCAGTTCACCCTCTCGCACACAATCGGCTTCAAAGGCATATTGGGAGGTGAATACAACTTCAACCTCACGGAGATAGGACTGCGCAAGCGTTTCTGGTTCGGTTCCTGGGGAAAGATCGACATCACAGCCCGTGCGGGTGCCCAGTGGAACAAGGTACCATTCCCGTTCCTGAACCTGCCCATGGCCAACCTGTCATACATCACCCAGCACAACGAATCATTCTCGCTCATCAACAACATGGAGTTTCTGAATGACCGTTACGGTTCGCTGGCCCTGAGTTACGACATGAACGGCAAGCTCTTCAACCGCATCCCCTTGCTGAAGAAACTGAAATGGCGTGAGATGTTCCGCATCCGTGGCCTGTGGGGTACACTGACCGATAAGAACAATCCGTACAAGAGCAACGATCCCGACCTCTTCCTCTTCCCGACCCGCAACGGTATGCCTACCAGCTACGTCATGGGAAAGACGCCCTACGTGGAGGCCAGTGTAGGTATCTATAATATCTTCAAGTTGCTGCACATCGAATACGTGCGGCGTCTCACCTACACCGACATTCCCGGCGTGAAGAAAGACGGTATCCGTTTCATGATCATGATGATATTTTAATCTATAGAACAAACGTGCAACCACTGGCAGAAAGGCTTCGGCCCAAGACATTAGACGAATACATCGGCCAGAAACATCTGGTCGGACCGGGAGCAGTGCTCCGCAAGATGATCGATGCAGGACGCATCTCCTCCTTCATCCTGTGGGGACCTCCGGGAGTGGGTAAGACGACGCTGGCACAAATCATTGCCAACAAGCTGGAAACCCCGTTCTATACGCTGAGCGCCGTGACCAGCGGTGTGAAAGACGTGCGCGACGTGATCGACCGTGCCAAGAACAACCGGTTCTTTTCCCAGGCCAACCCCATCCTTTTCATTGACGAAATCCACCGTTTCAGCAAGTCGCAGCAAGACTCGCTGCTGGGTGCTGTCGAACAGGGCATCGTGACACTGATCGGCGCCACCACAGAAAATCCCTCGTTCGAAGTCATCCGCCCTTTGCTGTCGCGCTGCCAGATTTATGTATTGAAGTCTCTCGAAAAGGAAGACCTGCTGGAACTGCTTCAGCGGGCACTGACAACCGACCATATCCTGCGTGAACGTCACATCGAGCTGAAGGAAACTACCGCCATGTTGCGCTACAGCGGAGGAGACGCCCGTAAGTTGCTCAACATATTGGAACTGGTTGTCGAGTCGGAGACAGACGACACAGTCGTCATCACCGACGACATGGTGACCGAACGCCTGCAACAAAACCCGCTGGCTTACGACAAGGACGGCGAGATGCACTACGACATCATCTCCGCCTTTATCAAATCCATCCGTGGCAGCGACCCCGACGGAGCCATCTACTGGCTGGCCCGCATGGTGGAAGGCGGCGAAGACCCCGCTTTCATTGCTCGCCGCCTGGTCATCTCCGCTTCGGAAGACATCGGACTGGCCAACCCCAACGCCCTGCTCTTGGCCAACGCCTGCTTCGACGCCGTGATGAAGGTAGGATGGCCCGAAGGCCGTATTCCCTTGGCCGAAACCACCATTTATCTTGCCACCAGCCCCAAGAGCAACTCAGCCTACATGGCCATCAACGACGCCCTGGAGCTGGTTCGACAGACCGGCAACCTGCCTGTTCCCCTTCATCTGCGCAATGCCCCCACCAAACTGATGAAGCAGTTGGGCTATGGCGAAGACTACAAGTACGCCCACGACTATCCGGGCCACTTCGTCCGCCAGCAGTTCCTGCCCGACGAACTGAAAGACCACAACATCTGGCATCCACAGGAGAATGCAGCGGAAGCCAAACATAAGGAACGGATGCAGGCGCTTTGGGGAAAAGAACGCTTTTAATTATTAAGTATAAAGCTGGAAGATTTTATTGAATATCTATGTTAAATATAAAAAATATCATATGAAAATTGTAGCACTCGACGGCTATGCCGCCAATCCCGGAGACCTCTCTTGGGATGAAATGAAAACCTTGGGCGAATGCACTGTCTACGACCGCACTGCTCCCTCGGAACTATTGGAACGTGCCAAAGAGGCCGACATACTCCTGACGAATAAAGTCGTCATAACAGGTGAACACATGGCTGCCCTGCCCCGGTTGAAATACATCGGCGTCATGGCTACCGGATACAACATCGTTGATACGGCAGCTGCCAAAGAACGCGGCATCATCGTCACCAACATTCCCGCTTACAGCACCGACTCTGTCGCTCAAATGGTCTTTGCCCATCTATTGAACATCGCCCAACAAGTACAACATCACTCGGAAGAAGTCCACAAAGGCCGCTGGACCAATAGTCCCGACTTCTGTTTTTGGGACACACCGCTCATCGAACTGGCCGGCAAAAAGATAGGTCTTGTCGGCTTAGGCAACACCGGCATGCGGACCGCCCGCATTGCCATCAGCTTTGGTATGGAAGTTCATGCCTTTACTTCCAAATCACACTTCCAATTGCCACCCGAAATCAAAAAGATGGAATTGGACGAACTGTTTGCCGAATGTGACATCGTCAGCCTGCACTGTCCTCTCACCGAGCAGACCCGTGAAATGGTCAATGCCCGCCGCCTCAGCCTGATGAAACCCAATGCAATCCTCATCAATACGGGTCGCGGTCCGCTAATCAACGAGCAAGATCTGGCCGACGCACTGAACAGCGGACGTATCTATGCTGCTGGAGTGGACGTTCTTTCACAAGAACCTCCTCGTGTCGACAATCCGCTGCTCACCGCTCGCAACTGTTATATCACCCCGCACATTGCCTGGGCAAGTACAGCTGCCCGCCAACGCCTGATGCAAATTGCGCTGGACAATCTGAAAGCTTATCAGGCAGGCAATCCCATTAATGTGGTAAACAAATAAGCAATTGTATAAAATAATAATCCCTGGCATCCTTTCTTATTCAAGAATGCCAGGGATTGTTATTTCAATAAATACAATTGTTTCTATTACCAAGCCCAATCGCTTACATTATAACCACACTCCACTTCATCTTCTATTACATCCGGCAAATTACAAAAGAAATCAAGCCCCGTATGTTTTTCTAACTCATCTATACTTACAATACATGCTTGTATTTCAGAAGAAGTCGGATTCTTGGATAAACCTTCTTTATGTTCTACCAAAAAGCCTATCGATTTATATGTATCACCTTTCTTTGCAAGAATTGCCATAAAATAGTACTTAGGACAAGCCAAGCCATTCACTGTAAAACCATTCTCATCCGTTTTTGGTGTCTGAGGAGGAGTATATACAGGGGTACCTGTGAAATTAATCAATAAGTCATTAATCGTACCTCCTTTAGTTACATATACTTCGTCATATTTATCCGGAACAGAGCGTCCCCATCTGCGTACTTGATCCTCCAATTTCTGCCAGAAACCTGCATTAAGATCATTCAACTGCGGGCTAATATTACTATAATAGAATGTCTGTTCATTTGCTTCTTTTGAATACACGCGATCTTCAGATGCGCAAAGGTGCCCTTTATCAAAACCATCATTCTTGTGCATTGACTCATTAACTTGTACATCTTCTGGAAGATTAGGATCCACCTGTTCCCATTTATTTGTTCTATCTACCAAATCTTGACTTGTCAATTGATCAAAACTAAAAGCAACCCATACTGCGTGTTTTTTGGCAGCACTCCATAAAAGAGAAAAATTCAGTATTTGGCGATTATCCACAGTCACATAATAATCAGCAAAATAATCTTCCCCCGTATAATAAGGCATTTGCAAAGTTGTAAGAGAGGTATTACCATCAATGACTATATTGGCATTCAAGTTTTCGCTCAAATCACGTTCCTCAGTACCAGCTGTGATATATTCTATCGCAACATTATTTTCCTCAATATAAGCTACTCTTAATTTCACGAACACATATTCAGTCATTCCTTTATAACGAGCCCAATACTTTCTTCCCTCCATAATTTCAGCCGTTTCCTGCCATTCTTCATCAGCAGGAGCCTGCCCCATATCAACAAGAACTCCATTCCCAGCTACAACAAACCGCCAGGCACTACCTACAAACTTTTTATCCTGAATATAAAAAGGATGATCAAATCCATCTGGTTGAAAAACATTAAAGCCAGACGACGCATCTTCAAAACCTTTCAATATGAAGGTAGACGAACCTTCTTCTGTCGTTTCAATATACCCATTCAGAGGTACATCAGTATCAGTACAGCCTACAAACAATAGACATAATAAGAAAAAAAACAAAGATTGTTTTTTCATTGGAATAAAATTTAGTATCACAATTCTATATTTATCAAAGAAGACAAAAAAGGAGTTAGAGAAGCTATGCTCCAGTAACCCCTTTCTCAGAATTTCAATAATCTATTATTCTTTTATAGATATATTCTTAATTTCAACAGTCGGTGCAGCTGCAGTCGTACTTGAATAATGGAAAGCAAGACGAATTTTCTTACCTACATACTGAGCTAAATCTACTGGCTCAATAGTGCTAAAGCTCCAACTAGTTCCTTCAGGCCATCCAACGACTTCCAACGTTTCCCATGTTGCAGTTGTTGCATCACCTGCATAATCAGTCGACACATTCACTGTAAGGAATTTATCCAGTTCATTACCAGCCAAGAAATTGATAGCAACATCAAATACCATTGTCGGAGCTACCGCTTTACTCAAATCTATTTCAGAAGAAACCAACCAACTTTCAGTTGACTTATTCTCGCCTGAATAACCAGTACCCTTCCAACCATAAGAATGGTCTAGTGTCCACACATATGATAAGCCTGACAGCTCAATATCCTGTGCTGCAAATCCACCACTTTCACCATTTAACAAAGAAGACTCTAGGTATACTTTAGCCTCAACCCAATCGCCTCCACTCTTTTGGAATGTGATAAAGTTCTGTACAGCAACTACCGTTTCCTCCCAAGACATTCCATTGTACTTAAACTCTGTAGCAGCAATTCCTCCCTTATTATCCGCATAATAAACTACAGCAGCAATATCATCTGCTTTAGCATATGGGTAGTGCTTTGTCAAATAAATAGGCAAAGTTTCTTCAGGTTTACCGATATAAGAATATCCCATCTCTGCATAATCAGCAGGTTGAAGAATTGCTACATCAGCCGCATCAGTAGAATACAAACTCCATGACTGAGAAGAAGCATTGTAACGATAAACAGCAGAACTGTTCGGCTCAACGGAAGCACGAGTTGTAGCTAAGGTGTTTACTGACATCTCAACTTCACTTTCAGGAATTTCTTTGTATATATAAGTTTCTGCGTAATATCCTTCTACAACTTCTTTCACATATATATTATATATTTCGAGTGTAGGTGCACATTCTTCAGTGCTCTTATATACAAATGCAAGTCGTATTTTATGTCCAGCATAAGCAGAAAGATCAATATCTCCTGAATTTACTTCATCCCAACTATTACCTTCTGCCCAATTGATACCTTCCAAAGATGTCCAACTAGCAGTTTTTACATCATCTATATAATCTGATGAAACTTTGACATCAATATAGTCTGCACGATTGTGACCCTTCAGATGATTCAATATATTATCAAAAGAAAGTAATGGTTTCTTGGCATTAGACAAGTCAATCTCCGTAGACACTAACCAACTTTCAGCAGGATTGTTTTTATTATTAAAGTACGCACCAGCTTTCCAATATCCGTACCCTTTATCATATTTCCATACATAAGAAACACCATCCAGAGCTATATCTTGAAACTTAAAACCAGCATCATCAGCCTTCATTGATGCCTCCAAATAGCTACCGAATGAAGAATTAGGATATGAGCCGTAAGTAAAATTCCCATTATACTCATTCAGCTTAACAGTCTTTCCTTTAGCTACATTTTTAATGGAAATACTCCCATTAGAACCTGCAACAAACACCCAATCCCCACCTTCCGAAGGATACGAGTCATTCAAATTGAAACTATTGTAATTACCGGTCTGATAAATGAATTTGCCATCAGGACGTTGTAAAGAGAAACCTTTCTCCGTGGCAGCAACAGTTATAACATAGTCTGTAGGATCACTAACAATAAAATCATTAGCAATTTCAAGAGGATTTCCTCCCATATATCCATAATTCTTAGACTCATCTGTAAGTCTTCCAAATGGAATCATATTTCCAGACTTATCAGGAGCAACTATTACATAGTTGCCACCTTCAGTATCTATAGTTGATACTTTCTGATAGGCCATTGCTTCTTCACCAGCCCCACCACCTATACTAGGTTCTGTTTCCGAATACGCATAATTGACCAATAACATATCTCCATCTTTCGCGTCAGGATTAGCAGCCTTCAAAACCGATGACATTTTACCAATAGACTTTGGAGAAAGGAAATTAGCAGTAACTTGATCTCCCCAAACCAATTTATAGTCATCACTGGTCAACTCATAATCTGAAATACCATTAAAATCCTTCAAATATTCAGGCAAGCTCTCGTAGTTGTTATAAAACACTGTAATTTTCGAGTTATTGTCCAAATAAGGATATTTACTATTAACAAATGCGGGCAAATACCAAACAGCAGGAGCATCTGTTGTAAAATACTTATTAGTACCTACGGCCTCCAATGCAGATAAATAGGTTTTACCTTCAGGGTCCTTAGATAAAGCCAACTCCGTATTAGCAGACAATCCTGCAATAGTTTTATAATCAGTATCAACCAAACGCAATGTATCTGTCTTTACATCCGTAGGATGTGCCAATTCATCAAAACCAGGAAAATGATCCTCATTGTAATCGCAACCAGACAAAGTCAAAGCAGCTGCGAATAAACCATATAAATAATATTTATTTTTCATACAAATGTTTCTATTAATTTTAGAACTTGATCTTCAAACCTACAGAGTAAGTACGCCCAAATCCATAAAATACGGTTGCGTCTTCCCAAGTAGTACCATCCCAAGCATCGGCAATATATTCTTGATTAAACAAATTATTCACATTACCACTCAAAATAGCAGTAACCTTACCGAATTCAAAAGTATATCCTGCATTAAGATCAAATGTATTATATGAAGGAACTTCCCATGGTTTAGCAACCTGATATTCCTTTCCTGGTGTAGCTAAATCAGCTTCAATATCATAGTCTGCATACAGACGAGAAGCAAAGTTCCAATCAAGTCCCAGTCTTAATCCCTTCATCGGACGAACTGTAATGCCCAAAGCAGCTGTTGTCTGTGCCGAGCCACCAACATTTACATCATCCATTCTAATCTGATAGCGATAATCTTCTACATTTGCATCAGAAGGAACAGGCATTTCATTCTTAGGATCATACAACTGTCCCTCGTTATTATAATAGAAACCTGTTGCAAGACCACTCCAACGCCAATCACCCCATGAGAACATACCGTTAATGCTGAGCCAATCAACTGGTTTAGCCTCAAAATCCAATTCAATACCCATATGTCTTGCGTTTGCTCCCGTCATATTCATTGTATAACGATTGCCATCACGTCCAGTACCACTGTCATAAAGGCTCTTATCCATCCACTGAGTGAAGTAACCATTCAAGTTAACAGCTAAGAAACGACTACGGAAACCATATCCGACTTCGAAAGACATTACCTTTTCGTTCTTCGCATCATTATTACGTTCATGTGAATTCTGAGAATTAATAAATGATGTATCAAACATAGGAGCACGGCTAATGAAGCCTGCATTGAAAAATACATTATGCTTATCTGTCAAATTATAATTGGCACCTCCCTTGATGTTACCACCTAAATAATGCTTTTTACCACTTTTAGCATGGGCTTCATCATAATAGAAACGGTCATAACGCCAATAACTGGTATTTGAGAGACCTCCAGAAACAAAAGTACTAAGTTTGTCGCGATTATATTCTAGTTGTGCAAAAGCACCTTCTGACATAACAAAACCGTCATAATCACGATATACAACATCACCTACATTCAATTTCTGTTTAGCAAATTCAGGATTGGCCGCTGCTGCATTGTTAACAGCCAGTACATTATCACGATTTGAATCCACAAAATAAGCTCCACTAAACAAATCTGTAATGATATTCTGGTGCAAACCTTTATAGTAACGGAAATCAATACCACCATAGAAATCCAGATACTCACCAAATTTAGTCGTATATGTAGACAGCAAACCATACCATTCGTGATTATTCATCATCTTGGACATAACCATCTGTGATCCTGTCGTACTGGCCATATTCAATTCGTCAATCGCATCATAGTTGAATGTACCATCTGGATTGCGAAATTCATTGTTCACATATCCATTCGTTGCTCCATACCATTTGGAACGATAAGCTGAAGTTCCGGTACCACTATATCCATTACCACGTCCAATAGAAGCATAAACAGCAGTACTCAAACTTGATTTATGATCAATCTGCCACAAATGATTCAATGAAATCTGAGGCTTGTGATAAGAATTACGACTTGAATTATATTTCTGTCCTTTACGATAACCAAATGTAGGGTTGTAACGGTAAGCACTTTGGTCGCCCATATATTGCTGTACACGTTGCCATTCTTTAATGGTCAATGCATTATTATAGTTTCGCTGATTATGCCATTGGGGAGCGCCAAAAGCAGACAATGTCAATTGATGATTATCATTGAAACGTTTGGCAACACTGATAAAATAGTTATATCCCTCAGATTCAGTTCCTTGAACATAACCATCACGCCAGTCTTTTCCACCTAACAATGTGAATGCCCATCCATCTTTAGTCAAACCAGAAGATACACTAAACAAAAGTTTATTGAAACCGTCATTACCCATTGCATAAGAAACGAAACCACCCTTCTTAGCATCCGTACTCTTAGTTATAATGTTGATAGAACCACCTACGGCAGGAGATGAAACCTTCGAAGCACCTAAACCACGCTGTACTTGCATAGAACTTGTTACATCAGACAATCCAGACCAGTTAGACCAATATACCTTCTGATTTTCCATACCGTTCATGGGGACACCATTAATCATCATAGCAACATTTTCACTGTCAAAGCCACGAATACGTGTCTGAGCATCACCAAAGCCACCACCATCTTTTGTCACATATACACCAGGCGTAGCCTTCAATATTTCTGGAAACTCTTGAGTTCCCAATTTTTCTTCAATAAAAACAGGAGTTACAGTCGATACAGCTACTGGCGTCTTACGAGCCACTGCTATGGAAGAAGTAATGGTAACGTCAGCCAACATCACAGCATCCGGCTCCATCTTGATAACGCCCAAATCTACAGAAGCACCCTTACGAGTAACTTTCTGTTTCAGGTCCTTGTAACCCACATACTTGAAAACCAAAGTCGCATTGGGAGCAACCGCTTGCTTGAAATAACCGTCAATGTCGGTCACTGAACCTTGCGTGGTACCTTCTACCATAACGGCAGCACCAACCAACGGCTCGCCTGTCTCAGAGTCTACAAGCTGACCTTTCACTGTAGTGGTCTGAGCAAAAGCAGACATACTGCACACAGACATTACTGCAATCAACAGGAAATGAATTAGATTTCTTTTCATAATTCCGTTTTTAGTTAATAGATCATGTTAATTAAACATTAATTTATGTTTCTTCCTGCAAATATAAAGAATATAATCCATATAAATATTACATCTACACTACATTTTTTCAAGAAGAGAAAGACTTTTTTAAAGAAACATGGCTACAAACATCTACAACTAAAAACGAAACGGCACGAACCCCCAAATAGAAAATCTATTTATCAGGGCTTCGTGCCATTCAAATTCGAATATAATACTGCAAACAGACGATTATAATCAGTCTTCCATCAGCTTACGATAGCGCACGCGCTTAGGTTCTTCCTTACCCAGGCGCTTCTGCTTATTCTCCTCGTACTCCGAATAGGAACCTTCGAAGAAGAACACATTCGAATCGCCTTCAAAGGCCAGGATATGCGTACAGATACGGTCGAGGAACCAACGGTCGTGACTGATGACCACGGCACAGCCGGCAAAGTCCTCCAAACCTTCTTCGAGCGCACGAAGGGTGTTGACATCGATATCATTGGTGGGCTCGTCGAGAAGCAACACATTACCTTCTTCCTTCAGTGCCATAGCCAGATGCAGACGATTACGCTCACCACCAGAGAGCACACCACAAAGCTTTTCCTGATCGGCTCCCGAGAAGTTGAAACGAGAGAGGTAGGCACGGGCATTGATATCGCGACCGCCCATGCGGATCAGCTCGTTGCCACCCGAAATAACCTGATAAACACTCTTGTTGGGATCGATATCCTTATGCTGCTGATCCACGTAGGCTACCTTCACGGTCTCGCCTACCTCGAATTCGCCCTTGTCTGGCTTCTCCAATCCCATGATAAGGCGGAAGAGCGTAGTCTTACCTGCACCGTTCGGACCTATGATACCCACAATGCCATTAGGTGGAAGCATGAAGTTGAGATCGTCGAAGAGCAGTTTGTCGCCAAAGGCCTTGGCCACGTGCTTGGCCTCAATAACCTTATTGCCCAGTCGCGGACCGTTGGGGATGAAAATTTCCAGCTTTTCTTCCTTCTCCTTCACATCCTCGTTCAGCAATTTATCGTAAGAATTCAAACGGGCTTTACCCTTAGCCTGACGGGCCTTGGGCGCCATACGCACCCACTCCAACTCACGCTCCAGCGTCTTGCGGCGCTTGCTGGCCGTCTTCTCCTCCATTTCCATGCGTTTGGTTTTCTGTTCCAGCCAGCTGGAGTAGTTGCCCTTCCAAGGAATACCTTCACCACGGTCGAGTTCCAAAATCCATCCGGCCACGTGGTCGAGGAAGTAGCGGTCGTGCGTCACGGCAATCACCGTACCCTCGTACTGCTGCAAGTGTTGCTCCAGCCAGTCGATAGACTCGGCATCGAGGTGGTTGGTCGGCTCGTCCAACAACAGGATGTCCGGCTTCTGCAGAAGCAGACGACAGAGAGCCACACGACGACGTTCGCCTCCTGACAAATGCTCCACCGACTGGTCTTCGGGCGGGCAGCGCAAGGCGTCCATGGCACGCTCCAGCTTGCTGTCCAAGTTCCACGCATCTGTCGCATCGATGATATCCTGCAGTTCCGCCTGACGAGCAAAGAGCTTGTCCATCTTCTCCTGATCCTCGTAATACTCGGGCAAGCCGAACTTCTGGTTGATTTCCTCATACTCTGTCAGCGCATCAACAATGGGCTGAACACCTTCCATCACCACTTCCTTCACAGTTTTGGCAGGATCCAAATAGGGCTCCTGTGCCAGATACCCGACGGAATATCCGGGTGAGAACACCACTTCGCCCTGATAGGATTTATCCAACCCGGCGATAATCTTCAGCAAGGTAGATTTACCCGAACCGTTCAGACCGATAATACCTATCTTCGCCCCATAAAAAAACGAAAGATAAATGTTCTTCAGCACCTGCTTGTTGTTCTGCTGAATAGTCTTGTTCAGACCTACCATTGAAAAAATAATCTTCTTATCGTCAACTGTTGCCATAGAATGATATGTATATATTAAATAAGTATAACTATCCAAGCTACTCCGCTCCATAATAGGCAACGGAAGAAAACTCCTGTGCAAAGATAAGAAAAAAAGAGAAAAAAACTTTGTTTCTTCAAAAAAACTCCCTATCTTTGCACCCGCTTAACAGCAATAAGGTTTGATTCGCTAGCTCAGCAGGTAGAGCACAACACTT
>ENA-OZAI01000745-OZAI01000745.1-human-gut-metagenome-genome-assembly--contig:-NODE-745-length-13256-cov-5.181653_pt1 | contig 13256 bp, 8 predicted proteins | sample MGYA00243299_ERZ653495 | MGnify/ENA primary metagenome ERZ653495 (study PRJEB26926, sample SAMN06164907) | human gut metagenome | biome: ENVO:00009003; feature: ENVO:2100002; material: ENVO:00002003... | reverse complement strand
CTCGGAGATGTGTATAAGAGACAGACCCTGTACATGGCGGAACAAACCTTTTGGCAAGGAAGCAAACAAATCTTCGGAAGGGAAAGGCGAACGATGGATGCTTGCCGTATAATGCCACTTTTTTTCTTTTTCTACCCGTAAATAAGGATGGAAATCAAGGCGGTTGAATATAACAGTAGAAACACTGTCTAATTCGAAATAATTACCTCCTACATGGCAGGTATATTCCAGCTTTCCTTTATCTAGATCAATCGTATCGGGTGAAAGTGCTGTATGATAAACCTCCAGCCCGTCTACAGATGCCATCCCCTCCAGTGTAAGAGGCGTAGCAGAAGCAGACTTTTCTGAAAGCTTAAAGGCTATGGAATCGAATGCAACCGTCGCATTATAATGGGGACGGATGTAGGGAAGTATGATTTTTTCATTTGTACTACCGGAAGCAATGCTGCCTTCTATCAGGCGCATACTGCGTGCAAGCGTACCTCTTACTTTCCATTCTCCCTTTACAGCTCCCTCTTCCACCTGAATGGCAGAAGCAAACTGACTGTTTGCCAGTATAAGCTCAGGAATATAAAAACTTGTTTGCAGCAAGTCCCGGCGCGCCGTCACACTCAAGTTGCGCAATTCTCCATTTTCCGGCAATAATCTGAATACCAGGCTAAGTATTTTACTTACCTGCACATCGTATCCAGCCAAAACACTTTCTACTTTACCCGGATCAGCCTCCGATACAGTCTGTTGACGGAAAAGAAAATCATAGTTCGAAACATTACCTTGCTTTACAAAAGAAAGTTTCATACCCTCTACATCAACCTGATGTACGGAAACTCTTTTTCTAAGCAAAGGAAGCAAATCGATATCGATCTCGGCTTTTTCGAGAGTCAGTAAGGTATCGTGATCTTCAGGTACTACTGTCAATCCTTCCAAGCGGATGACAGACAAAGAAGGCATTCCCAATTCACGATAGGCAATACGCAAGTTATAACGCTGCTCTAAAGCAGCCAACTTTTCATCGGCAACACAGCGCAACAGGGCTCCCCGAAAAAGAAAGAGTCCTGTTCCTGCCACAAGCACAACTGCAATCAATCCTGCGGCAATCCATTTAAGTACTCGACTTTTCATAATATCTTTATTGATATCTGCCGCAAAAATACGTTTTACTTACATGTTGTGCAAGAAAGATTTTTCTTTTATTTGTTTAACTGGTTTCCTGTTTTCTTTTCTTTCCGGACGAACAGACGGACGGTTATCCTTACGTTCTGTCCTTGAAGGTCTTGTCACCCTGTTGGGAGCTTTATCCGACGGTCTGGAAGTACCGGGTCTGACCGAATGATGATTTCCGTTTTGAGGCGGACGGATACCACTTGCATGAGGCGGACGTTTGTCCGGCTTTGGTACCGGTTTGGGAGCAGGTTTTGCACTTATACCCGGACGATATGGCGGACGTGCCTCAGGACGATGAGAGGGTGCTGCCGGAGCTGAAGGCCGTGCCGGAGTAAAATGATATCCGGGATTCTTAACCGGCCGAGGAGCGATAAAGTCATGTTTTCTGAACTCCGGACGAGAGTGGAAATGACCTTTATACACCGGATGATGATAACGACCGGTATAATGCGCACAGTAATAGCCTGTATTCCGGTAAAAACGGCGGCTGTGTGCTCCATGGTAAGTAAGGTAATGTACCGGACGTCCGAAATAGAAGAAACTTCTGTTAGGGTATACCTTATACACCCGCAGATAACAAACATTATTCATCGCATAAATCGGACGGAAAAAGTATTCGATTGCAAGAAAACGAGTGTATGCCGAACAGGAAAGAATCCAGCGAAGGTCATCGTTTCTTTCATCCAAATACCGATAATAAGCATCAAGTGCAGCAGCATCGGCACATGCCATACCCGTCAGATAAGGATCCACTCCACTCAAAAAGTCAAAGTTTATTTCAAACAAATCATTGTACTGACTCTGGTTCAGATTCAGTTCGAAAGCCATACGGTCTGTCAGAAAACGAGCATTTACGCGTATATCGCCTAATGACGAGGCATTTGCCGGCAAACAACATGCACAAAGCGCAAGGCAAAGTAATAATGCGAACTTCTTAATCTTCATATTCAAATATCTTTTTAATTTCCTGATACAAAAATAGGAGGATAAAAATCCTCCTGCAACGGAAACTCTCCATTTGCCGATAGGGAGTTTCCTATTTCTTTTAGGGATAATCATCTGCGCCGGCGCTTACGATGCTGCTTGCGTTTACGCTTGTACGCCTGAATACGGCGGTGTATCTGCCATCCGCTCAGTCCTGCTACAACAACCAAAATAAGAATAACAATCCCGCTATTCAAATTATCCCCTTTGATACGTGACCATATTTCAAGCACATTGACCGTCTTGTCACCAAAATCGCGTATCATGGAACAACGGTTTACGACAGAAATATCAGGATATTGCGTATTACGTAATTTTACATCACGTCCTTCCGGTCCGAAAAAGTAGCTTGCATCCACCGTTTCAGTCAGTGTTGTATCAATGCATGCTTCCATGATTTCGGGAGCAGCTATTGCGCTGACATAGCCATTTTCTTCCATATTGCGCAAAGCAATATCGGGACGGCACAGAAAGTTGATAAAGTAACTTGCAGCTTTTACGTTCTTGGCATACTTCGGAATCACCCATCCGTCGTACCAGATATTACTACCTTCTTCAGGGATAGAATAAGACAAATCGACACCCACCTGTTCAGCTTCTTCGATAGCCCATTGTGCATCACCACTCCAAGTCATATTTATCCATGCTTTTCCCTTTGTCATCATCTCCTTTCCGAAATCGGCTTCCCAGCCAGCGACATTGGGTTTCAACAGTTTCAGATACTTTTCTACCGTATCCATAGCTGCCGGAGAATAATCGTTCATCAATTCAGGAACAGTAACGGTACTGTCGGCAAGCTGCTTGCGGTAAGCATACAGCATAGCTGTACCATAAGCATCACGATAGGCGTCTTTCATCAGAATACGTCCTGCAAAACGTTTGTCCCACAGACAGCCCCATGTTTTCATATCCTCGGCAGTAACATACTGAGTATTGTACAACAGTCCGGCAGTTCCCCACATATAACATACAGCATATCGGCTTGCCGGATTTTCAGCAGTTCCCAGTTTATTTATTTGTCGAAGAATATACGGAGAAATACCTTTCATGTAATTAGGAGAATGCGCAAAGGTAGTATCGATAGGCAGCAACAAACCTTTATGCAGCATTCGTTCGATGATATATTCCGAAGGACATACCACATCAAAATCCTCATGCCCTTTTTCGATTTTGGTGAGCATGATTTCGTTTATATCGAAAGTCTGATAAACGATACGTATATCTTCTCCTGTCTGTTCTTTATAGTATTGCTGAAAATCTTCCAGCACGCCTTCACCAATATAGTCTGCCCAGTTATATACTTTCAATATATTCTGGCGTGACTCATCAGCATTATAGCAGCTTGCCATCGTAAGGCAAGCCCACAGACATACGATAAATTGATATAATCTTTTCATTCTATGTTTCAGCACACGGTTTCTACTCCGGCAAAGCCTTATTTCTTCTGAGCTTTTCCGGCTCTGCGGTTAATAATAATCAACAATACCAATATAACAACAAACGTAAGGGCGGACAACGGACGAAGCTCAGGAGTCAGTCCTCCCTTTCGGGCATCGGCATAAATATAAGTAGAGAGGGTTTCCAGTCCCTGATTACCGATGGTAAACACTGTTACGGCAAAATCATCGAACGAGATAGTCAGTGCCAGCAGGAAACCGCTGATCATGCCCGGACGTATCTCAGGAATAATCACTTTCCAGAGTGCCTGCATCGGTGTAGCTCCCAGATCGAGTGCTGCTTCATACAGGTTCGGATTCATCTGTTTCAGACGGGGAAGTACACTCAGCACCACATAAGGCGTACAAAAAGTAATATGAGCCAGCACAACAGTCGTAAATCCCTGTGTTACTCCCAAAGAAACAAACAGCAGGAACAGCGATATACCCGTAATGATATCCCCGTTTAAGATAGGAATCGTATTGATAAATCCTACAGCTTTCCGGCTGCGAGCCCGCAAGTTGAATATTCCAATGGCTGCAATACTTCCCAACAAAGTAGAAACCGTAGCAGCAATGAAAGCAATGGCAATCGTATTGATACAGGCATTCATCAGTGAATGATGTGCACCGGTATTCATCAGTGACTCATAAAGCTTAAATGAAAAACCTGTCCAGTTGCCCAGCACTTTTGCTTCGGTAAACGAATAAACCACAATAATCAGAATAGGTGCATAAAGCAAGATCAGCAATATCCACAAATATGTCTGCTCGATGATTCTTCTTACCATACACCACCTCCTCTCTCCGACTCATCCTTATTTTCGGGAGTAAACAAGGAAGTTGCGGCAATAAGGAACAACATGATGAGCGAAAGAGCTGCTCCGTAGTTCCACAAGCTGTTGTTTATATTTTCCTGTATGGTAGTTCCGAAAAGCTTGATATTGTTCATGGTCAACAGCTCGGCAATGGCAAAAGTCGAAATAGTAGGCATGAATACCATCATAATGCCGCTTACCACACCCGGCATGGACAAAGGAAATATAACCTTCCAGAATACCTGGAAAGAGTTTGCTCCCAAATCCTGTGCTGCTTCAATGTAACTTCTGTCCATCTTCTGCAAGGTATTGTAAATGGGATAAATCATAAAGGGAATAAAATTGTATATCATACCGAAAATCAAAGCTCCCTCTCCCAACGGCAGTCTGCAAAAATCGAACAACGCTACCGTGGCAAGTGTACGTACCAGAATGTTTACCCACATCGGAAGGATAAACAACATGATCAGCGTACGCGAATAACTCAGATTCTTGCTGTTGTTCAGAATCCAGGCTACCGGATAACCCAGTAATATACAGCCAAGAGTAGTAAGAATGGCAATACCTATGGAGTACACAAATGTATTGACAGACTCCGAATGAGCAAAAAACTTACTGAAATTAGCCAGTGTAAGATGTCCCATATCGTCGGTAAATGCATATACTACAATCAGCAACAGCGGAATAATTACGAATATGACCGAAAAAATGAGATACGGCAAAACCCAACTCTTGCGTGAAGAGAAAAAATGTTGCAATTTCTTCATTATCCTTATATTAACATATTACACGAATAGCCTCAGCAGGAATAGTGATACCTACACGGTCACCATCGTCCCACACATCATTAGTATCGACGAATACATTCTCGTCCCAATCGGAAAAGACAGTAAGATGATAATGGTTTCCTTTATAAAGTATGAATTTCACTTCACCGGTAAGCATACCGTCTTCTTCATTATCCTGCAATATCACTTTGTCGAAATCGACCTCTACCTTCACATTTTTCCAGTCGCGTGACGAGTCACTCATGTCCACCCGAGGACATTCGAACTCGCAACCGAGAAATTCCACATGCGTTTCATCCACCATGGATGCCTCAAACGTATTACATACACGTTCCTTCTGCATGATATGTATGTCCATCGGCTTAATCAGCAGACCGACTTCCGAACCTGCTTCGAAAGCATGATAATCTTGTACCAGAAACTCATAATCGCCCACGGCAACTGCCATTTCGTAATGCACTCCCTTAAAGATGCACGACTGAACGATACCGCGAAGCTGTGCAGCATCGGAAACAGGAAATATATACAAGTCTTCCGGACGTATCACCACATCGACAGGAGCATTTTCTCCAAATCCCTTATCCACACACTCAAACTCCTGACCGCAGAAACGAACCAGACAGTCACGCACCATCGTACCGTTCAAGATATTACTTTCACCAATAAAATCGGCAACAAACGAATTGATCGGCTCATTATAGATATCTGTCGGTGTACCTATCTGCTGGATTTTTCCTTCGCTCATTACCACGATAGTATCACTCAGTGTCAATGCTTCTTCCTGATCGTGAGTAACATAAACAAAGGTAATGCCCAGACGACGGTGCATTTCCTTCAACTCCATCTGCATGTCCTTACGCATTTTCAGGTCGAGTGCAGCAAGAGGCTCATCAAGCAACAACACTTCCGGCTCGTTTACAATGGCACGGGCAATAGCCACACGCTGTTGCTGTCCGCCCGACAAAGAGTTTACGTCACGGTACTCATAGTCGGTCATACCCACCATTTTCAACGCAGCCTTCACCTTTTTCTCCATTTCTGCCTTAGGCATTTTTTTCAGCTTCAGTCCGAAAGCGATATTATCATATACATTCAGGTGAGGAAACAAAGCATACTTCTGGAATACCGTATTCACCGGACGACGATGCGGAGGAATTTGTGTAATCTCCTTCCCACCAATGTACAACTCGCCCTCCGAGGCAGTCTGAAAACCTGCGATAAGCCGCAGCAAAGTAGTCTTTCCACATCCGGAAGGACCAAGAATCGTCACAAACTCACCTTTACGGATAGATAAGTTTATATTATCGAGTGCCGTTTTTTCACCAAAAAACTTCGACACATTCTTTACTTCAATAATAGGTTTATTGTCTTGTTGCATACACTTGTTCTGATTTCAGCCTGCAAAGGTACACATTATTATTAATTTATCCCGCCAAAATAAAACAGTTTTAGCAGTACAACCCAACGAGAATATTTTTAATTCTCTTTTCTGAAATCGAACATCAGGTTCAGACGTAACCCTTCATCTCCCTTCTTGATACGTATATTTCCCGGCTGACTGTTCGGACCTTGTTGTTCGATCGGCTTGAACGAACAGATGGCAGGGATATCAAGCAAGAACGATATATCCCCTTCAGGAAATTCGGGCATGGTCCGTTTTGCACTGCCTTTCGGTTCTTCGGGTGTAAAGACACGATAGAAAATACCGTCCGTACGCGAATAAACAGTAAAAGGTGCTGTATCGCTTTCCAACGTAGCCCAATACATATTGGCATGATAGCCCTTAAATTCAGGGTAAACGAGATTGTCGTAACTCTCGCCCGTAACGGTATTGTTGTAATCTTTATGCCAGATACCATAATTCGTACCCGAAATACGGTTTTTCCACACCCGGTAAGGTCCTCTGCCCAGCCATTTCATCCCCTTACAAATGCGTTCCGGATAAGAAAAAGTCAATCCCAGATTATATACCTCCGTATCCATGAAAGCATCATCGAAACCTCCGCCTCCTGATGCACGATTCAGCAGTACCGCATCCATGTAAAGCAATCCCTGAGAGGTAAGCCGCCAGACAATCGAATCGGCTCCTCCCTTGTAGCGGGCACAAAAAACGGCTTCTTCCGAATCCTGACGCACATAACTGATGGCAGGCTGGTAGAGCATCTTCATGCCGACTGCTACCGGACCATTGGTTAAAGGTATCTCAGTATTCCCCGAAAGCACACGGAGAATCATCCCCGTAGCCGCATCGAAAGTTACGCTTACCTTCTCACTTTTCAGTACAATTTCTTTTCCGTTGTTACGTGCCGAAACAGCATTGCCGGACAAGCCTGTGGAAACCTGTGCCAAATGACGCTGAAAATACGGATTTGCCAGCCGGATAGGAAAAGACCAATCACAAATGCGATGTCCGTCCCTGTCGAAGGCTTCCAGTTTCAATACATCTCCTTCAGCAAAAGAAGCCGGCAGCGAAAAACGAGCTTTGCCTGTTTCACCCGGAGACAAGTCAGGAAGCGTAACCTCGCCACGCGCCAATATACGGGAAACAGCTCCCTGCATAGGAATATCACACGACAAAACTTCATAAGTCATCCGGCAATCCTTTAAATTGGTATAGATATATTCATTCGAGACGAAAAAGCTTCCATCAAAATGTTCTGTTATAAGCAAGGGTTTTATCTGTACCGGCGACCACTGGGAACGTATGGCATAGAAACTTCCTTCCTTTTCCCTGCGCGGTCCCACAACACCATCGGGAGCATTCGATCCGTCCGAATCGAGCACGCCTCCTCTGTCGGAACGTTTGGGAGCCTCGTCACAGAATACCCAGATAAAGCCTCCTGCAAACATGGGATTCGTCATCCACCTGTCCCAAAAGTCACGAAGTCCGGCTCCTCCACCCTGATCGTACATGGCATGCATAAACTCTGTAGGCATAAACACCTTATATCCGTTGGTAAAGCGTGCCACACCTGTAAGGTAGGCCGGATAATGATGCGTATCAAGTCCGTCGAAATCAGCCCAAGGATGGATGACATGCCGACGCTGAAACTTATCGTATTTACAGAAAAGGCTGTCATTATCGGTATTCCATCCGCCTTCGTTTCCGTTACTCCATAAGATAACCGACGGATGATTCACATCCCGTTCTACCATTTCCCTGATCAGCCGTGCACCGGTTTCCGTATCATAACGTCCATGCCAGCCCGAAAGCTCATCGATATATACCAGTCCGAGAGAGTCGCACATATCAAGAAAATGTTCATCGGGCGGATAATGGGAACGTACAGCATTCATATTCATTTCTTTAATGAGCAGAGCATCCTGACGACTCATGGCTGCACTTGTAGTCCGTCCGCCGTCTACCGAAAACGAATGCCGGTTGATACCTTTCACAATCAGGCGGGTTCCGTTCAGATAAATACCGTCTTGCGGAAAAAACTCGATGGTACGGAATCCGATCCGTTCTTCACGAACCTGAATAACGTTTCCGCTGCGGTCTTTCAGTTCCAGACGCGCCACATAAAGTTCCGGAGCTTCGGTATTCCATACTTTTACATCCGACCATTTGGATGTAAACTCTGTTTCTCTGCCGGAGGTGACAAGCGGACAACTGACCTGCTCTTTGCCTTGCAGTGTCCGTAAGGGTTTTCCGTCTTTCAATCCTCTTATGGATACAACCAGCACATGTCCTTCGGCATTACCAGCCATGCGTACCGAAGCACGCAACAAACCGTCGGCACGTGCATCGAGTATAAAATGTTCTACGGAAACAGCAGGAACAACCTCCAACCATACCGGACGATAGATGCCCCCATACAGCCACCAGTCGGCACGTCGTTCGGCAGCATTCACCGACTTGTTTGCAGACTGCTTGGCTACTTTCACTTCGAGCAGGTTTTCCCCCTCGGCTTTCAGCAGTGAAGTTATGTCATAAGAAAAACGATAAAAAGCTCCCTGATGGATTTGTCCTGCCGGATTGCCATTTACCCTAACTTCGGCATCGGTCATCACCCCGTCGAAAAACAGTTTGACGCGGTCGGTTTTTCCACAATCGGGAGTAAGAAAACGATAGCGGTATATACCTGTTTCATCACTGGGTTTTGCTCCCTTGACGGTATAATAACGTCCATAAGTGTATTCTCCAAATCCTTGCAATTCCCAGCAGGAAGGAACTTCTATGGATTTCCATTTTCCGGAATTTTGTCCTTTGGAACAATAAAATTCCCATGTACGGGTATAATCTGTACCTGTTCCCGACAGGTAGATACGTTCGGGATGTGGAGCCTGTGCCTGCATATTCAGTGCAGAACAGATGCCTAGTGCAAGCAAAGCACGACGGATAATGTGTGTTTTCATATAAAAAAATGCCTGAATTGGATTCTTTCAGGCAAAGATAAGGATTCGAAAAGAGCAGGGAAATAGAAATTTGTACACTTAGATGTATATCCGTGCATTTCAATGAATTACACTTACTGTACACAGACCTAAAAAACATGCTCTTCTTTTCCGGAAAATATGCTCTTCTTTTGATTAAAATATCAGCATCTTTTTCTGAAAAGATGCTGATATTTTCAGAGCAGAAATAAATCTGTGTGACTTATGTCCGGAATGGTATTCTGGTTTCCTGCTGTTACCCCGGTTATCGGATAGTCACCATGGTAGCTCCGAAACCGTATTCACGGAATGAAGCGTCCTGACTGGGATAGTTTTTATATTTGCGCTTGAGTTCATCAAGTATAGCACGACGCAAGACTCCGTCACCTTTTCCGTGGATAAACACAATTTTCTGTCCTTTCTTATTTTTGTATTCTTCCAGTGTCTTGCGGAATACATCAAGCTGATAGTTCAGCATTTCTGCATTTCCCATACCTGTAGTATCGTCCAGCAGTTCATGAATGTGCAAGTCTACTTCTACAATATCATTTTTTACCTTGTGCTGTTTCTTTTGCAACTTGGCTGGAACATCCGACACATTCTTCTGTAACAGAGCTTCCTTGATATCGTTGGCAGAAACATATACTTGTTTTACTTCTTCATCATCGCGTACAATATCGTATATCAAAGCCGGTTCGGCAAAGAAATCACTCTGCTGGAACGTATGCAACTTGTAGAATTTTACGGTATCAATACGCACTTCCGTATTGATAGCATTCTTCAGAAGGAAAGTACGGTCGTCTTTATAAGCAAGCAGTTGCACGGCTACATGTTCCATACCGTTCAATTCACTCTTTTCGAACTCCTCCAGATGCATCTTCATATTCGGCTTGATGGTTCCTCTGCTGCGCAATGTCCAGCTTTTTCCTTCTGCCGACAAATACAGATAATCGACAAAATAGTTGCTGTCGTTCACCAGATAAGCATCAAAAGCAGTCGATGAAATGGCCTTTACATCCTGAGGCACATAAGCCAGATATACGTTCAATACATCATTTCCCCGTATCTCCGGAGCACGGTATGTTACAGGCTTTTCTTCCTCTATTTCTTCTTCGGCTGCTTGCGGTGCTTCGGGTTTCTTTGCCGACTTAAGCGGAATATTATAGTCATCCGTCTGAATGACAACACACTCCTTTATTAGCATAGGTATCTCAAAACCGTCTTCACCTTCTACCAGCGCAACATCTTTTCCCTGAAATCCTCTTACTATTCCTCCTCCTACTTCGCTAAGGAAGCGGACTTTATCTCCTATTTTCATATTTTCTTCTTATTTGGTTTATTACGCAAAAGTAAGGATTTTACTAGTGAGTAATGATATTTTTACTTACTTTTTAAAGCAATGTTTTTCCTTTATCTATATAGGAAATATTTGAAACCTGCTTCCCAAAAAGCGGACTTCAGGCTGTTTTTCCGATAAAAAACTGCCAGCTCATGTATCCGAAAGTGTATTCCGAAAGAAACAAGAATAAAAAAAGTTATTCTTATAGGACTGAGAACAAAAACCCGAAAGAAATTCAGTAATTTTGCAGACATTAAAAAATACTACTCAACACTATGACAGAAACTAAGCATATAAAAATCAGCGATTATAACTATCCGCTACCCGATGAACGTATTGCTAAATTCCCGCTTCCTGTACGCGACCAGTCGAAATTACTTGTATATCGCCACGGGGAAGTAAGCGAAACTGTATTTACTTCTTTACCCGACTATATGGAACCGGGTATGCTGATGGTTTTCAATAATACAAAAGTTATTCAGGCACGCCTGCACTTCAGAAAGGAAACAGGTGCACTGATCGAAATATTTTGTCTGGAACCTATTCAGCCAAACGATTATGTACTCAATTTCCAGCAGGCTCATCATGCCGCATGGTTATGTATGATCGGTAACCTGAAGAAATGGAAAGAAGGGCCGCTGCATAAAGAGATGACGGTAAAGGGAAAAACAATCACGCTGACTGCTACACGCGGAGAATGTCACGGTACAAGTCATTGGGTAGATTTCACCTGGGATAATCCGGAAGTTACCTTTGCCGATATACTGGAAGTATTCGGCGAACTGCCTATTCCACCTTATCTGAATCGTGAAACTCAGGAAAGCGACAAGGAAACTTATCAGACTGTTTACTCTAAAATAAAAGGATCGGTTGCTGCTCCTACTGCCGGACTGCATTTTACAGAACGCGTACTGGCATCGCTCAAAGAAAAAGGTGTAGACTTGGAAGAAGTCACGCTGCACGTAGGAGCCGGAACATTCAAACCGGTCAAAAGCGAAGAAATAGAAGGTCACGAAATGCATACAGAATACATTTCGGTCAACAAAAGCACTATAGAAAAGCTTATTGCACATCGAGGAGAAGCTGTAGCTGTTGGTACAACTTCCGTACGTACACTCGAAAGCTTATATTATATAGGAGTAACTATCAGCCAGAATCCTGATGCCAGTCAGGAAGAATTGCACGTAAAACAGTGGCAACCCTATGAATCGGATGTTACACTCAGTACCATAGAGTCACTGCAATGTATATTGGATTATATGAACCGCCATAATCTTGACGCACTCCATACAAGTACGCAGATTATTATCGCTCCCGGATACGAATACAAAATAGTGAAGCGCATGGTCACAAACTTCCACCAGCCTCAAAGTACACTGCTTTTGCTAGTTTCGGCTTTCGTAAAAGGTGACTGGCATAAAATCTATGATTACGCACTGGCACACGATTTCCGTTTCCTGAGCTACGGAGACTCTTCGCTGCTTATTCCTTGAAGCACTCTTTGATATAAATCAAGAAAAGGGCATCGGAAGTCATTTTTTTCTTATTAGATGAATAAAGAATAAACAAAACCCTGTAATTTTGTGTTGTAAAACATAAAACAAGGATAACATTAACTAGACTAACCCCATAAAAAGAGGGGAAAAGCAATACTAAATTAACTTAGTAAACGCAAAAACAAAAGAAAGGGTAACAATTATGAAACAGGTAAAAGATTTATTCAAAGCTATTAAGAAAAACTTGAATACAAGTGCAATGGCAATGTACGGTCAGTATACAAGATAATATACACCGTACTGATTTTAGAAAAACATCAATACATCATCCATAACCAGAGGACGAAAGATTTTCAGATAAAATCTTTTGTCCTCTTTTTTTATATTCAGTAAACTGAAGCTTTACACATTCTTACAGACTATTCATTACCACCAATCAAGATATCTTCTCCCTACCTTCTCAGCCTAAGGGATATTCTATCCTTCCACTCAGACCATGCAAGTTATCGCATGATATCTTTAAGACACTCATATTTCTCCAGAAATAAGACGAATGATCGGGTAAGGCGTGAACCAGTTGTTACGTTAATCCGTTTTTATCTTGAGCTCCAAATACGTATCGAAAGAATATATAAAAGAAAAAAGCATCTTGAATTTTCTCCAAAATGCTTTTAATCTGTTGGGCTACTCGGACTCGAACCAAGAAAAACAGGACCAGAATCTGTTGTGTTACCATTACACCATAGCCCAAACTTATATTTACGGTATCCTCTCCATGAAGACTTCCGCTTTTGTAAGATGTTGGGCTACTCGGACTCGAACCAAGAAAAACAGGACCAGAATCTGTTGTGTTA
>ENA-OZAI01000727-OZAI01000727.1-human-gut-metagenome-genome-assembly--contig:-NODE-727-length-13405-cov-5.435281_pt1 | contig 13405 bp, 10 predicted proteins | sample MGYA00243299_ERZ653495 | MGnify/ENA primary metagenome ERZ653495 (study PRJEB26926, sample SAMN06164907) | human gut metagenome | biome: ENVO:00009003; feature: ENVO:2100002; material: ENVO:00002003... | reverse complement strand
GGCTCGGAGATGTGTATAAGAGACAGTCTGGAAGCCGGAAGGAAATTGCCGGATGTACAGCTGATTCTGGAAATCAAGCCTCATAAAACAAAGGCACAGGAAGACCAGATTGCAGAAACTACTGTAAAAATGGTAAAGGAATACGGATTGGAAAAGCAGGTGGAATATATCTCATTCAGCATGAATATCTGTGAGCAGCTTGCTCGTCTTACTCCCAAATCGGAAATCGCTTACCTGAAGAGTGACATCGCTCCCAAGGACGTAAAGGCAAAGGGTGCTAATGGCATAGACTATCATTATAAAGCATTCGAAAAACATCCGGAATGGGTGAAAGAGGCTCACGAACTGGGCATGAAGGTTAATGTCTGGACTGTGAACAATGAGAAAGACATGAAAAAGATGATAGACCTGAATGTAGATTATATCACGACCGACCAACCTTTGGAAGCTGTTGCTCTGGTGGCAGGAAAGTAATGGCGGAAGCATGGATTGCTCCGATTGTAACCGATTCTAAATAATATTATCACACACAGGAAATAGGGATGTAACATGACATCCCTATTTTTGTATCGTCAAACTAAAAGCAGAAAAACAATGAAAACAACATTTGTGAAAAGCATTATTTTAGGATTGTTTGCTATGGCTTCCGTTGCAACCGTACAGGCTGAAGAGGCCGGTAAAGAGGCTGTCGGTAAAGAAAGCAGTGCTACGGTTAAGGTGCTGGTAGTAGGACTCGACAATGTCAGCTCGAACTACTTTCCTGAAAGCATGATTACTGAAGAAACGGGTATTCCGGAAGACAGTATCGGCGATACTTACAACCGGATTATTACGGACAATATCATCCATGCAAACAAGAATAAGGAATTTGCATTTATCTCTTCAGAGAAATTTGCTGATGCAGAGAAGTTGTTGGGTGACATACAGGTGAGTGGAGAAAATGAAGAGAGTTATGCTAATGTGAGCCAGATAGACAGTCAGAATTACAAGCAGCTGCTGGACGAAGCGCATGCCGATTATGTATTGTTCCTGAACCAGCATTATTTGAAGTGGCAGGAAAAACCTTTGCGTACATTGTTCCACTTTGTGAGCTACTCGCTTTACGACAAAAATCAGAAAGAAGTGACGAAAGGTAACAATTACTTTACTTGCATGAATCTGGAAAAAGCTGACAAACTGAGCAAGGCTAGCCGCAAAAGTTCATCGAAAATTGCATCAACTATCATAAAAAGCATCGATAAATAGTAGGCACGATATCGAGTTTCCGAAATATACACAACAAAAATGCCGCAGGTCGTACGTGGAGTATCGCCTGCGGCTCTCTTTTTATATAGACGTATATCGTTTCGGGTTGTATTACAGCGTAAGTGGAATACCCCGGTAGAAATCGAGTATCTTGGTGCGGAACAGGTAGTCGTATTTGGCCTGAAGACGGTCGGAAACGGCTTTCATCCAGGCCGTACGCGATTCGTTGTACTCCGTAGCGTTTGCCTTGCCGTTGGTGTACTTCTCTTTCATCAGCAGGAAGGAAGCCTGTGCCGCTTCGTCGGCTGTAAGGCTGCTGTGATACTGGGTTTCGGCGTTTACGGCATTGTAGTACGCTTGCTGTATTTCTTTGTAGAGGGTCTTTTTACTTTCCTCCAGTTGCCAGTAGTATGTATGTTGCTGGATACGGGCGCTGCGTACGCGGTTACGGGTTTCAAAACGGTTGAAGATAGGAACGCTGAGCGAGAAACCGATATACTGGCTGAAGTTGTCGCGCAACTGTGAACCGAAATTACCGTTCTCCATGCCCGATACATTATAGAAATTGGTACTGATACCTGCTCCGAAGCTGAGTTGCGGATAATAGGCTCCCTTAGCCATGCGGATGTTCTTTTCTGCTCCCTCCAGCCGGTACTGTGCTGCCTTGACGGAAGGTTTGGTCAGAACTGCTTCGGCATATACCTCGGCCGGTGATGTCTGTATCTTGAGGCCGGCAATGGAGTCGGTAGCCGGTGATACGATTGCGAAATCATCGGGAGAGGGAAGCTCCAACAGCTGGCTCAGGTCGAGCAGCGAAAGACGGCGGTTGTTTTCTGCCTGTACGGCTGATAGTTCGTCTTGTGCCACACGAGCCTTGGCTTCATACCACTCGGCTTGCGAAGCCTTTCCGTTTTTGTAGAAAGCTGTTTTCTGCTCCAGCATTTCCTTGCTCAGCGCAAGCTGTTCGTTGGCTACTTTCACCAGTTCTTCATTGAAAAGCACTTGCAGGTAGGCCGAAGCTACCTGTATGCTGATATCTTCTTTGGCTTTGTTCAGGTCTTCCATAGCCGCTTGCAGATTCAGTTTCGAGAGTGCTACGTTGTTTATTTTCTGAAGTCCGCTGAACAGTGGAATGCTGGTGCTCAGGTTCAGTCCCGTATTTTGAGTGTTGAGGCTCTGATAGGTATTGTCTGCCTGAAGACTCCGGCCGAAATTGAATGAGTGCGATGCGCTTCCGTTCAGGTCGGGCAGGAAGCTGTTTTTGGCTGTGCTCAACTCTACTTTACTCTGCTCGCGCTGGGCTTCCTGTAGCTTGATGGTCAGATTGTTTGCAATGGCATGGTCGATACATTGCTTCAAGTCCCATTTCTGCTGGGCATAAGCTGGCATTGTGACAACGGAAGCTATGATAAATAATTGTTTCAGTTTCATGATTGCATAAAGATTAGTCTTCGTGTTTCAGTCCGCGGACAAGTTCGCCGGCACTGACACCTTGTTTGATTTCCATTTTGATTCCGTCGCTGATACCGGTCTTGACAGCACGGCGTACGAATTTCTGTTGCGGAACACTGTCGGTCAGTACGTAGACAAAGGCAGAATCTCCCGAAAATTCCAGTGTGCTTTCCGGTACAGCCAACACATTATCTGCACGCTGAAGCTCCATTTCGGCATTGGCACTGTAGCCCGAACGGATGGTGACACTGTCGGGAACGGTAATGGCTGCCTTGATTTCAAACTGGTTGGCTCCGTTGTTTTCTACGCTCTTGGGCGAGATATATTCCAGTATGGCATCGAATTTCATGTTCTGCAAGGCTCCCAGAGTGATTTTTACGGGGATTCCCTCACGGATATGTCCTACTTCCGTTTCGTCTACGTTGCCACGGAAAATCAGGTCGCTCATATCGGCTACGGTGGCGATGGTCGTACCGTCATTGAATGTGTTACTCATGATAACCGAGTTTCCCACCTTGATAGGTACGTCCAGTATCAGACCGTCGATGGTAGAACGGATGAGGGTGCTGCTGAACGAAGCACTGTTTTTGGTGATACCTTCTTTTACAATCTCCAGATTATCTTTAGCTGCCTGAATCTCTTCACGTGCCTGACGGGCAGCCAGCAGTGTCTTTTCGTATTCCTCGTTGCTTACCAGCTTATCGTTGTAAAGCTTTTCCATACGTGTCAGGTCGGTTTCTGCCTGACGTCCGTTCATTTCTGCCAGGCGGACACGGCTTTCGGCAGAGTTCAGTTGTCCCAGTTCGGGGATAACCTTTACTTTGGCTATGACTTCACCTTTCTTTACTTTCTCGCCCGCTTCTTTGTATACTTCGGCAATGATACCCGAAATCTGCGGCTTGATCTGTACCTCGTCGCGCGGTTCAATCTTTCCCGTTGCTACGGTAGTCTGTACCAGATTGGTGGTTTCTACTTTCTGAATGTCGTACTTCGTGTCTTTAGGCTGTGACTTCTGATACAGGAAAACGAATGTTCCTATAAATATCAGTGCGATGAGCACCAATATGCCTATTTTGATATACTTCTTCATATAAATTGGTTTATGTTTTTATTTCTTCATTACTAACAGCAGGTAAGCGTTTATTCGTCGCGTATCGCCTCTATCGGTTTGATAGCCATGGCGCGGTAAGCAGGAATCAGTCCTGCAAGCAGTCCCAGAACAACGAGCAGGATGCAAGCTCCGACAGCCTGCCAGAAACTGATAAGGAAATGTGCCGGAAGTCCCGGTTCCGAAGTGGCCGTTTCTACAATGTTGAGCAGGAAGACGACAAACGATATACCTGCCATACCGGCCAGCGTAGTAAGTACCATACTCTCCAGCAGAATCTGTTGCAGAATGTCGTCGGGACGTGCACCGATGGCGCGGCGGATACCGATTTCAGTTGTCCGTTCCTTGACGGTTATCATCATGATATTGCTGACTCCGATGGCTCCGGCAAGCAGTGTACCCAGTCCTACGAGCCATCCCAGCATCCGGATGCCCGTAAACAGGTTGTCCATCATGCTGAACATTGCTTCTGCATTTACACGGATGACAGCCTGTTCGTCGTCGGGATGAATGGCGTGTGCCAGCTTGATGGTACGTTCCACATCCTTTTCCACCTGACTGATGGAATATCCTTTCTTGGCTGTATATCCCAGCATGTCGATTTGCTTGCCACGGTTATAGTTCTGCTGCATGGTGGTGAACGGGATAACCACTGAGGTTTCCGACTGTCCGTTGACCGACATGTTACCTGTAGCCTCGTTTACGCCTACTACACGGTAATAGATGCCATTTATCTCGATGAATTGTCCGCACGGATTGTCTTTCTTGGGAAAGAGCGTTTCGTAGATACGCTTCCCGATGACACATACCTTCCGGCGGTCGCGTATATCGGTTTCGTTCAGCGAACGTCCCATACGGATAATCGGTTCTTCTATCTTGTCGTATTCCGGATAAAGTCCTTTCAGGGTTCCCGACAGCGTGTATTCCTCACGTACGATATTTACTCCCCATTGTGCGATGGTGGCAGTCACCACATCGATGCCTGGCACAGAGTTGCGTATGCGTTCCACATCCTGATTTTCCATGTTCCACCACCTTCCCTGCTGAAAACCCTTGTAGGCTTTCGAGGTCTTGTTTGTCGCCATAAAGCCGGAATTGGTGGCGAATCCCTGAAACTGGCGTGAAAGCATGTCCTGCATACCCTGAGCTCCGCCCATGAGGGCAACCAGCATGAATATTCCCCAAAAGATACCGAAGGCAGTAAGCACGCTTCGTGTCTTGTTACGTGTAATGGTAAGGAGGATTTCCTCCCAGGTGTCAAAATCTACTCTTCTCATGTCAGTCTGCTCTTAATGCTTCAATAGGACGGATACGGGCTGCCTTACGTGCCGGAAAGAGTCCGGCAAGCGTACCAGCGATTATCAGTGTGAGTGTGGCCTGAACAGCTATGCTGAGGTCTACTGTCGGGTTTTCGAAAACCGTTACGCTGAACACACCCGCATCGACGGTCTGTTTGCCTGCTATCTGATTCATATATTCTGTGACGGCAATGCCTGCCACCATGCCGATATAGCCGAAAAAAGTAGTGATGGCCACACTCTCCGAGATAATGAGCCACAGGATAGACATCGGTTTGGCTCCCAGAGCTTTCCGGATGCCGAATTCGTGGGTACGTTCGCGTACGGTGATAAGCATGATATTGCTTACCCCCACGATGCCGCTCAGCAAGGTGAATATACCGATTACCCAGATAGCTATGTGCAGCATACGGGCTGCCGATTCTTGCTGGAGATATTGAGTGAAGCGGTTCCACATCCAGATGGCACTCTGGTCGGTAGGATCGAAGTTTTTGTGGAGCCCCATGGCACGGCGGTAGCTCTGCTCGAATTTCTCATTGGTGACTTCGTCTGTCAGCCCTTGCGTAGTGAATGTCAGGTTGTCTATACTGTCGCCCTTGCCGTATACAAGCTGAAGTGTCGTGAAGGGAACAAGTGCCGAGGGCGAGAAACTGTTCTGGTCGGTGTAGATACCTATTACCTGATAGGCCACTCCTTGTACATCGATATACTTTCCTATCGCCTGGGTACATGGAAACAGCATCTTGACAGTCTTTTCGTGCAGTACGATCATCTTCCGGCGTTCCTTCATGTCGCGGTCGTTGATGAAACGTCCCTGTTTCAGTTTTACAGCTTCCAGTTCCGTATAGTTGGGAAAGACGCCCTCCAGCGAAATGGAAACGTGTTCCTTGCCGAAGGTGAGGATGGCGTCGCTCTTGCTGATGCTGGCTCCGGTGGTGATGACTTTATCGGGAAATGCCTCTGCTGTAAGCTGAAGATCGCTTTCGTTCAGCGAGAGTCTTCGGCCTTCTTTCAGTCCGTTGAACGGTTTCGATGTATATCCCGGATAAATTTTGATAGAGTTCATTTTCATGTTCTGCGATTGTCCCTCGAAAGCATGGATAAGTCCGTTTCCTGCCCCCAGCAATACAATCAGCATGAAAATTCCCCATGCTACGGAAAATCCCGTCAGTATGGTGCGCAGCTTGTTGCGCATGATGGTTCCGTATATTTCCTGTATCAAGTCGGTCATGGCTGGTTCTGTGTGCGTTTATTTCATAAATCCGTTCTTGCCGAAAGGAGATGCATTGTGGTCGATGTTGTCTTCTATCCGCTCTATCACTCCGTCTTTGATGTGGATGATTTTGTTGGTCTGGTTGGCTACTCCGCTTTCGTGTGTCACAACCACGATGGTCAGTCCTTCCTTGTCGTGCAGCTCCTTCAGGATGTTCATTACCTCCACCGACGTCTTGCTGTCGAGTGCACCCGTAGGTTCGTCGGCAAGGATAATCTGAGGCTTCGATATCAGCGCCCGGGCTATAGCCACACGCTGCTTCTGTCCGCCCGAAAGCTCGTTGGGCAGGTGATGCGCCCATTCCTTCAGTCCCAGCTTGTCGAGATACTCCATAGCCAGTTCATTTCGTTTCTTTCTGCCCACTCCCTGATAAAACAGCGGCAGTGCCACATTTTCCATGGCATTCTTAAACGAAATCAGGTTGAACGACTGAAAGATGAATCCGATCATGCGGTTCCGGTATTCCGCCGCACGGGTTTCGTTCAGATTTTTTATTAACACATCGTTCAGGTAATACTCGCCCGAATCGTAGTTGTCGAGAATCCCTAATATATTTAGTAAGGTAGACTTTCCCGATCCGGAGGCCCCCATAATAGAAACGAATTCACCTTTCTCGATGCGGAGATCTATGCCTTTCAGCACGTGTAGCGGTGCTCCGTTGTGATATGTCTTGTTGATGCCTTGTAAGCGTATCATGATTAAGATTGATTTGTGTCAGGTTACGTGTCGTTAGACGCGGCTAAGATATAAAAAGTTACACGAGGGTTGAATAAACTTATAAAAAAATTTGTTCGGTTTTCTCCGATTGCGTACATTTGCCACATATAACTAACCTTTAACAATTTAATGTCATGACAATAAATATGGAAAAACCCTACGTAGTGGGAATGGACATCGGTGGTACTAATACTGTTTTCGGAGTAGTAGATTCTCGTGGTAATGTATTGGCTTCCGATTCTGTAAAAACACAGCAGTACGCTGAAGTAAACGAATATGTAGACGCTGTATGCAAGAAGCTTCTTCCGTTGCTCCAGCAGTTTGGCGGTGCAGAAAAGATTAAAGGTATGGGAGTAGGTGCTCCTAACGGTAACTATTATAGTGGAACAATCGAATTTGCTCCGAACTTGCCATGGAAGGGAGTTATTCCTTTGGCTGCTATGTTCGAAGAACGTCTGGGTATTCCTACAGCACTTACAAACGATGCAAATGCGGCAGCTATCGGTGAAATGACATACGGTGCAGCACGCGGTCTGAAAGATTTCATCATGATTACATTGGGTACTGGTGTAGGTAGCGGTATCGTTATCAACGGTCAGCTGGTTTACGGTCACGATGGTTTTGCTGGTGAACTTGGCCATGTTGTTGTTGATCCGGCAGGACGTCAGTGCGGATGCGGACGTAAAGGCTGTCTGGAAACTTACTGCTCGGCTACAGGTGTGGCACGTACAGCTCGCGAATTCCTTGTTGCACGTTCTGAACCAAGCTTGTTGAGAAACATCCCGTCAGAAGAAATCCAGTCGAAAGATGTTTACGATGCAGCTGTAAAAGGCGATAAGCTGGCTTTGGAAATTTTCGAATTTACCGGTAAAGTTTTGGGTACTGCATTGGCTAACTTCGTTGCATTCTCTAGCCCTGAAGCAATCATTCTCTTCGGTGGTCTGGCTAAATCGGGTGACTATATCATGAAGCCTATCCAGAAAGCATTGGAAGAAAATGTATTGAATATCTATAAAGGAAAAACAAAATTGCTTCTTTCTCAGTTGAAAGATGCTGATGCTGCCGTACTGGGAGCTAGTGCTTTGGGATGGGAAGTAAGAGAATCATAAGATAGAATATTTTGTATTTTAGCATATTTGGGGTCCGGAAGTCGTGAGATTTCCGGGCTTTTTTTTATGCTGATATGTATAAAAAACTTGCCCATGTTTTGTGATAAACGTGGGCAAGTTTTTTATTTTTTTGTACGTTTTTACTTGTCGATTCTGAACCAGTCAACATCTACCCAGCCGCCGTCGTTGGTCTTGATGGCCGGACGTGTGCAGAATGTACCTACTTTGGCACCAATCCATTTGCCTTCTTTCACCTGGAATTCTTTTCCGAACTTGTGGAATTTCTTTCCGTTGGTGCTGTAGCTCAACTGACATTTTACCACCAGGTCGTGTCCGCCTTCGCTCTTGCCGATCTTTTCACCCGTAGTAGTGATTTCGGCACGCAGGTAAATTTCATTACCTTTCAGCGGAAGGGTTTCGTTTACGGTTTCCTGACCGCCACGATCGGCTTTCTTGCATTCTACCTGAGAGAGGACCAGTCCGTTTTCGGTATTTTCGAGCACGATACCTGCATAGTCCATACCCATAACTACCAGTCCTGTACGTTCGCCTTTGTACTTGGCGATAGGAGAGAACTTCATCTTCATGGTAGCGCTGAAGCTTGGAGCTGGGATTTTTTGCAGTAGCATGTTGGGTACATCCCACAGGCTCTTGTAGTTTTCGGGAACCGGATAAGAATAGAGGCGCAATACTCCATGTTCCTGATCGGCAAAGTACCATTTGTCGTTGATATTGGCATTCCATTGCCATTGCAGGCCCAGTTCGTTTGTATTGAACTCATCGCTTTCCTGCGGGGTACAGATAGGATATGTCTTTCCTACGTTCGGTTTTTTGTAAGTCAGTACAGGTTCGCCACAACCGTCGCCATCCTTGTCTTCACCGATTACAGGCCAGTCGTTTACCCATTTTACCGGTTGCAGGTGAACCAGACGTCCGGCTGCACCCACATCCTGGAAGTGCAGGAACCAGTCTTCTCCGCTTGGAGTATCTACCCAGCCTCCCTGATGAGGTCCGTTGACAGGGCTGTTGCCTTGAGCCAGCACGGTTTTCCATTCATACGGTCCGTATACGTTTTTCGAACGCAGTACAACCTGCCAGCCTGTAGGAACACCACCAGCCGGATGGAAGATATAATAATATCCGTTGCGCTTGTAGAACTTCGGTCCTTCGCAAGTTTCATGTGCCTCATGACCGTCGAAAACGATACGTGACGGACTGATGGTACGGGTAGCATCAGCACTCAGTTCGCATACGGCAATCACACTCTTCAGTCCGGCACGGCTTCCGGCATATGCGTGTGCCAGATATACCCGTCCGTCTTCGTCCCACAGCGGAGTAGTATCAATGATACCTTTGGCAGCCTTTACCAGTACCGGTTCGCACCACGGACCTTTTACGTCTTTAGCCTTTGTCATGAAAATACCCTGATCAGGATCTCCCCAGAATATATAGAATTCACCGTTGTGATGACGGATACACGGAGCCCATACACGGTTGCCATGCTGAGGCGTCACATCTGTATGAGGTGGAAGTGAAGCCGGAACGGCTGCGCTCACGATACTCCAGTTTACCAGATCTTTGGAGTGGAGAATCTGCAAAGCCGGCAGACATCCGAAGCTGGATGAGGTCATGTAGAAGTCATCGCCTACACGGCAAACATCGGGATCGGAGTAATCGGCATATAGTACCGGATTCTTGTATGTTCCGTCACCCTGGTCGGCAACCCATACCTTCGATACATAGTTTTGTGCCTGTACCGAGGGTACGAGGCAGCTTCCCAGTAAGATTGAGAATACGATTGATTTCATGGATTATGGTTATTTAGTTAATAAATTATTTTGTTCGCATTTGTGTGTTATTCACATCGTCTGACTTTTATAAAATACGTCCGGAGTGCCTGAAACCTCCATTCGCTTTGTCTTTTTTAACTTCTGTGTCCCGATGTGGTGTTTATGTTGTGACTATTTCTTGACGACTGTAATTTTGACCGGCTGTTCCAAAGCCTTTTTCCATTCCTGTACGTAGGCAAACCATTTTTCCTTGTCGGGATAACCGAAGGTTTCCTTGCACGAGGTGAATGATGTATAGTAGCGGAACGAACTTTTTCCGGGAGCGCTGATGGTATAAAGGAAGTTTTCCTTGTCGGATGTTTCTTTTACCACATACTTCTTGGGAATATAAGTAGCCAGTCCTACGGTTTCTTTTTTATATTTCACTGTATCGTTTACCGGCCAGTCTGTACCCCAGCTTGCAACCAGTCCGTTATGGTCGGAAAACATGTCGGCGTGTCCTGTAATGTTCTGCACACCGGTACAGAATACTTCCTTATCCAGCGGAGCATCGAACAGCACATCTACCTGTGCATCGCGGTGTCCGGCATACAGTGTATAGCGGTTTATCATGTTCAGTTCCTTGTTCTGATACTGCCAGCCCTTTACCTCTGCATCGACAATGGTACGTACCGGTCCTGAAGCCAGGATACGCTGTCCGCGTACGGCAACCGGTTTGATAAGTGTAGACTGTGTACCGTCCCATCCTCTCAGTGTTCCGGCTCCGCAGCTGCTGTTTACCTTGATGACATCATCGCCGAAGCCGCGCTTCAACTGTTCGTCGGTAGGGTAGAACTGACTTTCTTCCAGCTCCAGACCTTTGTGGAACTTACCGTACAGGTCGGTAGTCTGTTTCTCATTGAAATAAATGCGGTATGCTACCAGCTCACTTTCGAAAGCCGCTCCGTGGTGATGCTGTACGTTGTAAGTGTCCGAAGCACCGTCGGCATAGATAGCATATCCTTTGGCATATTTGTTTTTCTTGGAAGTACGGAACAACATTTCGGCATACACACGTGCCGGATATGTTTTGTCGCTTTTTAGACTGGATAGTGTGACGTTGAGTGTCTTCTTGCCCGAAGCCGGCAGGTTGATGACAAAAGCCAGTTCGTCGGCACGGGTGTCACCGTTCATATCGTCGAGCTGTGAGGGAATTTCGTTTGTCCCGTCGAAAACAGTAGCCGATTTGACAGTAAATCCTGCTCCAAGGGAACTGAGATCGATAACGACAGGCTCGTCCACCTTTTCAGCGTTCCACGGATTTTCAACGATGACTTCTATTTTCTTTTCCTGACCTTGTGCCGATGCACTCAGTCCTCCTGCCAGCAGTGCCAGACAGATTGCAGAGAATGTTTTCATAATATATTCAGCATTTTATCGGTATCCGATAAGCTCCGGATATCAGAGAACTTGTCGGAGTAGTATATGATTTTATAATCGGAAGTTCCGAAAAGGAAGAAAGGATCTGTAAACATGAGAACCAAGCTTGCGTGACTTGAACCGGATGTTTACAGACCCTTCGTCGTTCTTATTTCTGATAACGGAAGGATTCGGGTTAGAATTTATACGATTCTGCCTGGTTTCCTACCTTTTTATATTGTTTGTCGCCTACAGTAACGTTTGTTACATTCTGCATTTTCAGGTTGTTTCCACCTTTAGTAGTAATGACTTTCACGTTTTTCAGTGTAGCACCATCTGCACGGTTCAGTATTACGCCGTCTTTAGCATCCGACATGGTTACGTTTTCGATGTGGATATTCTTGATAGGCATTTCCGGCAAACCGTTGAACAAGATAGCACGTCCTACGTTCTTTGCTGTAACGTTCTTGATGAAAATGTCGCGGAAAGCAGGAGTTTCTTCTGTTACGGCAGGAATCTTTTGTTCTGTCGGGTTGTTGTAACCGTCGCCTTCACCCGGAGCATTTCCGCCATAGAACAAGTCGAAAATCAATCCTTCGTTCGGGATGTTGATCATGTTGATGTTGTTGATATGGATGTTTTCTACTACACCACCACGTCCGCGGGTACTCTTGAAACGCAAGCCGACATCAGTTCCCAGGAATGTACAGTTGTCTACGTAGATGTTCTTTACACCACCTGACATTTCGCTACCTACAACGAAACCTCCATGTCCGTGTAGAACTACGTTGTTGCGGATGATGACATTCTGGCAAGGTTCACCACGACGGCGACCGTCTTCGTCCTTACCCGATTTGATACAGATACCATCGTCGCCGGCATCGAAGCTGCTGTTCTGAATCAGTGCACGGTTGCAAGACTCCAGGTCGAGTGCATCACCATTCTGTGAATACCAGGGGTTAGATACGCTGATATTGTTGATGGTAATGTCTTCGCAAGAAAGCGGATGCAGACACCAGCTTGGAGAGTTCTTGAAGGTTACGCCTTCCAGCAACACCTTTTTACACTTGATAAAGCTCAGCAGAACCGGACGCAGCCAGTCGCGTATACTGTTCCATTCTTCATCGGTATTGATTCCTTCGGGCACATTGAAGTTCTTGCATGCCATAGCTCCTTTGATAGACCCTTCGCTCGGATACCAGATACGTCCTGATTCATCGAGTACACCACCCGAAGCCACCAGCTTTTTCCATTGGTTGGCAGTCATTTTGTCTTTCTTTACCGGACGCCATGTATCACCGTTTCCGTCCATCACACCTTTTCCGGTGATGGCAACGTTTTCAGCGTTGAGAGCTGATATCGGTGACTGGCAGCGGCGTGTTTCCAGTCCTTCGAATGAAGTTTTGACGATAGGATACTGTGTATGGTCGGCTGTAAACAGAACCAGTGCGTTTTCTTCCAGATATAAATTGATGTTGCTTTGCAGCACAATAGGACCGGTAAGCCACAGTCCCGCAGGTACGATAACCTTGCCGCCACCCTTTTCGGCTACGGCCTTGATAGCTTTGTCGAAAGCTTCTGTATTGAGCGTAATACCGTCGGATACAGCACCGAATTCAGTAATAGAACGCGAATAATCGGGAAATACCGGCAGCTGAACCTTATTCATCTGAAATGGCAGTTCACTGTAGATGTTATCGGCTTCTGTTGCATTTTTTGCCGTTACACTGTTTGTGTAGCCCAGTGCAAAAGCTGCGATGCATACTGATAAAGCCCATTGTTTTAAGTTGCTAAATGTAATCATGAGCGCTAATATTTATGTTTATCTTGTTGTTCTTTTACTCTATATTAAATAAAGGTGAGGTTTTCTTGAATGTACTTATTATCCTTAGCGCCCGGCAACGTTCTTTCACAGAAGGTTGACAGGCAGGATAATAAAGACCTTTTTTTAACCTAATTTCTAACCCTGTCTCTTATACACATCTGACGCTGCCGACGAATAGCCTTGTGTAGAT
>ENA-OZAI01000710-OZAI01000710.1-human-gut-metagenome-genome-assembly--contig:-NODE-710-length-13598-cov-11.085579_pt1 | contig 13598 bp, 7 predicted proteins | sample MGYA00243299_ERZ653495 | MGnify/ENA primary metagenome ERZ653495 (study PRJEB26926, sample SAMN06164907) | human gut metagenome | biome: ENVO:00009003; feature: ENVO:2100002; material: ENVO:00002003... | reverse complement strand
CACATACTACAGTTTTAGCTATACCAGAAAGAACACTTATCGAGCAGTTATCAGAGGTTAAGCGTATTGCTTTCATTACGAATTTTGATCAAAGAGACTTAATTGCTTTTGATTCACTTATCCATAATAGTCTGAAGGATTTTAAATTTGCTGTGTCTTTAATTCACTTAGCAGAAGTCAAGGATACATGGAATGAAATAAAGCTTGGAGGTATTAAGGAATATTTCCAGAAACAATATCCGAATTTAGAAATATATTATGATGTTGTCCAAGATGATAATTTCCTAATTAATTTAGATCATTATATAAAAAGTAAACATATTGATATAATAACGTTGACTTCTTATAAAAGAAATATCTTTTCCAGATTATTTAATCCAAGTATTGCCAGGAAAATGATTTTTCATTCTGATACGCCGCTTATGGTTGTATACAGCAAACCGAATTAATCAAAATAAAGCGTTTTCGTTTGAGATATAATCATGATTATGTTTAATATAAAATAACGGAATGCTCATAATAAGGTGATTACCTACTCATATTAGCCTTATTTACTCTTTTTCGAAAAATCTGAGATAAGAGAATTCTAAAAAAGAAATAGCCCTAAACTGAATTTCGTTTAGGGCTATTCTATTATATAAATTAATTGCTGTTACAAATCAAAGCAAATTTTAGAAGTTACCAAGCTTCTCGATTTCTTCAAATTCAGCACCCATTTGCAGATTGTAATAAACTCTGTAAAGACCGTTCAGCCACAGTTCTTTTCTTTCGGGTTGTAATTGTCTTGCTTTCTCGTAGCAAGGTTTTGCTTTTTCATAGAAGACTTTCAATGCTTCTTGATCTTCTCTATACTTCGGATCGTTTACGTCAGTTGTAGACTTCTCAGAAAAGTCTTGAGCTTGCAGACAGTAAACCAAACCTAAGTTAGAATATGCTTCTGCATAATTAGGATCAATTTCTGTGGTCTTCTGATAGAATTCAATGGCTTTCTCCAAAGCTGCAGCAGCTTCAGCATCTTTCTTCTGTTCTTTTAAAGTATTATACTGATTGTGATACAGATAACCCTTTACATACAGATAGAATGTGTTATTCGGATCCTTAGCCAGCATATCATCAGCAAACTTCATAGCTTCATCATATTTGTTATTGTTGCTGTAGTAATCAATCAGATTACCAAAGAAGAACTGATGGTCAGGATATTTCTGCACACCTTCTTGCAGTGAAGCTACCCATTTGTCTGTTTCACCTTGAGCTTTCAATGCTGAAGAGATAAATTCCATGGCATACTTACCAACTTCTTTATCTTCTTTTGCGTACGGAGCATATTTCAATACGCTGGGATAATCTTCCAAACGAGTGGCTACCATAGCTGCGTAATATGCGATCTGCGGCAGCAAAGTGTCAGCCTTAACTGCCTCGTTTTCAGCAAACATAGGATTGCCGGCGATATCTACATATGTACCGAAGAAACTTAATGCTTTCTTTCCGTCTTCTTTGTTTTCATTTCCCAAATACATGTTGTAGTACTGAATACCACCGTTAATCAGATTACCACGTTCTGCTAAGATAGCACTTGAATTGGCTTTTCTGTACTTGTTCTTGATCTTACCCTTTTCATTGGGAATCTGTGCCAATTCATCACACTTGAAATAGTACTGGCACATGTTCAATGCGCTGTTGTACACCTGAAGTGTGTCATACGGCTTTCTCAGGTAAGCATTTTCCATTTCCTTTTCGCTTCTTCTCTTCTGGATGAAACCAGCTACATTCCAAGTTTCAGCCTGATCCTTTGTTTCAGGATTGGTTAAAGCTTGATTGATCAGTTCTTCTGCTTTGGCAAAATCAGGTTGTACTGCACTTGCCATCTTTTTAGCTTCTTTTACTGACTTCTCTTGGGCAAAGGTAAAGCCTGCAACAAGCAGCAAAGCAGCTGTAAATAATACTTTTTTCATGATTGTAGAAAAGTTTAAATTAGAACTATGTTGTCTATTCTTATTCATTATTAGTTTCATTTTCAGCGTTTTCAACGTTGTTTTCATTCTCTGGCAGGTTCTCGTCCTGTGGTTCATCTTCCTCTGTTTCTGAAGTTACCTTACAAACGGAGCCAATTTCATCATTTCGTTTCTCCAGATTGATAAGACGTACTCCCTGCGTAGCACGACCCATGATACGTACGTCGGCTACTTTCAGACGAATGGTGATACCAGACTTGTTGATGATCATCAGATCGTTCTCATCCGTCACAGACTTGATTGCCACAAGCTTACCTGTCTTTTCGGTGATACTGATGGTCTTCACACCCTTGCCGCCACGGTTGGTCTTGCGGTAGTCCTCGATGTCCGAACGTTTGCCGTATCCCTGCTCAGAAACGACCATAATGGTTTCTGCCTCAGGATCTTTGATGCAAATCATACCTACCACTTCGTCCTGTCCGTCCTCGTCGAGGGTCATGCCGCGTACACCTGTTGCAGTACGGCCCATGACACGTACGGCACTTTCGTGGAAGCGGATGGCGCGTCCGTTGCGGTTGGCGATAATGATTTCGTTGTCACCGTTCGTCATGCGTACCTCGATGACGCGGTCGTCTTCGCGGATGGTGATGGCGTTCACACCGTTTTGGCGTGGACGAGAATACTGTTCGAGCAAGGTCTTCTTAATGACACCGTTCTTGGTGCAGAACAGCACGTAGTGGCTGTTGATGAATTCCTGATCGTTCAGGTTCTTCACGCGCAGGTAGGCATTGACAGCATCGTCGGAGTCGATGTTCAATAGATTCTGGATGGCGCGTCCCTTTGAGTTCTTCGAACCTTCGGGTATTTCGTACACCTTCAGCCAGTAGCACTTGCCCTTTTGGGTGAAGAACATCATGGTGTTATGCATCGTAGCCGGATAGATATGCTCTACGAAGTCCTCATCGCGGGTTTCGGAACCTTTGGAGCCTACCCCACCACGGTTCTGTGCACGGAATTCGCTCAGCGGCGTGCGCTTGATGTAGCCCATGTGTGAGATGGTGATAATCATCTCGTCGTCGGCGTAGAAGTCTTCGGGGTTGAATTCCTCGGAAGAATACACGATTTCAGAGCGGCGTTCGTCGCCGTATTTTTCTTTCACCTCGATGAGTTCGTCCTTAATGACCTTGCGGCAAAGCTCGTCGTTCACCAGGATTTCCTCCAAGTAAGCAATCTGTTTCTTGATTTCCTCGTATTCGGCGTGCAGTTGGTCTTGCATCAGGCCGGTGAGTTGGCGCAGACGCATCTCGACGATGGCACGGCTCTGTATCTCAGTCAGCAGGAAACGCTCCATCAGGCCCGTGATGGCATCAGCTGGCGTCTTGGCGGCACGGATGATGCGGATTACTTCGTCGATATTGTCCGAAGCGATGATCAAACCTTCCAGAATGTGGGCACGCTCCTTAGCCTTGCGCAGGTCGAACTGCGTGCGGCGGATAACAACGTCGTGACGATGCTCTACGAAGTATTTGATGAGCTCTTTCAGGTTCAGCAGGCGCGGACGTCCGTGTACCAGTGCCACGTTGTTCACGCCAAACGACGTCTGGAGCATAGTCATCTTGTAGAGCTTGTTCAGCACTACGCTGGCGTTGGCATCGCGCTTCACGTCGATGACGATGCGCATACCTTCGCGGTCGGATTCGTCGTTGGCGTTTGTGATGCCTTCGATTTTCTTCTCGTTGGCCAGGTCGGCGATACTCTTGATGAGCTCAGCCTTGTTTACGCCATAAGGTATTTCGGTAACGACAATCTTGTCATGCGTCTGCCCAGTTTCAATCTCGGCCTTGGCACGCATCACTACGCGACCACGGCCCGTCAGATAGGCTTCGCGTACACCGCTCATACCATAGATGTAACCTCCTGTGGGGAAGTCAGGAGCCTTGACGTAGTTCATCAGCTCCTCAATTTCGATATCGTTGTTGTCAATGTAGGCTACACAAGCATCGATCACCTCCGAGAGGTTATGTGTAGGCATATTGGTGGCCATACCGACGGCGATACCTGAAGCACCGTTTACCAGCAGGTTCGGGATGCGTGTAGGCATCACGGTGGGCTCCTGGAGGGAGTCGTCGAAGTTGTTCTGCATGTCGACGGTTTCCTTGTCGAGGTCCTGCATCATGTCTTCACCGATCTTCTGCAGGCGGCATTCCGTGTAACGCATGGCCGCTGCATTGTCGCCGTCTACCGAGCCGTAGTTGCCCTGGCCGTCTACCAGCATGTAGCGCATGGCCCACGGTTGTGCCATACGTACCAATGCGCCGTAGACGGACGAGTCGCCGTGCGGGTGGTACTTACCCAACACTTCACCTACTACTCTGGCCGATTTCTTATAAGGTTTGTCCGACGTATTTCCCAGCCCCATCATACCGAAAAGAATTCTTCGGTGAACAGGCTTAAAACCATCTCTAACATCCGGAAGGGCACGCGAAACAATGACCGACATGGAGTAGTCAATGTACGATGACTTCATTTCCTCCTCGATGTTAATCTTTATAATTCTGTCTTGTTCAAGCATTTAAAAAGATTATTAATTATACATTGCATGGTTCGTGAAAAACCACGCTAAAGTACTGCTTTTTTACGACATACGAAAACATTTCGGAAAGAAAGTTTCAGAAGGAAGATGGACGGAAGCACGAAGTGAAAGGCTGAAAGACCTTATAAATAATATAAGGTGTACGGAGCAAAGTCGCTTGAAGCGAAAAAGGCAGAACAACTTTTGTTGAGATTTTCTGCTAGAAGCCGATCAAAACGCTTGTTGGGGTTGTCGAACTAAAATATTTTGTCTAACTTTGTTGCATCATTCTACTGTACAAATCGTTATGAAACAGCTGTTTTTCTTGATTTCCTGCTGTGCATTCCTGTTATTGTCTTGCACATCCCATCCGACCGTTCATCGCGAAAACGGCTGGTATCTGGCTGCGTCCGCAGACATGGACAGCATTGCTTTGGAGCCTATTGCCACCGTTCACGACTTCAACGAGCTCCGTCTGGACTCCGATGCCTTTGGCCGATATGTCATTACAGGGCGGATTAGCCCCCACAAACAGGCTGATTGGGCCGATCAGACGGAAAAAGCCATCGGCCGTTGCCTGGCATTTGTGTTCAACGATACGGTCATTTGCTGTCCGAAGGTTCATGCGCGGATAGAGAGCGGCAACTTCCAAGTATCTTCTTCTCCCGACCGTCCGATGGATTTGCCTTCCATTTACCGCCGCCTCAGACAGGAGAAGATTGCCCTCATTGAGGAGCAGTTCAAGGGGTGGACAAAAGACTCCACGTTTACGCAAGAACAACAGGACTCCATCATTGCCGATTTAGACTATTGGGATGCCCAAGCTATAACGCATGGTTTTGAATAATCTCCTCTCTCCGCTTGTTTTGACAATCTGACATTTTGCTTTCTTAATGCGCTGAGAATCGCTTCTTTCGCCCCGAGGTAAAGGTTGATGGCAAATTTTAAAGCGCAAAGCAGCTTATTGTCTCGCTCTCAGTGTGATAGCGAAATCTTTACATTCCAACGAGAGAAATAATAGGGCAAAAACAAGGCTTTTTACCCCTCTATCCCCTACTTTTCGAAGCCAAAGTAAGATTTTAGCGGGCTAAAGTAGATGTTTATGGATGGAAAATACGGTGTTTTTTCGCATGAAAAGCAATGTTTTCATCGTGAAAAAGCGATGTTTTCCTTCAGAAAAAGCAATATAATGCCTCGCGACATGCTCTTTTTTGCTTGCCAAGCAGCATTTTACAGGCTTTTTTCTTTCTATTTCGTGTCGATAGAAAAACGGACGAGTCAGCAAGATGTCTTTTTCTGTTTCGAAAAGTATATATTTTGCAAAAATGAATGACACTTTGTTATGTAGGCATATGAAGAAAAGACAGCTTTGCTCTTTTTGGCACAGGATTTGCTGATTATTACTTGAAACATCGTGGCAAAGCCGCTAAAAATGCGTATCTTTGCCCCGGATTATAACCCAAACAAAAGGAGTAAATCAATGAACAGTCAATTTTCACAAAGAGTTTCGGACGTACTGACCTATAGCAAGGAAGAGGCCAATCGGCTGGGTTGCAGCCTTATAGCCCCTGAACATCTGTTGCTTGGCATTTTGCGCGATGGCGGCGGAAAAGCTATGGAAGTGCTCATGAAGCTTGATGCGGATGTAAATCGAATCAAAAGAAACTTGGAGGAGAGCATTGAGTCGGAAGGTGATTTCCTGCCTGAGGCAGAAGTACCCCTCTCGCTTACTGCTACCCGAATCCTTAAAATATGCATGCTCGAAGCCCGCTTGCTGAAGAGCGAACTGGCCGACACGGAGCATTTGCTGCTGGCTATCTTGAAAGATGGCAACAGTGTGGCATCTACAGTGCTGGTAGACAATGGTATTACCTATCAGGATGTGTACGACGTTCTTACGATGAAATCGGCCAATCCGAATGCCGGCATGGGCTTTACCGAAGACGATGACGAAGAAGAGGAAGTCGGCCCTTCGCGCTCCGGACAGGAAAGCGGGCGTGGCAATATGGGCAATTCGTCTGCCTCGGCACAGACGGCTACGCGCCGCCCTGCCAACGACACGCCTGTACTCGATAACTTCGGCACCGACATCACCCGTGCCGCTGCCGAGGGCAAGCTGGATCCTGTTGTAGGCCGTGAACGCGAGATTGAGCGTCTGGCACAAATTCTGAGCCGTCGCAAGAAAAACAATCCTGTGCTGATAGGCGAACCCGGCGTGGGCAAGTCGGCTATCGTCGAAGGATTGGCCCTGCGCATCACGCAGCGCAAGGTGTCGCGCATACTCTTCGACAAGCGCGTCATCATGCTCGACATGTCGTCCGTCGTGGCAGGCACCAAGTACCGCGGCCAGTTCGAAGAGCGCATCCGCTCCATTATCAACGAGTTGCAGAAGAACCCCAATGTCATCCTTTTCATCGACGAGATACATACCATCGTCGGTGCAGGAGCCGCCGCAGGCACCATGGATGCCGCCAACATGCTGAAGCCCGCCCTGGCGCGTGGCGAGATACAGTGCATCGGTGCCACCACACTGGACGAGTATCGCAAGAGCATCGAAAAAGACGGTGCGCTGGAGCGTCGTTTCCAAAAGGTTATTGTGGAGCCCACTACTGCCGAAGAGACGTTGCAGATATTGAAGAACATCAAGGAGAAATACGAAGACCACCACAACGTGCGCTACACCGATGCTGCCCTCGAGGCGTGTGTCAAGTTGTCAGCCCGTTATATCAACGACCGCAACTTCCCTGATAAGGCCATCGATGCCCTCGACGAAGCCGGTTCGCGTGTACACCTGACCAACATCAGTGCCCCCAAGGAAATCGAGGAACAGGAACGCCTGATAGAAAACGCCCGCCTGCAAAAGACCGAAGCTGTGAAGGCGCAGAATTTCGAGTTGGCTGCCGGTTACCGCGACCGCGAGAAAGAGCTCACGACGCAACTGGAGCAGATGAAAGCCGACTGGGAGGCGCAGCTCAAGGAGCAGCGTCAGACGGTGGACGAGGAAGAAATAGCCTCTGTGGTGTCCATGATGTCGGGTGTACCCGTACAGCGTATGGCACAGGCCGAAGGACTGAAGCTGGCCGGCATGAAGGAAGAACTCCAGCAAAAGGTCATTGCCCAGGACGTAGCCATCGAGAAGTTGGTGAAGGCTATTGTACGCAGCCGTGTGGGGCTGAAAGACCCCAACCGTCCTATCGGCACATTCATGTTCCTGGGACCGACGGGTGTGGGTAAAACGCATCTGGCCAAGCAGTTAGCGCGCTACATGTTTGGTTCGGACGATGCGTTGATACGTATCGATATGAGTGAATACATGGAGAAATATACCGTGTCGCGCATGATAGGTGCCGCTCCCGGCTACGTGGGCTATGAGGAAGGCGGACAGCTCACTGAGAAGGTGCGCCGCAAACCCTACTCCATTGTCCTGCTGGACGAGATCGAAAAGGCTCATCCCGACGTCTTCAACATCCTCTTGCAGGTGCTCGACGAAGGTCGTTTGACCGACAACGTGGGGCGCACCATCGACTTCAAGAATACGGTTATCATCATGACCTCCAACATCGGTACGCGCCAGCTCAAGGAGTTTGGCCGTGGTGTAGGCTTTGCTGCTCAGAACCGTACGGACGACAAAGAGTACTCACGTGGCGTCATCCAGAAGGCATTGAACAAGACTTTCTCGCCCGAGTTCCTGAACCGTTTGGACGAAATCATTACCTTTGACCAGTTGTCGCTCGACGCCATCACGCGCATCGTCGACATCGAGTTGAAGGGACTGTATGAGCGTCTTGAAGGCATTGGCTACCATCTTCAGGTGGACGATGCGGCCAAGAAATTCCTTGCTACGAAGGGTTATGACGTACAGTTTGGTGCCCGTCCGCTGAAGCGTGCCATCCAGAACTACCTGGAAGACGGCTTGTCCGAACTCATCGTCTCGGGCGACGTACAGCTAGGTGATACCGTCAGCGTGACCCACGAAGACGGCAAGGACGAGTTGACGATGCAGAAACTTTGACCGTAAAACGGCCATCATACAGACAAAATGTCAGTCCCCGACGGACTGGCATTTTTTTTGTATCCCTACCGTCAGAGAAAAAATAAGTAAAACCTATAATATACTGTTTGAATTATGCAAAAAGGTAACATTGGGGTAACGACCGAAAACATCTTCCCCGTCATTAAAAAGTTTTTGTACAGTGACCACGAAATATTCCTGCGCGAACTGGTGTCCAACGCCGTTGATGCTACGCAGAAACTGAAGACTCTTGCCTCCATTGGTGAGTACAAAGGCGAGTTGGGCGACCTGACGGTCCGTGTCAGCCTGGGCAAGGACACCATTACCGTGTCCGACCGTGGTATTGGTCTGACCGCCGAAGAAATCGACAAATATATCAATCAGATAGCTTTCTCTGGCGCCAATGACTTCCTCGAGAAGTACAAGAACGACGCGAACGCCATCATCGGCCACTTCGGTCTGGGCTTCTACTCGGCTTTCATGGTTGCCAAGAAGGTAGAAATCATCACTAAGTCGTGCAAGGAAGGTGCACAGGCTGTGAAATGGACTTGCGACGGCAGTCCTGAGTTTACTATCGAGGATTGCGACAAGGCCGACCGCGGTACCGATATTGTCCTCTACATCGACGATGATTGCAAGGAGTTCCTCGAAGAAGCCCGCATCTCTACGCTGCTGAAGAAGTACTGCAGCTTCCTGCCCGTGCCCGTAGCTTTCGGCAAGAAGAAGGAATGGAAAGACGGCAAACAGGTAGAAACCGCTGAAGACAACGTCATCAACGAAACGACTCCGCTTTGGACACGCAAGCCCAGCGAACTGAAGGACGAAGACTACAAAGCCTTCTATCGTGACCTCTATCCCATGTCCGACGAGCCTTTGTTCTGGATTCACCTGAACGTAGACTATCCGTTCCACCTCACCGGCGTGCTCTACTTCCCCAAAGTGAAGAGCAACATCGAGCTGAACAAGAACAAGATACAGCTTTACTGCAACCAGGTATACGTTACGGATTCTGTAGAAGGCATCGTGCCCGACTTCCTGACGTTGCTCCACGGCGTGCTTGATTCACCCGACATCCCGTTGAACGTGTCGCGTTCGTACCTGCAGAGCGACTCCAACGTCAAGAAGATTTCGACGTACATCACCAAGAAGGTGTCCGACCGTCTGCAGTCCATCTTCAAGAACGACCGCAAACAGTTCGAAGAAAAGTGGAACGACCTGAAGATCTTCATCAACTACGGTATGCTGACGCAAGAAGATTTCTACGACCGTGCTAAGGATTTTGCCCTCTTCACCGACACCGACGGCAAGCAATATACCTTCGACGAGTACAAGACGCTCATCAAGGACAACCAGACCGATAAGGACAATACCCTGATCTATCTGTATGCCAACAATAAGGACGAGCAGTATAGCTACATCGAGGCTGCTAAAAATAAGGGCTACAATGTGTTGCTGATGGACGGCCAGCTGGACATTGCTGTTGTAAGCATGCTCGAGCAGAAGTTCGACAAAGTTCGCTTCACCCGTGTGGACAGCGACGTCATCGACAACCTCATCGTGAAGGAAGACAAGAAGAACGACGTGCTCGAGGCCGCCAAGCAGGAAGCCCTTTCGGCCATGTTCAAGAGCCAGCTGCCCAAGATGGACAAGACTGAGTTCTACGTTGTGGCACAGGCTATGGGCGAAGGTGCCGCTCCGGTCATGATTACGCAGAGTGAATACATGCGCCGTATGAAGGAAATGGCCAATATTCAGGCCGGTATGAGTTTCTATGGCGACATGCCCGATATGTTCAACCTCGTACTCAATGCCGACCATCCGTTGGTTAAGGAGGTCTTGGCTGGTGAAGAACAGGCCTGCGCAGCCGACATCGTGCCCATTCAGCTCTCTATGGACGACACCAACAACCGTCGCAATGCGCTGAAGAAGAGCCACGAAGGCAAAAAGGACGAGGAAATCCCCACAGCCGAGAAGGACGAGCTCAGCGAATTGGACAAGAAATGGAACGAACTGAAGACGAAGAAGGAAGCCGTCCTGGCCGGTTATGCCGCCCAGAATCCGGTTGTCCGCCAGCTCATCGATCTAGCTCTGTTGCAAAACGGTATGCTGAAAGGCGAAGCACTCAATAACTTCGTAAAACGAAGCATCGAGCTGATTAAATAAAGCCCCTTCAACACTTTCTATACTCTCCAAAAGAGGATGTATCTTCATGGTACATCCTCTTTTTTTGCCCTTTTCATCGAAAAAATCTTTTTTTCTTCGCTAAATTGAATACAGTTCAAAACAAATTCGTATATTTGAAAAAAATCATTCGGTATTATGGGAACGTTAGGCTGTATCAATGACATGATTCAACGGGATAAGGAAAACCGTGAATTGCGGAAATTGGGAAGAGAACGTCGTAAAGATCGTCTCGACCGGATGTATTGCGGAAAGAAATTGTATTTGTCGGAAGGAATCACAGCCGATGATATGAAACAGGCTCAGGAACAGATTGCCGACAAACAAGAACAGGACTTGAAACAAGAAGTCACTTTTGCCTATCTGGTGATGGGGATCTGTACTCTTTTGACAATCTGTGTGATACTCTTTCTGTTGAATTGAAGTATGATTATTTACAGAATATGAAGAAACTATATACCTTCCTCTTGTGTTGCTGTTGTCTGCTTTCCGCTTTGAACGCGCAGAAAGTAGGACTTGTATTGAGCGGTGGCGGTGCCAAGGGTATGACCCACATCGGTATCATCCGTGCATTGGAAGAGAACAATATCCCCATTGATTATATTGCAGGGACATCTATGGGTGCCATCATTGGATCGCTCTATGCCATGGGCTATTCACCCGACGATATGGAAGCCCTGCTTCGTTCACCTGATTTCAAAAGATGGTATTCCGGGCAGGTTGAGTCGCAATACGGATATTATTTCAAGCAGAGCAGACCGACACCAGAGTTTGCCAATATCCGTTTTTCTTTTGGCGATTCCATTCATATTCGTCCTCAAATCCTTCCGACCAACATTGTGAGCCCTATTCAGATGAATCTTGTATTTGTGGAGCTGTTTGCACAGGCTACGGCTGCTTGTCGGGGGAATTTCGATAAAATGTTTGTTCCTTTCCGCTGTGTAGCTTCCGATGTATACAACAAGCGCCCTTTGGTCATGCGTCAAGGTGATTTAGGAGATGCAGTGCGAGCCTCAATGAGTTTTCCTTTCGTATTCAAACCCATTGAGATAGACAGCGTATTGGCTTATGATGGTGGCATTTATAATAACTTCCCTACGGATGTAATGATGAAGGATTTCCATCCCGATGTCATTATCGGCAGCGTAGTTGCCGCCAATCCGGGAAAACCTCAGGAAGGCAATCTCATGAGCCAGCTTGAAAACATGATTATGCAGAAAACGGATTATTCCATTCCCGATTCGTTGGGTATTGTAATGACTTTCAAATATAACGACGTCAATCTGCTGGATTTTGACCGTCTGCAGGAACTTCACGATATTGGATACAACAGGACCATCAGTCTGATGGACTCCATCAAAATGCGGATATCCCGTCGCGAAAGTGCTGAAAACGTCCGACTGAGGCGCATGACCTATCGTAACACTTTGCCTCAACTGCGTTTTCGTGATATCTATATTGAAGGAGCCAACGAACACCAGCAGTCGTATATCAGAAAGGAATTTCATAGCGACAACCATCAGATCTTCACTTATGAAGATTTAAAAAGGGGATATTTTCGACTGTTGGCAGACAATATGATTTCGGAGATTATCCCTCACGCAGTTTATGATCCTGAGTCCGATTTATATGAACTCCATCTTCAAGTCAAGATGGAGAAAGATTTCTTTGTCCGCATAGGTGGAAGCGTGTCTACCACCAGTTCCAATCAGATTTATCTGGGCATTGGATATCAAAACTTGAACTATTATTCCAAAGAAATCATGCTTGATGGACAGCTTGGGAAAATTTACAATAACGTTCAACTGATGGGAAGGCTGGATTTGCCTACCCGTATTCCGATCTCTCTTCGTTTGCTGGGATCTATCAGCACATTTGATTATTACAAGAAAGACAAGCTTTTCTCCAAAAACGACCGCCCTTCTTTCAATTCGAAGGATGAACGGTTTGTGAAACTCATGTGTGCGTTACCCTTCTTGGCCAACAAACGTGCGGAGTTCGGATTTGGATACGGCGTATTGACAGACAATTATTATCAGTCTACCACTATCGACTTCACCAAAGACCGTGCAGACAAAAGTACCCACAAACTGTTGGGGGGAAGTATTGGCTTTTATGGCAGCACGACCGATTCCCGTCAGTATGCCACACGAGGGTATCATGAAAGTCTTATAGCCCAGGTGTTTACCGGACACGAATGGTTCAATCCCGGTACACCTTCTGAAGACGGAAGCTCAAAGGCTGTCGAAAAAAAGCATCAAGCCTGGTTGCAAATCTCGTATATGAAGGACGCCTATCATCGGCTGAGTCCTCTGTTTACGTTAGGCTGGATGACGGAATTATTGTATTCATCGAGAAATTTCTCAGAAAACTACACTGCCACCATGATGCAGGCCGGAGAATTTGCACCGACTCCTCACAGTCAGATTATGTATAACGAGGCTTTTCGGGCCAATCAGTTTATAGCTGCGGGTATAAAGCCTATTTTCGTATTCAATGACATGTTCCATCTTCGCACCGAGTTCTATGGGTTTGCACCTATTTTCCCGATAAAAAGGAACGAAAATAATCACGCTTATTATGGAAAAGCCTTTTCTGAATTCCAATATATGGGAGAAATTTCTTTAGTCTGCAAATTGTCGTTCGGGGCTGTCTCTGCGTATGTAAATCACTATAGTTCACCTAAGGGCGAGTGGAATGTTGGATTGACTTTGGGTTGGCAATTGTTTAACTATCGATTTATCGAATGATTTTTTGCGAAAAAAAACGGTGAAAAGTTTGCAGAAACAGAAAATGTCCGTATCTTTGCACCCGTAAAAAAAATATGGCCGCGTAGCTCAACTGAATAGAGTAGCTGACTACGGATCAGCCGGTTACAGGT
>ENA-OZAI01000688-OZAI01000688.1-human-gut-metagenome-genome-assembly--contig:-NODE-688-length-13846-cov-6.801102_pt1 | contig 13846 bp, 10 predicted proteins | sample MGYA00243299_ERZ653495 | MGnify/ENA primary metagenome ERZ653495 (study PRJEB26926, sample SAMN06164907) | human gut metagenome | biome: ENVO:00009003; feature: ENVO:2100002; material: ENVO:00002003... | reverse complement strand
CAGCGTCAGATGTGTATAAGAGACAGGTATCCTCCTTGCGGTACAGCATAAATGGTCCATGTGCCTCGATATCTGCCTCATCGCACACGAGGAATCCATAGCGGTCGCACATCTGATAAAAATACGGTGCATTCGGATAATGACTCGAACGAATCGCATTGAAATTGTGCTCTTTCATCAAGACAAGATCTTTCCTGATCTTTGCAACATCAACTGTAAATCCTGTGACCGGATCCGAGTCATGCCGGTTCACGCCGCGCAGCTTGATTGCCTGTCCATTGAAATATAACACCCGCTCCTGTATTGCTACCGTGCGCAAAGCGATTGCATCCTCGATTGTCTCATCCGCATTTTGCAGGATAAGCGTGTATAAATACGGATGTTCCGTATTCCAAAGCTCCGGGTTCGCAATCTCCAATGTCACAGTTCCCGCCTTGCTGATTACTGCCTGTGCAGCCACAGTCCCTGCCGCATCCTCCACGGATACGGTAACCGGAGTCTCCTGATAGTAGCTGATATCCAATGTAATTTTCGCACACGCTTCCGTGATTTCCGTCGTGATCCGATAATCCTGCACCGCCTTTTCCGGCCGCTTCAGAAGATAGACATCCCGGAAGATACCGCTCATCCGGAACTTATCCTGATCTTCGAGATACGAACCATCGCACCATTTCAAGACAAGTACGGCAATCGTATTCTCGCCCTCTTCTATCACGTCTGTCACATCGAACTCGCTCGTTGCATGGGACACCTGACTGTATCCGGTATAGGTGCCATTCACCCATACATAAAAGCAGCTATCCACGCCCTCAAAGTTCAGGTACACCTTCGGAGCCTTCTCATCCTTCGCATAAGAAAACGTATGCACATACGCACCACACGGAATATCCTGCGGCACATACGGCGGATCAAACGGAAATGGATAGCGGAAATTCGTGTACTGATGCGTGTCATAGCCTGCCATCTGCCAGACACCAGGCACCGGAATCTCATCAAAATCCGACGTATCATAACCGCTCTCATAAAATGCATCCCTCACATCATAGATGCTCTCAAAATACCGGAATTTCCACATCCCGTTTAACATCTGTACGCGGTCGGATGCCTCCCGATGCTCTACCAGATCCTCCATTCGGTGAGAAGCTGGTATATAATACGCTCTTGGCGGCATTGTATTTTCATGTAAGAAATCCAAATCTTCATAATAACGTGGTATAATCATAAATCGTCCTCCTTGTATATGTATTTTTTTGTTTTAAATGAACCGCTCATTTTTCTGTCTTTTCGTATTGTCTGATATTATAATACTGATTTCCGTATAAAAAGTCTATGAACAGGAATGGACAAAATATGGACGAAATGATACAATGAGCATTGCGATGGGATGTGCTTGCACATACCAGCATAATGCGAATACAAACATGGAGCCGCAGGCGACATGATACAATGAGCAATAGGAGGTGTCCCTATGTATATCAATACCGGTTACTTAAATCATTCCCATCTGGATTTCAAGGACAAAAGCCGCCCGCTCGTCGTCGGAAGCTGCGGCATCTATCGTCTGAGCGACGATCCGAAGATGCCAACCTACCGCCCAAAGGGACGTCTGGATTATCAAATTATCTATATCGCGTCCGGGCTTGGACATTTTCATTTCGATAACCCGGAAAATGAGACGATCGTCCCTGCCGGAAATATGGTGTTGTTCCGTCCAAAGGAACTGCAGAAATACGAATATTATGGCGAAGATAAAACCGAAGTTTACTGGATTCACTTCACCGGTTCCGATGTAAAAAATATTCTGCGAAGCTATGGTCTGCAAGATAACCAGAGAGTTTTCCCCGTCGGTTCCTCGCTCGAGTACGAGCGGCTGTTCAAACAGATCATACAGGAATTACAGCGTTGTCAGGAACACTACGAGGAAATGCTTGCCCTGCTGCTTCGCCATCTGCTTATTGTATTTCAGCGGGAACTCACACGCGAGCATATTCTGAAAAACGAATATCTGGATCGGGAGATGCACAGTGCTGTTACCTATTTCAATGAGAATTACAATCAGGATATCAGTATAGAAAATTACGCCCAGACAAGGGGCATGAGTGTGAGTTGGTTTATCCGAAACTTCAAGAAATACACCGGTATGACACCGATGCAGTTTATCGTATCGCTGCGCGTCAACAATGCACAGATTCTTCTGGAGCAGACCAATTATTCGATCTATGAGATTGCGAAGATCGTCGGTTACGATGACCAGCTTTATTTCAGCCGGTTATTCCGCAAACAAAAAGGAGTCTCTCCTTCCCAATACAGAAAGAGACAACCCCTTGCCTAATATCAGATTACAATTTCTTCAGGAAATGCTCCCGGTTCGGGTATTCCGCCCGGAATGCCCGCTTCGCGGCCTCCTGCAGCAATGCGAATTCCTTCTCCATATGCAGCATGTGCGGCGCCGTAAATGCAATCGCGCTGATCTGTTCTGCGATTTTCTTCGCCACACCCTCATCGGATAACTGCCCCATACCGAAAACGATCGACGTAAACCCTCTGCCGTTTCTGCTTACATCAATAAACTTCCGGAATGCATGCGTCATCTCAGACAGCAGGATTTCCTGTTCGACTTCCGGCCGCTTGTCTGCATCAAACAGGCACAATCCGGAGACGGTCTCAACTGCCTGCTTGCGCTTCTGTCCACCGATATCATTTGCCCCGCTCTCCGCAATGTATTTGAGCTGCATCAGATACCCGACGAATGCATCGGTCTTCGGTTTGCGCTTTCCGTAACGCGCCACCCAGAGTTTCTTTATAAACGCCACATCCACTTCTTCCGGATTTTCTGCGGAATGATTTGCCATTTCACTTGCGTTCACAGTTTTATCTGCATTCGTATTCAATATGTCCAGCCGCTTCTCCGCGTCCATTTCGTTATAAAATTGCTCTAACCATGTCTCCTGCATATCTGTTCTCCGTTTCTTTTTATACTGCCGATCAGCATCTGCCATCCATTCATTCATCTGTACATTCATTTTCTGCATAATTCCAGTTGCAGCCTTCCTTACTTTCCAAGGAATGTATCGACGTTGTCCGCGTCTACCTTACGATATTGTGACATATAATAGATGTCATCCTCCAGACCATACCCTTCGATATCGCTTCCCTGAAACAATGCGACCGTCAAAAGTGCGATCATCCTCGCCTGATCTTCCTTATCGTTATAGACCGTTCCCTGCATCGTACCATGTTCCACTGCCTCCAATGCATCGGTCAGACCATCAATGCCGAAAATAATCGGCCGCTCCGCCTGCCTGTAGCTGGCATTTTTGTACGCCTCAACAGCCCCCAGCGCCATCTCATCATTGTTCGATAAAATCAACTCAATCTCAGAACCATACTGATCGATCAACTGACTCACCCGGTTTTCCGCCTGTGCGCGGTTCCAGTCTGCAAACTGATAACTGAGTTTTTCCAGTTCTATTTCATTCTCAATCATCGTCTTAACCGATAGGTCTGTCCGGCTGATTGCATCCTGATGTCCGGCTTCCCCTTCTAAAAGCACATATTGGATCTTCCCATCGCCATTCTTATCGACCTCCGGGTGATTCTTAATATATTCCGCTGCGATCTCGCCCTGCATCTCACCGGACTGTGCTGCATCACAGCCAACATAGAAAAGCTTATCCCACTGAAGAAGATCCTCCTGCACCGGTTCCCGGTTAAAGAAAATAACCGGAATATCATTCTGCCGCGCCATACGGACGATATTCGACGGTGCTGTCCGGTCAACCAGATTCACGCACAAAACATCACATCCGGCGTCAATCATTTCCTCAACGATCTCGTCCTGCTCCTGCTGGTCATTGTCGCCGCTTCTTACAGATACGATTACCTTCATCGTATTGCTCTCTTTTGCTTTCAGATTACTTTTTATTATATCTGTCATTGCATTGATAAACGGGTCGTCCGGTGTATATGTCACGACACCAACACGCAACATATGATCGGCTTTTGTGTCCGGCTTTCCACAACCTGACAATGAAATCAGGATTACCCACACGCACAACCATACTATAATATTTTTCTTTGCGTTTCTTCTACTCATACGAATACAAAAACCTTTCTATCTCATCCGAGAACAAATCTTCTTTATAAATAACTTTTACTTCCTTCTCATGGCTCTTCAACGTGTAAAATGTCCGTGTCAGTTCTTTTTCAATTTCCTCGACACTCTCATAACCAATCCCGTATCCATCCGGGATTACCAGACACTGCACCTGTCCTACATCGAGCAGTGCAATCGATTTCATGCTCGTACCAACGCCAAAGATCTTCGCATCCTTATACACACCATTTTCCGCGTGTTCACCCAGCGTATCCAAGGCTTGCGTATCCATTACCACCATATAATCGACGGACTCCTGTGCATCAACAACCGCACAGATATCCGTGTCACTTTCTTCATTATACTCCCATGCAATCTCGCAATCCTGTTTCTCCAATGCGTCCTTCAGTCCCTGGATACGATTCACACTTGCCTCCGTCTTGGATCGTCCGGCAATCACGCCAATCCTTTTTCCTTTCAGCCCATCTTCGTCCTGCGTAATAAGCTGCGTGCCAAGTGTGTATCCAATCTGGTAATTATCCGGTTTGACTGTCGCATACCCGCTTGCCTCTGGCTGTTCACCGGTATAAACATCTTCTGTCAGAAGTACAAATGGCTTCTTCTGCTCGCCGAGCCAGTCTAACATATCCTTCGTATCTGTGCCCGGTGCCGGACACAGGATAAATGCATCCACATCGTTTTCCAGCTGTTCCTCGATCAGCTCCCGCTCGTCCTGCGCGCTTACAATATCATCCGTATTACAGATGATCAGATGCAGATTATTGGTTTTCGCAGACTGCTTTAATCCATTGATTACACCTTCCCACCGGGTGTCACCGGAATTCTGCAGGATAACCGCTACACGCTTTTGAGCGACATCCTCCTGGAAGATTTTATGTATGAAGAAGGCTGCGAGGACAATCAGAATAAGCTCTGCAATGAGAAATGTTAATTTATCTCGTTTCATCTGTAGCCCTCCCATTTCTATAGCTCTGCGCCTCGAGCTGCTGCCGGTTCTCCTCCGTAAACGGAATTGCCGGTATGTGTATCACGATCTTCGTTCCTTCATCAGGCTCACTGTAAACCAGAAGACCATATTCGTTACCAAACATCAACTGGATCCGGTTGTGCACATTGATAAGTCCTACCCCGGAACCATGCTTTGGTACTTTATTGTTATCCTTGAGGATATTTTCAACTGTCTCCTCACTCATACCCATGCCATTATCCTCGACCGAGAGATAGATATCATCTCCCTTTTTCTCGCCGCGTACCGTAATCATGCCGCCGTCATCCTCGTCCATATTTCCAACCCCATAATAGATTGCATTTTCCAAGATCGGCTGTACGATGAGCTTGACCGTACAGCAATCATTGACTTCCTCGTCAATATCAAATTCCACGCGGAACCGTTCTTTATAGCGCACAAGCTGGATATTCATATAGCTCCGGCTGTGCTGCAGCTCATCCGCGATCCGGATTACGGTTCTTCCCTTTGACAGACTGATTCGAAGCAGTCTGGCAAGCTCCGAAATCATGAGAACCGCTTCCTTATTCTTCTGTGCCTCAACCATCCATGTAATCGATTCGAGCGTATTATATAGGAAATGCGGATTAATCTGACTTTGCAGTGCATCCATCTCACTCTTTCTGCGTTCAGTCTGTTCCCGGATAATCTCCTGCATCAGATTCTCTATCTGTTCATAGGACTTCTTGACCGAATATCCGAGATGCCGGATCTCTGAAGAACCACCAATATAGATATCCGTATCCCCACCTGTCTCATATGCCTTGACTGACTCATTCAGCCGCAGGATTGGACGCGAAATCTTTCTTGATATGATCCTGTTTACTTCGAGCAGCATCATCATCAAAATCAGAATGGCTGTGATAATATAATACCGGAACCGGTTGATATTTGCTGTCTGTACACGCTCCGGAATCACACCGACCAGCTTCCAGCCGGTATATGCCACACTACTCACAACAACATTTCCCGGTCTACCGTTCAGCGAAAGCTCATACGTTCCGTCTTCTAATTGCGATGTCATCTCACAGTTTTCCGAAAAATATCCACGGTCAATATCTGCACGTCTCGGATGGTAAATCATCTGTCCATCCCGGCTGCAAAGGTAATAATAAATACCGTTTGAGGACTCATTGATCCGCTTCATCGTATTGGATATCACAGAATATTTCATATCTACCAGCAGTACACCGCTGCGCGGTTTTTCCCCATCGTTAATATCCACGGAACGGCTGAGGGAAATAACCCAGTAGTACCGGTATGTGCCATCCTCAAACAGATTCTGAATATGCGGCAGGGAGAAATGCACATTCTCAATCTCCTCCTCTGCATTTGTATACCAGTCCTGTTTAGATGCCTTTACGCCCTTCTTGCGTTCCGAAACCGGCTCTGCCACAAGCTGTGCACCATCGCTGTCATACAGAGCCATGCTTTGAACCTTGTCTGTGTTGATTTCATAAAGCAGGCTAAACTGGCGGTTAAACTCATCACTGGAGATATCATTTTCCTGAATGATATTGTAATTCACTGCATTCATTATCTGACGGACATTCAACAATTCCGCATCCAGCTTATCCACCGTACTTTCGACCATACTCTCTGCGTTCGACACAGCCGTCTGCTTCATCGCCATTTTAAAACGATTATACAGAAGCAGGCCAATTGTAATTGTCGTAATCAACGTAAGTGCAGTAAGAACCGCCATAATGATTGACTGGATACCCAGTCCGATAAATCTTCTATGATGTGTCCAGCCCTGCTTTTTCATCCACCTTTGAAGCCAGCTTTCCTTCTTTTGCAATTTTCCCATCTCTCTTGTTTTCAATCCATTTCCCCTATTTTTTTCTTACTGATTCGTATGCTGTGCCCGGTACTTCGACGGTGACACGCCAAATCGTTTCTTGAATACATAACTGAAATAATTCGCATCCAAATATCCCACTCGCTCAGCGATCTGATAGCTTTTCTCATTTGTTTCCAGTATCAGTGTTGCCGCATGATCCATCCGGTAATCCGTCAGATACGTAATAAACGCTTTTCCTGTCTCCTTCTTGAAGACCGAAGAAAAATACGAATTAGATACTCCGAGCACAGAGCAGATCGTGTCCAATGACAAATCCGGCTCCATATAACGCTCACGTACAAGATTCTGCGCATCGGTCACAAGCCGTCTCGATGTACTGTTTCGGGCATTTTTCAGCTGTTCCCCAAGCTCTACCGAAACTTCCTGCATCCATGCGGTAAGTGTACTCTCATCCATCTGCGGAATCGTCTCGTAAGGATTCTGGATTCCATGCAGATGATCATTAAAATCAAGAAAATTATTTGCACAAAACCGGTAAAATGCTCCCACCATCTCCATGATTGCAAGATTATACTGACTGACCGTCTGTGCATTGCTGTGCAGCTTTTCTATTTCGTTTACAACGACCTTCTCGATCTCTTCCTTTAGCCCCAGATGAATGGCTTTGAACAAATCATGCATCCGTGTATCTTCCGGCTGCAAGGTTGTTTCCTGTTCCTTCGGTGCAAGCTCGGCAATATTGATTGCGCGTTTCGTCCCGTACAATACCCTGTACGATACTGCCTCTCTGGCACCATCGTAAGACGTTTTAATATTCGCCATATTGTCGCATACACGACCGATGCCTGCCGTAACCACCGCCCCCATCACACGATAAGCCCATTTGCAGAATCGATCACACGAATCCGTAAACTGCACAATCGCGTCCTCCGATGAAAGCTCTATCAGCATCAGTGTATTGCCAAGATAAGAGAATACCCGGCTCTTCCACTCTGTCGCAAGCCGTTCCTTGATCTCGTGTTCAACAGACATCGCAAGCAGCAGCGGATTCATGCCGTCCGGCACATGATGTTCCGATGTGTGGAAAACTGCGCATCCATAATATGGTCCTTTCATATCAATCTGATACGCGGCAAAAAATTTCCCGCAGTTTTCTTCTGTTACCCGTCCCTCAATGAGAGATACAAAGAAGTTATTCTGCAGTACCGGAAGTGCTGCATTGAAATAATTCTCCAGACGTGTTACATTCAGTTTTTCTTCCCGTTCCCGGTCCAGTGTGTCCTTCAGACGTTTCAGGCAATCAGACAGTTCCGTTGCATTTATCGGTTTCAGCATATATTCCTCAACCTCCAGATGCACCGCTTCCTTTGCATATTCAAACTCATCAAACCCGGTAAAAATAATGATGTGAATGTTCTGGTAATCCCGGTTTAAACGACGGGATAACTCCAATCCATCCATATATGGCATCTTGATATCTGTAATTACGACATCCGGTTGAAGCTTCTCTACCAGTTCAAGTGCTTTCACTCCGTTGGTTGCGTTACCAACAACGGTAAATCCAAGGTCGTCCCATTGTATGCGTTGTTCAATTACTTCGATGACTTCTGCTTCGTCATCCACCAAAAGCACTTTATATTTTTCCATGTTGCACCCCACTTGTTATCGCCTGCCGGGTAGTTCGGAAGCATCTGGTCTTTGGTTGGATTGATTTTCCTATCACTTCATTCCATATACAATGTATTGAAACTAAGAAGTACTACGATATTCTGCTTCCAATATTCATCTCGCACGCAACCGCCGCTGATTCGACATCCATGTCTCAACAGCGGCTTGTTTGAACATCGTGTTCAAACATTGCTGAAATCAAGCAGAATATCAAGTACTTCTAAGTTCCAAACATATCGTATATGTTCACGAAGTCATAGAAAAACCAATCATCCACATATTCAAATGATTTCCGAACTACCCGGCAGTTCTTATTGTTATTTGTTGTTTTATTGTCCTTATTATACCAAAGTTATCACTATAAAGATACCTAAATATCTAGCTGATTGCTTGCTTCCATTGCCTAATTGGGGAGTTTCCTTCTATTTCGGGAATTTGCTCCAACTGACTTGTTTCCTACTCCTGCCTTATTGGGGGATTTTCCCTCATTTTCATGTTTTTACTCCAACCAGCTTACTTCCTACTCCAATTCATATATTAAAAACGCAAAATAAAACCAGTATATATGTGGCACTGTTTTATTGCGTTTTGACATTATATACAATATACAGGAAAAGCCGCCTCTCCATCCTCTTCGATAGACAAGGCGACCCTTCCTTCGTTTACAACTTTATTTGATTTCTTTTATTACTTCTTCTGAACATACTTCAGACAGTCAAGCGTTACAGCTGCAAGGATGATAATACCTTCGAAGATGAACTGAAGGTTTGTATCAATACCGAGGATTGTCAGAGAGTATGTAAGGGATGTGAAGATCAGTACACCAGTTACAACACCGGAGATCTTACCGATACCACCTGTGAAGGATACACCACCTACTACGCAGGCTGCAATTGCATCCATATCCCAGCCTTGTCCATATGCGGCACTACCGGATCCAACCATACGGTTACACTCAAGCCATGAACCGAATCCATAAAGGATACCTGCTAAGATGAATGCTCCCATTGTTACCTTGAATACGGAAATACCAGATACAGAAGCTGCTTCCGGATTACCACCAACTGCGTAAAGGTTCTTACCAAATGTTGTCTTGTTCCAGATGAACCATACAACAACGATTGCTACAACTGCCCAGATAATGATGGTTGGGAATCCACCAAGATTTGGAATAAACATGTTCGGAATACTTGACTCAATTGCACCGAAAGATACACCCTTTGTTGCGTATGTAACAAGTCCGAAGATGATCAGCATGTTCGCCATTGTTGAAATGAATGGATGCATCTTATACTTCGCCATGAAGAAACCGGCAATACTTGCAAATACGGTTGTAAGTATAATACATGCAACAAGTGCAATAATGGCTCTGCCCGCTACCGGAATACCTGTAAAATCAAAGATATGTCCGAATACACCACCGGTATTTACGCCACTATGCATAATAATGGTTGCGGTTACCATACCCATACCTACCATACGTCCGATGGAAAGGTCGGTACCTGTTAACAGAATCAGACCGGCAACACCAAGGGCTAAGAACATACGAGGGGAAGCCTGCTGCAAAATATTCAGGATATTTGTCAGTGTCAAAAGCTGTGTATGCTTTACAATCGGTGTAATGATACACAATGCAATAAAGATGAGTAAAATTACAATGTACAGACCATTCTTATACAAAAACTGTGTTGTATTGAATGTGTACTTGTAGTTTTCCACCTTCTGTGACTGCTTCTGTCCAAATGTATATTTCGACATACGAAGCAGATCGATCAAATGGAACTTATGAGCAAATGCATCGTGCTTTCTATCCTTGATTTCCTGCAATTTAGACTCATGTGTCATCTGTGCATCAAACAGGCGGTTACGATATACATACTTCTCATCCTTGATTTCCTCAGAATCAGAAAGCTTTGCCAAAGTCTGCTCGTGCTCTGTCTTAATGGTTGCCACAATCTTGTCATAAGAGGCATTCTCTGCTGCCTTCTCTGCCTCACAGCTCGCAACTACCTTCTCATAGTAGTCACTCTTGTAATGCTTGGAGAGATAGCTCTCTGCATCGGAAATGAGCTTGGATACCTTATCCTTATTTGCAGATTCTACAGATTTTGCTTTCTCTAAGTCCGCCTTATCCTTCGCAATAATCTTTGCTCTCTCTTCCTTTGTTAAATTCTTATCTTCCTTCGCAATTGCGATATGGTTCTTTAAGCTTCGAACCTTGTCAGATCCATCTACACGAAGTGCATCGATCTGCTTCTGTATTTTTCCTACATATTCATCAATCGGTTTCAAAAGCGCTGCTTCCGCTTCTGCCGAAAGGATCATACTTTTATCTGCCATCGCCAAAACTCCTCTCTATTACAAATATTTCGCACTAAGCTTTAATAATTCTTCCTGATTTGTCTCCTTCGTATTGACAATACCTGCCAGATGGCCATTCGACATAACGCCAATACGGTTTGTGATTCCGAGAATCTCCGGCATCTCAGAAGAAACAACAATAATTGTCTTACCCTGCTTTGCCATGTTAATGATCAACTCGTAAATCTCATATTTTGCTCCAACATCAATACCTCTTGTCGGATCGTCCATCATAAAGATGTTCGGAGACCGCTCCAACCATTTACCGAAGATTACCTTCTGCTGATTACCACCAGACAGATTTGCAATCATATCATCCGGTCCCATACATTTCGTATGCATGACCTTGATTTCCTCTGCGGTTGCCCGCACCATGTCATCATGTGAGAGTGCAAGTCCACTCTTATAATGATTCATATTTGCAATGGTTGTGTTAAATGTTATATCTGCTTTTAAGAACAGACCATTTGCCTTACGTTCCTCTGTAATGAGGGCAAACCCATGATTCATCGCATCCTTCGGAGATGCAAAATTCATCATCTTACCATCATAGATAACGTTTCCGGCTGCTCTTGTACGCATACCAAATATCGTCTCAAGAAGCTCTGTACGACCTGCACCGACCAATCCATACAAACCAAATATCTCGCCTTTTTTCACATCGAAGGAGATATTCTGGAGCTTCGGTGCATATTTTGTTGAAAGGTTCTGCACGGAGAGAATTGTCTCTCCCGGTGTATTATCAACCGGCGGGAATCTGTTATCCAGAGAACGGCCTACCATGGCTGATATGAGTTCGTTCATGTTTGTATCTTTGCTGTCCTTCGTCATTACGAGACTGCCATCCCGCAATACGGAAATCTGGTCGCAGATCTCGAAGATCTCGTCCATCTTATGGGAGATATAAATCAGGGAGATTCCCTGTTCTTTAAGCTGACGCATCATCTTGAAGAGCTTTGCTACTTCCGGTGCTGTCAGGGATGAAGTCGGCTCATCAAGTACAATTACCTTTGAATTGTATGAAATTGCCTTCGCAATCTCACACATCTGACGCTTTGATACAGACATCTTCTTCATCGGCTGCGTAAGGTTCACTGTGATTCCAAGCTTTCTGAACAGATCAGATGCTTCTTTTTTCATTCTGCCCTCATCGACCACGCCAAGCGAATTCTTTGGGTATCGACCGAGGAACAAATTATCAATTACATTTCTTTCCAGACACTGATTTAATTCCTGATGTACCATTGCAACTCCGTTTTCGAGTGCATCCTTTGGTCCAGAGAAATTAACTTCCTTGCCATCTAATACGATTGTTCCTTCGTCCTTCTGATAGGTTCCGAAGAGACATTTCATCATTGTCGATTTTCCGGCACCATTCTCACCCATAAGTCCCATGATGGATCCTGGCTTCACATTCAAATCAATGTGGTTAAGAACCTTGTTTCTTCCGAATGATTTACTCATGCCATGAATCGATAAGATGTATTTATTCTTATCATCTGCCATATCTCTACTTCCCTTTCTTAAAAAGAAGGGTATCAATTTTAGGTGACACCCTTCTTTGGTTAAATCATTTACCGTTCGTTCAATCAGTTCTTTTACTTGTTAAGAATTGATGTGTAAGATGCTGCGTTGTCTGTCTTAACCATGTTGATTGCAAATGCATCGTACTCACCAGGGTTACCAAGGCGGTTTGTGATGTTAGACTCTGTCTGACCATCACCACCGATGTAATCAACCTTCAGATTCAGAAGATCATCGTAGTTCTGAAGAAGTGGCTGGTATGTTGAGCTTAAGAAGTTATCTGAAGCGTTGTAGATATCAAGCCATACCTTCTTCTCTGGGCTCTTGCTAGAGTCGAGCTGCTTAGAAACCTTGTCATAAACCTTTGTTGAGTCTGTGAAATCCTGATAGTTATCAGCTGTTACTGCAATGTTCAAAGCGTAATAAGATCTCTCTTCTGCTGAGTATCTGTAATCAACACCCTCGTCAAGCTTGTTGCCAGCTTCATCTGCTGTACCGATACCTGTGTCTACATCTACACCGTCAAGTGCGTTACGAAGAACACGGAGTGTAAGGTAAGCCTGAACGTCTGCATGCTGTGAAATTGTTCCGCCGTAGCCTTCTGCGATAGCTGCTACTGCATCGCTGTTTGCATCGTATCCAAATGTAGGAACCTTGTTGTCCTTTGCCCAAGCATTGAACATTGACATTCCCATACCATCGTTGTTAGAAACAACTACATCGATCTGATCACCGAAAGAAGCTGTCCATGTACCGATTGCGTTACCTGCGGTTGCTGCATCCCATGTAGCACCTGCAGAGTTCTTCATCTCCTGGGAAGCAAGCTCACGGATTGTGTATTTCTTTCCATCTACTTCCAGTGTTGCATCCTGTACAACCTTTGCAGATCCATCTACGTTTGTACCGGCTGGTGCTGAATCAACTGCGCCATTTGCATCAACGCCTGTTCCAAGTGCGGAACGGACACCTCTTGTACGTGCGATGGAATCGTTATGTCCGATATCGCCGATTGCGAGTACATATCCGATTACGCCATCACCGTTACGGTCGATCGTTGCTGCATTCTTCTTGATGTAGTCAAGTACCATCTCACCCTGAAGCTCAGCACCCTGATTCGCATCGAAACCTACATAGTAAGTATCTTTGTTAAAGTTAAGGGCTGTTTTGTCAAGCTCTCCTGTTGATGAGTTGGAAGGCTGACGGTTGTACCATACAAGCGGCTTATCCTTATTTGCAACTCCGCTTGATGAAGAACCACCACCTGATGATCCACATCCTACCATTGACAGTGCCATTGTTGCTGCTACCATGATGCTTACTGCTGTCTCTTATACACATCTTGACGCTGCCGACGAATAGCCTTGTG
>ENA-OZAI01000678-OZAI01000678.1-human-gut-metagenome-genome-assembly--contig:-NODE-678-length-13938-cov-4.501765_pt1 | contig 13938 bp, 16 predicted proteins | sample MGYA00243299_ERZ653495 | MGnify/ENA primary metagenome ERZ653495 (study PRJEB26926, sample SAMN06164907) | human gut metagenome | biome: ENVO:00009003; feature: ENVO:2100002; material: ENVO:00002003... | reverse complement strand
CGCGGCGGAGGTCTGCGTGTGCGGACAGAGAGAAGAAGACTACGGAACGCCGGAGGACAGCTTCCGCGTCATCGGTGAGCTGTGGGAGACCTACATCAAAGAAAAGTGCGTCGGAGACCCGGCGACGGATGTTTGCATCGTGCCGGAGGATGTGGCGGCGCTGCTGGCACTGCTGAAGATCGCGCGCATCGCAACCGGCCACGGCAAGAGCGACAACTGGGTAGACCTTGCGGGCTATGCAGCCTGCGGCGGAGAACTGCAGAGCAGACCGGCGAGGTGAGCGGAATGAAGCGACTGACGGTGGACACCGACCTTCCCTTCTGCGACATTGCCAAGTGCGACTTCATCCCCGGCGGGAGCTTCTGCGAGGATGGGCGATGCGATCAACGGCGCTGCTACGAGAAGCTGCGGGAATACGAGCGCAGCAATCTGGAGCCGGAGGCGCTGCGAAAGACACGGGAACTGCTGAAGGAGCTGAAGGACGCGCGGCAGACCGTGGAGCTGGTGGATGCCTGCGGGAAGCGAGCATGCACAAGCGCAGAGCATTGGAACTGCCCATACGGAAACAAAAACATGGAGGACTGCGTGGAGCGGCTGGAGGCGGCCTATGAGGACACCATTGAAAAGCTGCTGGAGCTGAAGGAAACACTGGAGGGATAAGCGATGGCAAAGCAGAGCGGATACCTACAGAAGCTGGCGGCGCAGCAAGCTGTTCGGGATGAGAAGACCCGACGCTTTACGCTGCAGCAGTGCAAGGACATGATGCTCATTACCATGCACGAAGACTTCGGCTGGGGCGAAGAGCGGCTGAAGAAGCTGAGCGACTGCTACGACCAGACCTTTATGACCTATGCGGAAATGTGCCTTGCGGATGCAAAGACCGACAAGCAGATATGGTTCACGCAGGGCAAGGTGGACGAGCGCCTGAAGAAGGCGTGCGGAAAATACTTCGTACCGTGGGATGAACGGTACAGATAATCAGGAGGATGCCCCATGAATATCAGAAAGACCATCACAAGCGAGATCGAGTGGAACACCATTAAGAAGGCGCAGGCGGACGGAAAGCTGCAGGAGCTGCTGCAGGTGGGAGATGAGCTGGACATTACGCTGAAGACCGGAGAAGAGCTGACGGTGCAGGCCGTGGGAACCACGGAGCGTGGGCTGATTTTCCTGCTGAAGGACTGCATGAAGGACGAACACGGGATGAACAAGCGCATGACCAACAAGGGCGGCTGGCGAGACAGCGAGATGCGGCTGTGGCTCAACGGAACCATCATCCACATGCTGCCGGACGAGCTGCGGGAGATGATCGTGCCGCGCCACATCGTGCAGACCATGGACGGCGAACGACTGGAGAGCGAGGACAAGTTGTGGCTGCCGTCGTTCACAGAGATGTTCGGCAAGGAAGGAGCGGAGGACTGGGCACCGGCAGACACCGACGAGACGCAGCTGGAGCTGTTCAGCACGGAACGCAGCCGCGTGAAGGAGAAACCGGGGAACGGTACATGGTGGTACTGGCTCCGCTCTCCGGATGGCAGCAACTCCACGAGTTTCTGCCTTGTCTACAGCGACGGCGACGCCTACTGCTACTACGCGAGCATTGCGTTTGGCGTGGCCTTCGGCTTCTGCCTTTAATCTGAGATCGAAACAATCCGCGCGCCGCGTGCGCGCGGGAAGGAGCGAAACATGAAACCGAGCTGCAGCAGCTGCGCACATGCCTTCCGGGAGGAATGGAGCCGCGACACAGACGCGCTGCGCTGCGGATACAAGGCAAGGCCGGAGGAACGCGCACCGGCGCGGGCGGACGGCATTTCCATGATGAAACCGCAGAGCGCCTACGGGCGCGTGACGCAGCTTTTTCCGAAGGGCAAGGAAGCGTGCGTGGAAGGGAATGCACCGCCAGCGTGGTGCTACGGGCATTATTTATCCACATAGCCGAAACAGGGCGCGCTGTGCGTCCTGTCTGCCGGGGACAGCCTCCCGGCACTGACGATGGCAGGCTGAATACTTATATATAATTCGCGCGCGCACGCGCGAATTGAGGCTTGTAACCAATCTTAACTTAGCAACCAGAGAGGAGCTGCGGAGATGTACACAGGGAGAACCTTCAACCGGGAGAGCGTATATGTCTGCGGCGATTACATGGACGGAGACATATACCCTGTTTTCCAAGCACCGGGAAAGAGACGGTCACGGTGCAAGCCGACGAGTGAGATACAGCAGAAGCTGAACCAGAAAAACGCAGAGAAAAAACTGACCCGTCTGGTGCACAGCAATTTCACAGAGGATGACATTGCCCTGCATCTGACCTACCGTCCCGGCGAAGAGCCGCAGACGGAGGAGGAAGCGCAGCACATCCTGAGCAATTATATCCGCAGACTGAAGCGCCGGTATGCAAAGCTGGGGCTGGAACTGAAGTACATCAGCTGCACGGAATACGGCAAGACCAACGGAAGAGTGCATCACCATGTCATCCTCAGCGGCGGATTAGACCGCGACACCATCGAGAAGGTATGGGGGCTGGGCTATGCCAACAGCAAGCGGCTGCAGTTCAACGAATCCGGCGTGACCGGCCTTGCACACTACATCGCCAAGGACAAGCATTTCTTCAAGCGCTGGAACCAGAGCCGGAACCTGACCATTCCGCAGTGCGCACAGTTTGACGGCCAGCTGAACATGGACGACATTGCGGACATTGAGGAAGCGATTGAATGCGGAACGCAGTGGCAGTGGTTTGAAGACCGCTACCCGGACTTTCAGCTGGTGGAGGCCACCTGCTACAAGAACAATATCAACCGAGGGACATATATCCACTTCGAGATGCGCAGGCGTGAGTGGAGCGGTTCTTCGGCGGCGCAGCCTGCGCGCATGAAAAAGCGTACTCCATCAGGCAGACCCTGATGCGGGGCAATATATAACCGGGAGGAATTGAATATGGCAAAGACGCTGAACGAGTGGGCACGGGACATTCACCAGAACGCGGTGGCGCACGGCTGGTGGGACGAGCCGCGCAGCTTCGGAGACATTGTGGCGCTGTGCCACAGCGAACTGTCCGAGGCGCTGGAGGAATACCGCAACGGGAAACCCATGATCTACGGCTGCTGCGGCCACTGCGACAAGGAAAAACAGTGCGAAGTGGATGGCAAGCCGGAGCACAGCTGCAAGCCGGAGGGCATTGCCACGGAGATGGTGGACTGCCTCATCCGCATCCTCGACTGGTGCGGCAAGGAAGGCGTGGATGTGGAGGCGGTGCTGGCGCAGAAGCACGAGTACAACCGCACGCGCCCGTACCGCCACGGAGGGAAAGCACTGTGAAGATCAGAGACAGAGTGCAGCGGGTGCCGGAGACCTTCGGAGAGATGGAAGAGATCAGAGACCGGAACCGGAAAAGAAAGGCACGCAGACGCGCCTACGACGGAACGGTGATATACATCCATCCGCTGGGGCGGTTCCATGTGGTGGCTTTTGAGACGCGGGGGGGCACCATCCGGGAGAGCTTCGCGGGCGTATGAGAAGACGGGAGGTGGAGCAGATGTTTCGATATAAGCGCGGCGTGAAGGCGGACTACAACCGGCAGGGGTATATCTACTTCACCTCCCGCCGCTACCGGGAGCTGGACGAGGCGGCGCAGCAGAAGATACTCAACCTGTGTTTGGAGCACGGCGGGGAGTATTATCAGGCGCTATTCGAGTTTGTGACCACGGATGCCAGCGCCACGGCACTGGCCATGCGGCACCACATGGATAAGACCACGCTGTACCGGAAGGTGCGGAAGTATTACGAGAACTTCCCAACGCAGCTGTAAAAACACACGCAGAACGCACGCAGGAACACACCTGCGTGCGTTTTTCGTTTTCGGCAAAGTTGCAACTCAGCGACACACTTTTTGTCGTACCATGATAGCGTGAGCTGGCGCACACCGCCAGCGGGTAAGAGCACAGCAAGATAATTCGAGGGGCGGGCGAAGGCTGTGCGGCAAAATGAATTTTTCCCCACGACAAGCGCGCACGATGCGCGCACGCGCGCGCGGGAACCTTATAGCGCCGGAGCAAGGAGGTGGCGCAGATGGCTGCAGGAAGGCCGAAAAAATACACGAAAAAGGGACTGCGGGAAGCAATCGAGCGTTATTTCCGGAGCATATCACGGACAATTCCGGCAAGAGACGACACCGGCGGCATCATCCGCAACGATGACGGCGAGGAGATCAAGGTGGTGCAGTTCGTGGTGCCGCCGAGTGTGACGGGCATGTGCCTGTATTTGGACATTGACCGGAGCACATGGCAGAACTACGCGGACGCTGTGCTGCATCCGGAGCTGGCGGGGATATGCCAAGGGGCGCGAACCCGCATCGAGGCGTATCTGGAGCAGGAGCTACTGACACGGGAGAAGGGCGTGCAGGGCATCATCTTCAACCTGCAGAACAACTACGGCTGGAAGCAGAAGCAGGAGGTCGAACTGGGCAAGGACACCCGCGAGAGCATGAAGCACGCCGCCACCTACCACGAGAAGCTGGCGCTGCTGAGGGCTGATGACGGGGAGAGCGAGTGCGATGAAGACGAAGTGGACGGCCTCTGAGCTGAAGGCCATGAGCCGCGAGGAGGTAGAAAAGCTCTACGACATCGTGACATGGTACGAGGGGCTGCGGGAGACCAACAACGAGACCTTCCTTCCTCTGTTCGCTGACACGCACCGCTATCTGGTGCTGAAGGGCGGCGGCGGTTCGGGAAAGTCCATCTTCGCCGGACGGAAGGTGCTGGAGCGGGCGGTGAACGAGCCGGGACACCGCTTCCTCGTGTGCCGTAAGGTAGCGAGGACGCTGCGAGAGAGCTGTTTCAAGCAGCTTTTGGGACAGCTGGCGGAGTTCTACCCGGACAGCGGGTACAAGGCCAACAAATCAGACCTGACCATCTCTTTCCAAAACGGCAGCGAGATCATCTTTGCGGGACTGGATGACGTTGAGAAGCTGAAATCCATCTACAACATTACGGGCATCTGGATTGAAGAGGCCAGCGAGCTGCTTGAGGGAGACTTCAACCAGCTGGACATCCGACTGCGCGGAAAGACGCGGGAGTACCAGCAGATCATCCTGAGCTTCAACCCGATCAGCATTCAGCACTGGCTGAAGAAACGATTTTTTGACCGGCGGGACAAACGAGCGCGGGTGCACGAGAGCACCTACAAGGACAACCGCTTTCTGGATGCGGCGGCCATCCGGACGCTGGAGAGCTTTCAGGAGACGGACGAATATTACTATCAGGTCTACTGCCTCGGCATGTGGGGCGTGACGGGCAAGACGGTATTCAACGGCAAGGCCATCGGAAGACGGCTACAGGAGCTGAAGAAACCGGTGTGCACCGGCCTCTTCACATACGCGGATGACGGGCTGACGCTGACGGACATCCGATGGGAGGACGCGAGGGACGGATGCATCAAGGTCTACAAGAAGCCGGAGAAGGGCGTGCCCTATGTGATCGGCGGAGACACTGCCGGAGAAGGCAGCGACAGCTTTGTGACGCAGGTGCTGGACAACAGAACCGGAGAGCAGGTGGCGGTGCTGCGGGGCAAGTTCGACGAGGATGTGTTCGCACGGCAGGTCTACTGCTTAGGGCTGCACTACAACACGGCGCTCATCGGCATTGAGACCAACTTCTCCACCTACCCGGTGATGGAGCTGGAGCGGCTGCGGTATCCGAAGCAGTACATCCGGGAGAGCATCGACGATTACACGCACAAGATCAAGCAGAGCTTTGGCTTTCTCACCAACACGAAGACGAGGCCGGTCATCCTTGCGGAGCTTATCAAGGCGGTGCGCGATGACATCACCATCGTGAACGACGAGACAACGCTGCAGGAGATGCTGACCTTCGTGCGCAATCCGGAGACGCTGAAGCCGGAGGCGGAGCTGGGAGCGCACGATGACTGCGTGCTGAGCCTTGCCATCGCACACTACATCAGGCCGCAGCAGAGCTACATCGCACAGAAGGAAACGGTGGCGCGGCTATGGACGGCATCCATGTGGGAGGACTATGAGAACGCATCACCGACGGAGCGGGAGATGCTGCGTAAACGCTGGGGCAATCCGCAGCGATAACAGGAGGACGCTATGAAGAAACAGGACAAGAACAAGCTGCGGCTTTGGCAGGACAGACTGAAGACCAACGAAGCGGCATACGACGACGAGACCAGCCGCATGGACGAGCGGGAGGCGCTGTATGCCGGGACGAACGAAATGCGGCCTATCGTGCAGGGCGAGCGGAAGACGAAGGCCGTACATGTGCGCAATATCTGCGCGGAGATCATCGAGGCGCAGACAGACAGCAACATTCCGCAGCCGAAGGTGACGGCCAGACGCAAGCAGGACGAGATGAAAGCAAAGCTCATCGAGGACATGCTGCGCAACGAGCTTGACAGAATGCCGTTTGAACAGCTCAACGACATCATGGAGCGGACGGTGCCCATTCAGGGCGGCGGCGCATTCCTGCTGGAGTGGGACAACACGCAGCGGACGCACTTCACCATTGGCGAGCTGGCGGTATCCACGCTGCACCCGAAGCAGATCATCCCGCAGGACGGCGTGTACACCGGCATCGAGGACATGGACTACATCATCCTCAAAATCCCGCAGACGAAGGAATACATCCGCAGGCGCTACGGCGTGGACGTATCGGACGAAGGCGAGGAAGAGCCGGACATCAAGAGCAGCGGCGGGAGCACCACGGCGGACGATCTGGTGACGCAGTACATCGCCTACTACCGCAACGACAAGGGCGGCATCGGTCTTTACAGCTGGGTGAACGACACGCAGCTGGAAGACCTTGAAGACTATCAGGCGCGGCGGCTGCGCAGGTGCGTGAAGTGCGGCGCGGTGGAGCCGCTGCTGACGGAGCCGGAAATGGATGCGCCGGACATCCTGCTGCCGAACGGCATGAACGCGGCGGCGGAGGTGGACTTCCGGTCGGAGATGAACATGGACGCGGCGGCGGAGACGCTGGCGCGAGAGACGAGACCGATGCCTCTGCGGGGCGGGCGGAAGAAGTGCCCGTACTGCGGAAGCAGCAAGTGGGAGGAGACAGAGGAAGAATACGAAGAGATTCCGATGGCCGTCACCAGAAGCGACGGCAGCACCATCGGCGGCATGGTACGCCGAGAGGTGGCATCCGACACAGAGACGGATGAGCTGGGGCTGCCGGTGGTGGAGATCATCGAAGAGCCGACGAAGGTGCCGTTCTACAAGCCGGACATCTTCCCGGTCATCCTGCAGAAGAACGTGAGCGTGTACGGGCGCTTCCTCGGAGACAGCGATATTGACAAGATCGCTGACCAGCAGAACACCACCAACCGCATCGAGAGCAAGATCATCGACAAGCTGCTGAAATCAGGCAGCTACATCACGCTGCCGGACGAGGCCAGCATCCGCGTGGACGCGGAGGACATGAAGGTCATCCGACCGGGCAATGCGGCCACCAAAGCGCTGATCGACGTATACGACCTGCAGGGCAACGTGGAGCAGGACATGGTGTACCTGTCACAGGTATACGAAGAGGCAAGGCAGATCATCGGCATCACGGACAGCTTTCAGGGGCGTACAGACCGCACGGCCACCAGCGGCAAAGCCAAGGAGTTCGCGGCGGCGCAGAGTGCTGGCAGACTGGAAAGCAAGCGCGTGATGAAAGACGCGGCGTATGCGGCACTGTTCGAGGCCATGTTCAAGTTCAAGCTGGCGTACACGGACGAGCCGAGGCCGGTGGTGTCCAACGACATCCACGGCAACGCACAGTACGAGACGTTCAACCGCTATGACTTCCTTGAACAGGACGCGGCGGGAGAGTGGTGCTGGAACGATCAGTTCCTCTTCAGCTGCGATACCTCTGCCCCGCTGGCATCGAACCGCGAGGCCATGTGGCAGGAGACGCGCATGAACCTGCAGACCGGAGCCTTCGGAGACCCGGCGCAGATTCAGACGCTCATCCTGTTCTGGACGAAGATGGAGCTGCTGCACTATCCGGGAGCCGGAGAGACGCGGGCATACCTCGAAGAGGAACTGCACAAACAGCAGCTGCAGCAGCAGATGGCCATGCAGATGCAGATGGCACAGCAGCAGATGCAGCAGGCACAGATGCAGCGGCAGCAGAATGGCGGGCTGGACATGCAGACCGCACAGGCCGTTATCCAGAGAGCGCAGCAGGACGCTGCGCGTGATTCCGGGCAGACCATGGGAGCGAATGCTCCCGTCTGACATAGATACTTCCCTATCATTCGGGTATCGCCCGACCTCCTGAAGCGGGAAGCGGCGCGGGACTGGGGCACCCGCGCCGCCGACCGTGACACAAAGGAGCATCAACGCAGGAAAGGAGGACGCAGAGATGGCAGATAAGACCTACGCTGGCAGCATCAAGAACACCGGCGCGCAGGTGGTGAAGGCACCCTTCAGCGGCGACAACAAGAAGGGCAAGAGCACCGTGAAGACCGGCAACGACCTGAGAGGCAGCAAGAACAAGTAAGACCATCTGACAAAGCAAGCCCCACATTCGCAGGAAAAGCGCAAAAATCCAGAGAGGAGCACAACACATGGACATCGACTACGGCGCATTGTTTGGCATTGACGAAGGCGGAAAAGAGCAGGAGATCGCCGACCCTGCCACGGACGAGACCACACAGGCGCAAGGCGCAGAAGAGCAGGAAGCCGCCGACCCTGCCGAAGAGGAAACGCAGGAAACAAGCGCCGACGATACGCAGGAGACTGCGGAGGACGGCGAAGATCATAGTGAGACGGGCAAGCAGACCCCGGAGCAGAACGCAGCGTTTGCAGCGGCACGCCGCAAGGCGGAGGCGGAGCGGGATGCCGCCGTGGAGAAGGCGCGCACAGACGCACAGGAAGAAGCGAGGCGCACCATCGACGAGGCGTTCCGAAACAGCGGACTGGTGAACCCGTACACGAAGCAGCCCATCACATCGAAGGCGGAGTACGACGAGTACCGGCAGCGCTTCGATGCAGAGCGCAAAGCCCGCGTGCTGAAGAAGAGCGGGATGAGCGACGAGGAGTTCAACGCATTCGTGAACGACCTGCCGGAAGTGAAGCAGGCCAAGGAAGCACAGGCGGCGGCGGAGCGGGCGCAGCAGGAGGCCAACGAGGCACAGGCACGGGTGAAGGTGGACGAACAGCTGAAGGAGATCGGCAAGCTGAACCCCAACATCCGGGAGCTGAAAGACCTTGCGGCCATGGAGACCTATCCGAAGTTCTACGAGCTGGTGAAGAAGGGCAACACGCTGGTGGATGCCTACCGGCTGGCAAACTTTGAGGCTCTGACCAGCAGCGCGGCGGCGGCCACCAGACAGGCAGCTCTCAACAACCTGCAGGGCAAGCAGCACATGGGACAGACCAAGGAACGAGGCGCGGGCGCGGTGAGCGTACCGGCTGAAGTGAAGGAGATGTACCGCGCGCTGAATCCGGGTGCCACGGATGCAGAGATACAGGCACACTACAACCGCAGCCATAAAAAGGGCTGACGAAGCGAAAGGAGAAAAGCACAATGGCTTTCAAGATTTATTCCACTGATGACAACCGCGTGCCGGGTATTGAATACCTGCCCGCAAGCGCCATCACACCCAAGGTGGGCATGGCACTGACGCAGACCACCGGCCAGCTGGCGCTGGCTACCGGCGCAACCGCGCCCACTTACATCTCCATGTGCGAAAAGGACAGCGAGTGCACGGCGGGCGACATCATCCCCGTTATCCGCGTGGGCAAGGACATGATTCTGGAGACCACCTTTGCAGCTGTCGCAACCAGTATCAAGCTGGGCGACAAGGTGACGCTGCACACGGACGGCCTGCAGGTCACGGCAACGACCACCAACGGCGTGGCGGAGGTGGTGTACATGGACGGCACCGCCAGCGGCAGCATGTGCCGCGTGCGCTTCTAAGAACGACGAAAGGAGTACAGTGAACAATGGCTAATATCACCTTTACCGAAGGCTCCGGCCTTCAGGACAGCATTTTCGGCAAGTCTCAGGAGCCGATCAAGATGTTCCTCGAAAAGAGGGGCGAGGCGTTTGAACAGACCAGTATGCTGCCGGAGCTGTTCAACATGGGCAGCAGCAACCACTGGGGCGAAAAGTTCTCCACCATGACGGCCATGGACGGCTTCCAGCCGGTGGGCGAGAACGGCGACTACCCCGTGGACGGTATGCAGGAGGGCTTCGCAAAGTTCCTCGAACACATGACGTGGAAGAACAGCTTCTCCCTGTCCCGTGAGATCGTGGAGGATGCAAAGCTGATGGATTTGAAGAAGCAGCCCGCTGGCTTCATCACCAGCTACTACCGCACCCGCGAGAAGTTCGGCGCTGCCCTCATCGGCGCGGCTGTCCAGAAGAAGACGGAGACCACCTTCTCCGGCAAGACCTTTGACGTGAAGACCGCCGATGGCAAGTGCCTGTTCGCCACCAACCACCCCAGCAAGCTGGGCAAGTCCAACCAGTCCAACCAGTTCTCTGATGCCTTCAGCAACGACGCGCTGATGGCGATGGAGGCGAAGATGCAGGACTTCCGTGGCGACAACGACGAGGTACTGGATGTGGCTCCCACCACCATCCTCATCCCCAACGACTACAAGCTCAAGCGAGACGTGTTCGCAGCCATCGGCGCGGACAAAGACCCTGCCACTGCCAACAACGGCTTCAACTACAACTTTGGCCGCTGGAACGTGGTGGTGTGGCCGTACCTGAACCAGTTCATCGCGTCCGGCACGGCTCCGTGGATTCTGCTGGACAAGAAGTACAACGACGAGTACGGCAGCGCCATGTGGCTTGACCGCGTGCAGCTGGAGGTCAGAAGCGAGCTGGCGGGCAACGATGCCAACGTGTGGAAGGGCTACGCCCGCTTCATCGCCGGTTTCAACGACTGGCGCGGCTATGCCGTGGGCGGCGTGACTGGCGGCACGCAGCTCATTGCCACATCGACTGGCGACTAATCAGAACACAGACCGGACGGGGCGGCGGCGCAGGCCGCTGCCCCGCTTTTCATTTCGAGGAAAGGGGGACGGATAATGGCGACACTGAAGAGCGTCATCGACTATGTAGACGAGATCAAGCCCAACGCCTTCTCAAACGAGGCGAAGACAAAGTGGCTGAACGAGTGTGAAGGGCTGGTGCAGACCGAGGTCTTACTGTGGGCGAGCGAGGAGATCATCACCTACCAGTACGACGCGGACAAGGACAAGGAGTTGCTGGCGCAGCCGCCGCACGACAAAATCTACTGGGCATACCTGACGGCCATGATCGACTTCGCCAACGGCGAGTACAACAAGTACCAGAACACGATGCAGATGTTCAACAGCTTCTTCGGCGAGTTCATGCGCTGGTTTGCCCTCAACTACCGTCCGGCAGATACCCACGAGGAGGTATATGTATGAGCGGGTACGGAAACACGAAGATCGGAACCGAGTGGCGCGGGTATTACATCACCGCCTACGGCATCGCCGTGAAGCACGGCTTTCAGGGGACGGAGGAGGAATGGCTGAAGAGCCTGAAGGGCGACGGCGGCGAGCCTATCGTCATCCGCTATGACGAAACCGCGCAGCAGCTGCAGTGGAAGTACGAAAGCGACACACAGTGGCAGGAGCTGCTGAGCCTGAGCGAGCTGCAGGGCGATGTGGTGAGCCAGACGCTGACGGCGGCACAGAACGCCAAGACGGCGGCGGAGGCGGCGCAGAGTGCGGCGGAGACCGCAGCACAGACCACCGGCGCAGACGCAGCCGCAGCCAAGAGTGGCGCAGCCACCGCAACGGAGAAAGCCGCAGCGGCGGCAGCAAGCGCCAAGACCGCCACGGACGCGGCGGGAGAAGCACAGACGGCGGAGAGCAGCGCCAAGGGCTACGCCTCCACCAGCGGCACCAACGCCACAGCGGCAGCACAGAGCGCGACAGACGCGCGAAGTGCCAAGGCGGCGGCAGAGACAGCGGCCAGCACGGCAACGAGCGCCAAGACCGCAGCGGAAACCGCTAAGACGGGCGCGGTGAGCGCACAGAGCAAGGCACAGAGCGCACAGGCGAAGGCGGAGGGCGCTGCCGCAGACGCGGAGGAAAGCGCCGCAGCGGCGGCGCAGAGCGCCACACAGGTGGCAGCCAACAGCAAGACCGCCGAAAGCTGGGCGGTGGGCGGCACCGGCACCCGCGAGGGCGAGGACAGCAACAACGCCAAATACTGGTGCGAGAGCGCACAGGCCATTGCGGGCGGCGGCGTGACCAGCTTCAACGGGCGCGGCGGCATCGTGAAGCCGCAGAAGGGCGACTACACGGCGGAGATGGTGGGGGCGGATGCCTCCGGCGCTGCGGCGGCGGTGCAGAGCAATCTGGACGGACACGAGGGTGACACCACGGCGCACATCACAGCGGCGGAGCGCACCAAGTGGAACGGCAAGCAGGACAAGCTGACCTTCGACACAGCCCCGACGGCGAACAGCACGAACCCAGTGACCAGCGGCGGCGTGAAGACGGAGCTGGACAAGAAAGCCAACGCCACGAGCCTCGGCGCACATACCGGCAACACGGACAACCCGCATCAGGTGACGGCGGCACAGGCGGGCGCAGACCCGACGGGGACGGCGGCAAGCGCGGTATCGGCACATAACAGCTCCGGTACGGCGCACAGCGACATCCGCACCGCGCTTGCGGGGAAAGAGGCGGCGGGCGCTGCGGCAGCCGTGCAGGGCAACCTCGACGATCACGAGGACAACACCACCGCGCACATCACGGCGAGCGAGCGGACGAGCTGGAACGGAAAGAGCGGGAAGGCGGTCTCTTTCACGGTGACACTGACGGCGGCGGGATGGAGCGGCAACGCGCAGACTGTGAGCAACAGCAAGTTCGTCACGAGCGGGTACGCCTACACGGTATGCCCTGCGGGAGACAGTTTTGCAGGCTACGCAGAGGCGGTGATCTACGCCGACGATGTGACCACGGCGGGAAAGATGACCTTCCACTGCAATGAAGTACCCACGGCCAATCTGACCGTGAACATTCTGAGAACGGAGGCAACGGCATGAGTTTGGTATTCAACATGGTGGGCGGCGGAGGCGGCGGCATCAAGCTGACCGGCATCGCCATCACGAAGGCACCAACGAAGACCACCTACACGCAGGGCGAGACCTTTGACCCGGCGGGCATGGTGGTGACAGCAACCTACAGCAACGGCGCGACGCTGAAATGCACGGGCTACAGCTACGAGCCGAACACACCGCTGGCGGACGGCACAACGAAGGTGACTATCCGCTACACCGAGGGCGGCGTGACGAAGACGGCGGAGCAGACCATCACGGTCATCCACAGGCTGACGAAGATCGAGATCACGGCGCAGCCGACGAAGAAGGTCTATGAGTATGGCGACAGCTTCCAGAGCGCGGGCATGGTGGTGAAGGCCACCTACTCTGACGGAGCGACCGCCAATGTGACGGGCTACAGCTGCAGCCCAGCGACGCTTAATACCGTGGGCACGCAGACGATCACGGTGAGCTACACGGAGCGGAACGTGACCAAGACGGCCACCACCAGCGTGACGGTGAACCGGAAGACAATCTCCACGGTGCCGAGCCAGAGCGGGAGCCTGACCTACAACGGCGGCAGCCAGTCCCCCACATGGAACAACTACAACACGGCACAGCTGACCATCGGCGGCACGACCACGGGCACCAACGCAGGGAGCTACACAGCGACCTTCACGCCGAAGAGCAACTACCGATGGAGCGACGGAAGCACCACGCCGAAGAGCGTGAGCTGGAGTATCGGGAAGGCGGCGGGGAGCCTCTCCATCTCCCCCACCAGCATGACGCTGGACACCACGACGAAGAGCAAGACCATCACGGTGACGCGCAGCGGCGACGGCGCAATCAGCGCCAGCAGCAACAACACCGGAGCGGCCACGGTGAGTGTGAGCGGCAACACGG
>ENA-OZAI01000626-OZAI01000626.1-human-gut-metagenome-genome-assembly--contig:-NODE-626-length-14576-cov-13.178638_pt1 | contig 14576 bp, 10 predicted proteins | sample MGYA00243299_ERZ653495 | MGnify/ENA primary metagenome ERZ653495 (study PRJEB26926, sample SAMN06164907) | human gut metagenome | biome: ENVO:00009003; feature: ENVO:2100002; material: ENVO:00002003... | reverse complement strand
GGTTCCTACACCTAGGGAGATGTTACCGTTGGCTCCGGCACCCGAGGCAACAACCAGTGGAAACAGACCGATGATCATCGTAAGGGCTGTCATCAGGATGGGGCGCAGACGGACGCCTGCTGCCGATACGGCTGCTTGTGCGATGGTCATGCCCTGGCGGCGGCGAGCTGAGGCATACTCGGTCAGCAGGATGGCTGTTTTGGCCAGCAGGCCGATTAGCATGATGAGACCTGTCTGCATGTAGATGTTGTTTTCCAGTCCCCACATTTTGGCGAAGAGGAAACTTCCCATCAGTCCAAACGGTACACTCAACATGACAGCCAACGGTACGAAGATACTCTCATATAGGGCGCAGAGGATGAGGAAGACGAAGATGATGCAGATGGCGAAAATGATGACCGTGTTGCTTCCGCTTCCGGCCTCTTCACGTGTGATACCACCGAACTCGTAGCCGTAGCCTACGGGCAATGTCTCCTTGGCCACTTCGGCAATGGCGGCAATGGCTTCACCCGTACTGTAACCGTCGGCCGGAAGTCCGTTTACCTGAATGGAACTGTAGAGGTTGAAACGGGTAAGAGTTTCAGTACCATATACCTTGGTCAGATTGACGAATTGGCCGATGGGGGCCATCTCACCCGACGAGGTACGTATGAACATATTGTTCAAGGCGTTTTTGTCCAGACGATAAGTCTTGTCAGCCTGTACCATGACGCGGTAGAGTTTGGAGAAACGATTGAAATTGGACGAATAGTTTCCGCCGATGAAGCCCGACAGAACGCTAAGCACATCGGTAGTCGTAACGCCTGCACGTTGGCATCGGGCGGCATCCACTTCGACGGTATATTGCGGGAATTTTGTGTCAAATGAAGTATAGGCCATCTGGATTTCGGGACGCTGGTTCAGAGCAGCGATGAAATCCGTGGTATATTTCTGTAATGTGTTGATGTCGCCACCTGCACGGTCTTGTACATAGAGTTCGAAGCCGTTTCCCATACCGTAGCCCATGATGGTCGGTTGGGCGAAAACGAAGAGCTTGGCTGATTTGATATTGACTGTGCGGCGGTAAATCTCATTGATGACGGCGTTGATGTTGTCTTTGTTTTCCGTACGTTCTTCCCAAGGTTTCAGCTTGATGATAAGCATACCACCCGACGGTGCCTGTCCACCCATCATACTATAGCCGCTGACGTTGGAATAACGGGATATCTGGGGAATGTCTTTGATACATTTCTCGACTTCGGACATGGCTTTGATTGTCTGCGAGAGGCTGCTGCCCGGAGGAGTGGTGACGTTCATAAAGATACAGCCCATGTCTTCCTCGGGGACCAGACCAGTCTTGGTCGTTTTCATCAAGACCACCAGCAAGGCGATACTGGTTACCAGCGCAGTTCCTACTATCCATTTGCGACGGAAGAACCACTTCACTCCACCTTTGTATCGAAGAATCAGACGGTTGAACGAAGCTTCGAAAGCCTGGTGAAAACGGGAAGAAAAACTTAGTTTCTGGCCGGTAGAGGTATCGATGTGCGGTGTCATGATCAGGGCACACAAGGCAGGACTCAGGGTAAGGGCGTTGATGGCTGAAATGCCCACGGCAACAGCCATAGTCAAACCAAACTGCATGTAGAAGGTTCCGCTGGTGCCTCCCATGAACGAAGAAGGAATGAACACGGCCATAAATACCAGTGATGTGGTAACAATGGCAGCTGCAATGCCGTCCATGGCGCCCGTCGTGGCTTTATAAGGTGAACGGACACCTTCGTCGAACTTAGCCTGTACCGCCTCGACCACTACAATGGCATCGTCAACTACCGTACCGATGACCAACACGAGCGCGAAGAGTGTCAACAGGTTGAGGCTGAAGCCGGCTATATAAAGGAAAGCGAAGGTACCTACTAGTGATACGATGATGGGTACAGCAGGAATGATGGTGGAACGTACACTTTGCAGGAAGACATACACAACGAGGATAACGAGGATGATGGCTTCAATCAAGGTCTTCACTACTTCGTTGATGGAGGCGTCGAGGAAGTCCTTCGTACTCATCAGGTCGGTCAATACCAATCCTTTTGGCAACTCTTTGGCTATTTCTGCAGTCAGTTTGTCGATTTCTTCAATGATTTCGTTGGCATTGGAACCGGCTGTTTGCGAAATCATACAAGTGGCACCCGGATGACCGTTGATCTCACTGTTGTAGGCATAACTTTGGGCACCAAGTTCAATTTTAGCAATATCCTTCAGACGGAGTACTTCACCGTTTGAGAGAGATTTGATAACGATATTGCCGAATTCTTCAGATGTTTCGTATCGTCCGCGGTATTTGAGGGTGTACTGATAGGTGTTTTCCGAATCCTCACCCAGCGTACCGGTAGCAGCTTCTACATTTTGGTCACCTAGAGCACTGATAACGTCGTCGGGTACCAGCGAATACTGAGCCATGACTTGGGGATTGAGCCAGATACGCATCGCGTAGTCGCCACCCATCACGTTCACATTACCTACACCAGTGATACGTGAAAGACGAGGTTCGACGTTAATCTTGAAATAGTTGTTGATGAATGTCTGGTCATAGCTGTTGTCGGGACTGTAGAGGGCCAGAATTTTCAGCATACTGTTTTGCTTTTTTCTACGGTTACACCGATTTTGGTCACTTCAGCCGGCAAAAGACCCTCGGCTTCGGACACACGGTTCTTGGTGTTGATGGTAGCCATGTCGGGGTCTGTACCCTGCTTGAAGTAAACAGTGATGCTTCCCGAACCGTTGTTGGTGGCGGTAGAGGTCATGTAGGTCATGTTTTCTACACCGTTGATGGCTTCTTCCAGTGGGACAATGACACTCTTTTGTACGGTTTCGGCATTGGCACCTGTATAGCTGGTCGATACCGATACGGTAGGTGGTGCGATGTCGGGATATTGTTCCATAGGCAGATTGAACAGGCTGATGAGGCCCAGCATCAATATCAAAACTGATATGACGCATGCCAGAATGGGGCGGTCAATGAATGTTCTAAGTTTCATAACGTAATCCTCCTTTCAGATTTAATTGGCAGGTGCGTTATCGGCTGTTGGGGTACCTACTACGGTTCCTTCCTGAACCAGACCGGCTCCTTCGGCAATGATGGTTTCACCTTCTTCCAGTCCGCTTTCTACAATGTATTCTTTTCCATTGTTTACGGGGAATACGCTCACTTGGGAAGATGTAGCCTTTCCGTCTACTACTTTATATACGAATATTTTGTCCTGGATTTCGTAGGTGGCTTCCTGTGGTACGATAAGTACGTTTTCCTTTATATAAGGAAAGATGACGGTTCCACTTCCTCCGTTACGCAACATGTGTTCGGGATTGGGGAAAGTTGCTCTCAGACTTACAGCTCCCGTACTGGTATCGATTGTTCCACTTATGGCGTCGATGCGTCCCTTATGGGCATATGTCAAGCCATCGCTGAGTTTCAGTTCTACTTCGGGCATTTGTTTCATGGCTTCATCCAGTGTTTTGTACTGACGTATCAGTGAAAGTACCTGGCTTTCGGTCATGGAGAAATAAACATACATCTCTGTATCGTCGGACACGGTAGTGAGGGGTGTAGTGATTGATGCGTCTACCAAGGCTCCTACACGATAGGGGAGCATACCCGACACACCGTCTACAGGACTTTTCACTTCGGTATACGATAGGTTATTACGTGCGTTCACTTCTTCAGCTTTGGCTTGTGCCAGTGTAGCTTCGGCTTGTAGTAAACTGTTGCGTGCAGTTTGTAGATCGAAGGCTGATACTACGTTCTCTTTGAAAAGTTGTTCTTTACTGTCTGCTGTCAGTCGGGCCGTGGCTACCGAGGCTTCAGCGCTTTTGACGTTGGCAATGGCTGTTTCGAGGGCTGCTTTATAAGGCACTTGATCTATGATGACCAGTGTCTGTCCTTTTTTTACTTGAGCTCCCTCGGCAATACATACCTGGGTGATGGTTCCGCTAACTTGCGGGCGTATTTCTACACTTTGTCGTCCGTTGATGACGGCTGTATAACTTTGACTCAGTGTACGTGATCCGCGTGACACTTCCATTGTTTTGTAGTTTCCTCCGTTCATATTTAGAGGAGCATTCTTACATGCGGTGGCAAGCAGGAAGCAGAGGCTCCATGTGCTTGCGCGTAAAAACATTCTTTTCATTCTTAACTTAATTCATTTAAATGATTATGGCCGCAAAGTTATCGGCAATGTGGGGGCTTCTTTTGGTTTGGTTTCACTTCAGATTGGTTTGAAATCACGTATTACCACTTTTTTGCTTTATATTTTTATAAGTAGGGTGTCCAGTTTAATGTTCCCAATTTAGCCCACATTTTTGAGCTGTTTGGTGCGTACTGTAACCCAGTTTGTGGACATGTGATTATTAGCAAAAGTATCAATGTCCTTTAGTTTAACATTACATAAGCGCTCTTTGAAATTAAATGTCTTAGTGGCGAAAATGCCATTAAGATGATGACCGTAGGTGGAGGAAGCTCTTCATTGAAAGTGCAACATGAAATTTCCCCGTTGGAAGGAATCCGTAGACGGATAGGCGATAAAGCCGAAGTAGTTTATGCACGAGGTTATGTAGGTGACCCTTCGGGAGAATATAATGGAGTGAAATCAGGACAAGACCTTACCGACAATCGCACGCCGGAAGAGCTGATAGCCGAAGCGGTAAAGGTAGCTAAAGAAGCCGATTGCGTTATCTTCATAGGCGGGTTGAATAAAAGTTCCGGACAAGACTGCGAGGATTCTGACCGTAAGAGTCTGAATCTTTCTTATGGACAAGACAAGCTAATAGCGGCATTGGCTGAAGTGAACAAGAATATCGTTGTGGTGAACATTTCAGGAAATGCTATTGCAATGCCTTGGGTTAAAGACGTTTCAGCTATTGTACAAGCTTGGTTTTTAGGTTCGGAAGCCGGAAATTCCATTGCTGCTGTGCTTATGGGTGATGTAAACCCTTCAGGCAAATTGCCTTTCACTTTCCCGGCTTCGTTGGAAGACGTAGGTGCGCACAAATTAGGAGAATATCCGGGCGTAATGCGGACAGACGGGAGTAACATTTGGGACGTGAAATACAATGAAGGCATTTTTGTCGGTTATCGTTGGGCGGATAAGGAAAAGACTACACCGCTCTTCCCGTTCGGACACGGACTGAGTTATACGACCTTTGCGTATGGGAAAGCTGTTGTAGATAAAACGACGTTTAAGTCGGATGAGACTCTTACGGTAACTGTACCTATAACTAATACGGGTAAGCGTAAAGGGGCAGAAGTAGTTCAGCTTTATATTCGTGATGTGAAATCTGCCCTTCCACGTCCTGTTAAGGAATTGAAAGGCTTTAAAAAAATTAGATTGATGCCTGGGGAAACGTGTGAGGTAACTTTCACGATTGATAAAGAGGCTCTCAGTTATTTTGATGATATCCGTCATGAATGGGTTGCAGAACCGGGTAAATTTGAGGCGATTATAGCTGCCTCGGCTGTAGATGTCCGGTCGAAAGTAACATTTACATTGAATGATAACCATTAAATAAAGGTTTATATCCGCAATTTCCGTACAAAGGATGTTGCGGATATATTTTGACCGCCACAGGCAGGAGATATTGAGAAAACTTCAGGTGCGCAATTCGATTGAGGCTTGCAGGGTGGCGGGTGAGTTGGGGATATTGCGGTGAGATAAGTTATTCGGGTTTGTCACGAAACAAAGCAATCGTGTCGCTGAATTGTTGGGCGATGGATACAAATTGGGGATGGTCAGGACGAAGAATAAGGGCAACGTAGTTCCAAATGCCGTATTCGTCTGGCAATTCGGCTGTCATTAAAACAAATGTTTTCTGATACCCCGATGAGCGGAACCACGATTCAAACAAACGGCTCCGATATTTCTCCGGTTGTCGCCCGTTTCACATAAATAAAGCATAACGGCATTCCGCTGGCGGAAAAATTCATAAATCAAGGACAAAATGGTTTGACGTAGCTTGTAGTCACGCAGAAACTTGCGGTTGTTCGTGTTAGATATCGCAAACTCATAAGCGTCATATTCCGGCATAAGGTCACTTGGCATAAAACTTATTGTGTAGTTTACGCCATAGTCCGTAGTTAACATATATGACAGCTCAGCATAAGGTGCAGGTTTGACGGTATAAAGAGCGTTTGCATTAACACGTATAAGATCAATTGTTACCATACTTCTATTGATTCCGGTTCTTGTCCTGTACGTTTTTTATATTCTGCTCTTAAACATTCTTCCATTTGTCGGATAAGTTCTTGCTTTTTTCTCTTATGTTCCCTCATCCGTCTCCACACTTCTTCCTTTGTTAACGGTGTCTTCTTTTCCTGTGTTTGCAGATTTTGTTCAATTGATTTATGGGATAAAGATACTGATTTTTCTTTGTGTTCCCTTCTTTTTTAATAGTTTTCATCCAATTGTGATTTTCTTTTTCATACTGCTTTCCCGTATCTGAAGTGAGGTAGGTATCACCACTTGGCGCACGGTGTGGTCTCCTCGCAACTGGTCTATCAGGAGACGGCATGCCGTTTCGCCCATTTTATAAGTCTGATGGCATACCGAGGAAAGTTTAGGCTCGACGTAATTGGCATGGCGTTCGTCGGTATAGCCTATCAGGGCGATATCTTGCGGAATGCGCAAGCTGTGACTTTTGATGACTTCCATGGCGGCAAAAGCCAAAGTGTCATTCATGGCTAAGATGGCATCGGGCGGATTGGGCAGGGCAAGCAAGGCTTCGGTAGCCCGCATCCCTTCATCGTAATCGATGCGGCGGCATTCGACTAATTCTTTTTCTATGGGAATCTTATTGGCACGTAGGGCTTCCAAATAGCCGTGTTTCCGTTGCTTGACGATATATAGGTGGTTGGCACCTCCGATGAATGCTATCCGCTTGCTTCCGCTATCCAACAGATGTTGGGTGGCGGCTTGTGCCGATTGCGCTCCGTCTGCAACGACGGAAGAAAAGCGGTTGGTCAGGCATACGCGGTCGAAAAAGACGAGCGGCATATTGATGTCTGTTAGTGATGCCCAATGCGAATAGTCGGTAGTCTCTTGCGAAAGGCAGGCGATGATGCCTTCTACACGCATATTCACCAAGTTTTCGATGTTTCGTTTTTCATGTTCGAAACGTTCGTGCGAGGTAGTGATGATGACGAAATATCCGTTGGCTATGGCTGTATCCTCAATGCCGCTTAAGATGGACGAGAAGAAATGTGTCACGATGTCGGGCACGATGACTCCGATGATGCGGGGCGTGTTTTTCCGCAGGCTCATGGCGAACGGATTGGGGCGGTAATTCATTTCTTTGGCAAGCTGTTTGGCTTTGGCACATAGTTCACGGCTGATTTCGGGACTGTCCTTTAGTGCCCGCGAAACGGTGGGAATAGATACGCCGAGCCGTTGGGCGAGGTCTTTCAGCGAGGTATGTTTCGGGTTGTTCATGAATGTTTGATTATTGGTTCCTTCTGTATCCATTTGCAAAGAAAGCATTTTTTATGGAATAACGGTACAGATATACGGATATTTTACGTAAACCATTACGTGTATTTTCCGATGAGGTCACGGACTGATGAGGTTTATCTTGGCTTACCTTTGTCTTTGTAACCATTAAACTTGAAAAGATTATGCAATACCATGAAATCGGAAAAACGGGCATGAAGGTATCATCGCTCAGTTTCGGCGCTTCTTCATTAGGGGGCGTTTTCCATGACATTAAAGAAAAGGAAGCTATCGAAGCGGTGTTCACCGCTATTGAAACAGGCATGAATTTCATTGACGTATCGCCTTATTATGGTCATTACAAGGCAGAGACTGTATTGGGCAAGGCGTTGCAAAAGATTCCGCGTGAGAAATATTACCTCTCTACAAAAGTAGGCAGGTATGGCAAGGATGGAGTGAACACGTGGGACTATTCGGGCAAACGTGCTACGGAAAGCGTGTACGAAAGTATGGAGCGTTTGCACATTGATTATATTGATTTGATAAATGTACACGACATTGAGTTTGCCGACCTTCATCAGGTGGTAGATGAAACATTACCTGCTTTAGTAGCCTTGCGCGAGAAAGGTGTTGTGGGTCACGTGGGCATTACCGATTTGCAATTGGAAAACCAGCAATGGGTCATCGACCATTCACCTGCCGGTACAGTAGAGTCGGTGCTTAACTTCTGTCATTATTGCCTTTGCGATGATAAGTTAGCGGACTTCTTGGATTACTTCGAATCAAAAGGTATCGGTGTTATCAACGCTTCGCCTTTGTCGATGGGGTTGCTTACCGAACGTGGTGTACCCGATTGGCATCCCGCACCCAAACCCTTGGTAGAGGCTTGTCGCCGGGCTATGGAGCATTGCAAGGCGAAAGGTTATCCGATAGAGAAACTTGCCATGCAATATGCTGTAAGCAATCCGCGCATTGCTACTACGCTGTTTAGTACGGCGAATCCGCAAAATGTCCGTAAGAATGTTGCGTTTGTAGAAGAACCGATGGACGAAACCTTGTTGCAGGAGGTTCGTGCCATTATTGGTGACCAGATGCGTGTCAGCTGGGCGAATACTTAAAGGAGGAGTGCATTATGGCTTATACAATCATAGATGCCCATGCCCATTTGTGGCTGAGGCAAGATACGGTGGTAGACGGTTTGCCTATCCGTACATTACAGAACGGACGCTCGATGTTTATGGGCGAGGAACGGCAGATGCTTCCGCCTTTTATGGTGGATGGCGTGAACAGTGCCGAAGTGTTTCTTTCGAATATGGATTATGCCCAGGTAGGGGCAGCCGTGATTACGCAAGAGTTTATCGACGGATTCCAGAACGATTACTTAGAGGAAGTCGCGCGGCGTTATCCCGACCGTTTCTTCGTGTGCGGTATGTGCGAGTTCCGTAAGCCGGGTTATTTGGAAGAAGCCCGTCAGTTGATAGCCCGTGGATTTAAAGGGATCAAAATACCGGCTCAGCGTCTGTTGCTGAAGGAAGGACGTGTAAGATTGAATTGCGATGAAATGATGCAGATGTTCCGCTTGATGGAACAGAATGGTGTATTGCTTTCAATTGATATGGCAGACGGTGACACACAGGTGGGGGAATTGGAAGAGGTGATAGCCGAATGTCCGAATCTGAGAGTGGCAATCGGTCATTTCGGCATGGTCACGACTCCGGGCTGGACCGAGCAAATTAAATTGGCTCGTCATCCTCATGTCCGCATTGAGTCGGGTGGCATTACGTGGCTCTTTAATGAGGAGTTTTATCCTTTCCGAGGAGCGGTAAGGGCTATTCGTGAGGCAGCCGACTTGGTGAGCTTTGAGAAACTGATGTGGGGTTCGGACTATCCGCGTACGATTACGGCTATCACTTACCGTATGTCGTATGATTTTATTACGAAATCATCGGAATTGTCGGATGAGGAAAAGCGGCTTTTCTTGGGCGAGAATGCACGTAGCTTTTACGGCTTTGGCGATTTGCCCGAATTGCCTTACATTAAGAATATGTCGGAATAACCCCAATCGGTATGCGTATGAAAAACAAGAATTATACATTGCCTCTTGCACTGGTCTTCAGCTTGTTCTTCCTGTGGGCTATCAGCAGCAACCTGTTGCCTACGATGATACGGCAGCTGATGAAGACGTGCGAATTGAATACGTTCGAGGCTTCGTTTACCGAATCAGCCTACTGGCTGGCATATTTTATCTTCCCGATACCTATCGCTATGTTTATGAAGCGGTATAGTTATAAGGCGGGTATTGTTTTCGGCTTGTTGCTTGCCGCCATAGGCGGACTGCTCTTTTTTCCGGCTGCTGCCATTAAGGAATATTGGGCGTACTTGTGTATCTTCTTTATTATCGCTACAGGGATGTGTTTCCTTGAAACGGCTGCCAATCCCTACGTTACGGCATTGGGCGACCCAGCTACAGCACCTCGTAGATTGAATCTGGCACAATCTTTTAATGGACTGGGCGCATTCATTGCCGCTATGTTCTTGAGTAAATTGATACTAAGCGGTGACACATACACCCGCGAAACGCTTCCTATGGACTATCCCGGAGGTTGGGATGCTTATATTCAGATGGAGACGGACGCAATGAAATTGCCTTACATGGCATTGGCTTTACTTTTGTTATTGATTGCTGTGGTGATTGTTTTTTCTAAGTTGCCTAAGATTGGTGATGAAGGACGGAAAAGCGAGTTGAAAGAAAAACTGATTGACTTTGGTGTGTTGAAACACAGACATTTGCGTTGGGGTGTAATCGCTCAGTTCTTTTATAATGGCGGGCAGACGGCTATCAACAGTTTGTTTTTGGTGTATTGTTGTACGTATGCCGGATTGCCCGAAGCTACGGCTACCACTTATTTCGGACTGTATATGCTGATGTTCTTGTTGGGAAGGTGGATTGGTACCGGACTGATGGTGAAGTTCCGTCCGCAGGATATGTTGTTAGTTTATGCATTAGCCAATGTGGTGCTTTGTGCGGTAGTAATGGCATTTGGCGGTCAGATAGGACTGTATGCCATGTTGGGTATTTCGTTCTTTATGAGCATCATGTATCCTACGCAGTTTTCTTTGGCATTGGAAGGGTTAGGTGAGCAGACTAAAAGCGGTTCGGCTTTCTTGGTCATGGCGATTGTAGGCAATGCCTGTCTGCCTCAGTTTACGGCATATTTGATGCACATCAACGAACAGATGTATCATGTGGCATATATTGTACCTTTAGTATGTTTCCTTTTCTGTGCTTACTATGGCTGGAAAGGATATAAAGTGATAAATTAAGAATCGTATTATTTAGTGTTGAAGTTGAATATGAAAGCAGTTCAAATTGTAGCGCCTTCTGATATGAAGGTTGTAGAAATAGAACGCCCGGAGTTGCATGCCGGCGAAGTGTTGGTCAAGATTGCCTATGTAGGTTTTTGTGGGTCGGATTTGAATACTTATTTGGGACGTAATCCGATGGTGAAGTTACCGGTCATTCCCGGTCATGAAGTTGGTGCGGTGATAGAGGAAATTGGTCCGGATGTGCCTGAGAGCTTCAGTAAGGGTATGCATGTGACGGTAAATCCGTATACCAATTGTGGTAAGTGCGCTTCATGCCGCAATGGTCGTGTCAATGCTTGTGAGCATAATGAAACCTTAGGTGTACAACGTAACGGGGTGATGTGTGAATATGCCGTATTACCTTGGACGAAGATTATTCCTGCGGGAAACATATCTCCGCGTGATTGTGCTTTGATAGAGCCGATGAGTGTAGGATTTCATGCCGTTTCACGTGCACAGGTTATTGATAATGATGTGGTTGTGGTTATCGGTTGTGGTATGGTAGGCATGGGAGCCGTGGTACGTGCTTCGTTGCGTGGAGCTACTGTGATAGCGGTTGATTTGGATGACAAAAAATTAGCATTGGCGCATCGGACAGGGGCAACGTATGTCATTAATTCTAAAACGGAAGATGTGCGCAAACGTGTGCGTCAGTTGACAGATGGCTTGGGTGCGGATGTGGTGATAGAAGCCGTAGGTAGTCCGGCTACATACGTAATGGCTGTAGATGTGGTAAGCTTTACCGGTCGGGTGGTATGTATCGGTTATGCCAAGAGCGAAGTGGCTTTCCAAACCAAGTACTTTGTGCAGAAAGAATTGGACATCCGTGGTTCGCGTAATGCTTTGCCTGCTGATTTCCGTGCAGTTATTCATTATTTACAAAGCGGAAATTGTCTGATAGAAGAATTTATTTCGGCTGTTGTCGCTCCTGAAGAAGCGCAGGCTGCGATGAAGCAATGGGCTGCCAATCCCGGAAAAGTATTCCGTATTTTAGTGAATCTAACTCTTTCATAATAAGGTTTTTATAGATTAATAGGAGGTGATTTAATATATGAACAAAATAGGAAAAATTGTTGGATGTTTATTGTTGTTAGTACCGGTAGGCGTTGTTGGACAAAAACCTCAAAAGGTTAGCGACCATCTTAAAACAATAGAAGTGAATTATGTGGGTGTGGATGAGCTTCGCACGTTGCAATACAAACCCGATGGACAAGATTTTGTTTGCATAAATGGTAATAATCGATATACTCGTGCACTTTACGGAAGTCCCACAGAGGATCGCATTGAGACAAGTGATCGTCCTGTCTTTGTAGCTTACAAGGCAAAAGATAGTCGTAATATCAGTTTTAGCTTGACAACTGATGGGGTAATGGTTGAGTTGGATAAGACTGATTTTTGTGAAGCTCGTTATACTGCCGGACGACGTACTTACAAACTGACTGACCATCGATGGGGGAAAGGCATTATCTACATCTCGGTGTTGGCGTTTCCTGACCGGCAAGGAGGAATTTGGAAAATTCAGACGGAAAACTTTACAGGAACGGTGCAACTGACGGCTCGGGTATGCGAGATACAGAATCAGAATCTTAGACGTTGGGGAGATATGGGAGCCGAGGAACCTGGATCGCTTGAAGCAGCATCGTCTCCTAAGCAACTCCAAACAGTGACATGGAATGGCAAGAACAATCTGAGCTACGCCATTATAGAAGGACAGGTGTTTTATGCGGCAACGGTTGCAGACGAGACCTTGTTCAACACCTATTCTTCTTATTATGAACAGGCGGAAGCTCATCGTTCCCGATTGGCTTCGATGGTGGAGTTTCATACACCGGATCCTTATATCAATACGCTGGGAGGTGTATTGGTCACAGCCGGCGACGGTTCATGGGATGGTGATACGTTCCTTCACGGAGCTATAGGTTGGCATTCTCCTTTGCCTGGTTGGAGGGCTGCCTATATGGGTGACTTTTTAGGATGGAACGACCGCGCCAAACGGCATTTCTCGGCTTATGCTGAGAGCCAAGTGACCAATGTGCCCAACACCATTCCCCATCCGACACAAGACTCGCTGAACAATCTTTGCCGGGCTGTAAAAGAATGGGGAACTCCGATGTATAGCAATGGTTATATCTGCCGTGCTCCCCATCGTAACGATGTGATGCACCATTATGATATGAACCTTAACTATATAGATGAACTGTTATGGCATTTTCAGTTTGATGCGGACACAGCTTACATGCGCAAGATGTGGCCGGTATTGGAGCGGCATCTGAAATGGGAGAAATTGAACTTCGATCCGAATGATGATGGTTTGTATGACGCATATTGTTGCATATGGGCAAGTGATGCACTTTATTATAATAGCGGTGCTGTAACACATTCATCCGCTTATAACTATCGTGGTAACTTAGTGGCTGCACGTATTGCGGAAATCTTAGGTTATGATCCGGCTTCTTATCGTGCCGAAGCGGAAAAGATATTGAAAGCAATGAATCAATCTCTATGGATGGATGATAAAGGATGCTGGGCTGAATATAGAGATTTTATGGGGTTGAAACGTCTGCATACAAGTGCGGCATTATGGTCGGTCTATACGCCGATAGACAGCTATTCATGCTCACCGGAGCAGGCGTATAGGGCTACTCAATATGTAGACAACTGCATTCCTCACATACCTATTCGTATTGAAGGTGAAGAAACTCCGCGGTATTATGTGCTGAGTACCACAAACTGGTTGCCTTACTCTTGGAGTATCAACAATGTGGCACCGGCGGAGACCATGCACACAGCCTTGGCTTATTTTCATGCGGGACGTCCCAATGAGGCATTTCGTATTATGAAAGGTGTATTGTTGGACGGCATGTATTTGGGCGGAAGTCCGGGCAACATAGGGCAAGTGAGCGCGTATGATGCAGCTCGTGGTGAGACTTACCGTGATTTTTCTGATAATGTAGGAGTGACGGCCAAGGCTGCTGTTCAAGGCCTTTTTGGCATTAGTCCGGATGCGCTTCATGGTCGTTGTGTCATCCGCCCCGGCTTTCCTTCTTCGTGGGACAGTGCTTTCATCCGCACTCCTTATATAGAATATACGTTTAAACGGGTAGGCAACCAGGAAATTTATGACATAAAACAGAACTTCGCGCGTCCCTTGCAGATTGTCATTCGCCAGAATACGGCTAAAGGGCAGTATAAAGAAAGCGTTTTCACAAACGACAAACATCAGCATATCGTACTTGATGCAGTGGCGCATGTGGAAGAACCGGAAGCAGACATGTATGCATGGATGAGGAAAGACCCGATGATAAACAAAGACATGGGGACTGACTTTGACGAAGTACGGACTGCGCAATGCCGCCCAGTTGACATGACCCGCTATTTCAATGCGGAGGTAACGGATATATTTAAGAACGAATATGTATCTCCGGCTTCTCCATATACCACGTTGCGTATACCCAAGAACGGTTTTGGCGAGTGGTGCCACCCCTTGTTTTATGCGGAAACAAATGACTCCGTATTTCGTTCGCAAGTCGATAACGGTATTTTTAAGGCTTGTCTGGACGATACGAAGACGATAATCCCATTCCGGTCGGTAGCTGAAGGCCGTAATATAGCCTACACGTCCCTATGGAATAATTATCCGGATAGCCTGACTCTTCCGCTGAAAGGGAAGGCTTCGCATGCTTATTTGATGCTGGCTGGAACAACCAATCACATGCAAAGCCGCATAGCTAACGGTCGCATAACCATTTCATATAC
>ENA-OZAI01000623-OZAI01000623.1-human-gut-metagenome-genome-assembly--contig:-NODE-623-length-14622-cov-4.685659_pt1 | contig 14622 bp, 10 predicted proteins | sample MGYA00243299_ERZ653495 | MGnify/ENA primary metagenome ERZ653495 (study PRJEB26926, sample SAMN06164907) | human gut metagenome | biome: ENVO:00009003; feature: ENVO:2100002; material: ENVO:00002003... | reverse complement strand
GGAGATGTGTATAAGAGACAGCAGCATCACAATGCCCGGAATTCCAAGGATTCCCGTTGTCAAAATACTTACTGCATTGATTCCAACCACTGTAGTAAATCCAAGGAAAGTCACACCCATATTAATAAAATAAATGGAAATGGTTCCCATAATGCCCCGCAATGCAAAATTGAGGAGCCACTCTGCCTTTTTCCCCAAAAAGCTTATGAGCAGCAATAATGCCGCCACTGCTATCAGCCATAATAAATTTTCCGGATGTTCCACTGTTGTTCTCGCATTCCCGACAATTCTTTATCCTAATCTATTCCTCTTTCCGTGTAAAAATGTCTTCCGTTTTCCTCCATGTCAGGTATATTTTTCCTTTTTTGTTCCTATACTGTTAGCAGAAAGGACGGTTAATGTTATGAAAATCTTTTTTAGTCAGGCAGATGCCTCCCCGGAAATCATTGAAGAGGATTTCTCTCCCATAGATCTGAAAGAATCCATAAGAAAAACCCGCCAGGCGTTGGAAATCGCCTATGCGGGTTTCGATAATGCTTTGGAAAGTGATCTCATTGACAGTTATATTTATGAAATCAATGCGTTACAAAAAAGGTATCAGCATCTCACAGAGCTGGCCGCTCTGCAGCCGGCGGATCGGGAAAAAAATCTATATCAACATTCCCCGATTCGTGCCCTGGTCAGCCATGTTTTCGGTTAACTGGTTCCTGCCGTAAGTCAGTCCGGCATATACTGTCTGAGAATTGTTCATCACCGGGCCGGAAGTATCCTGATCCTGGATCTGCCTGTACGCATCGCAGAGAGGTGCGATCACTTTGCGAATCTCTTCCAATATTGTGCGGTCTCTGCGGACTTCACATACAGCAAGTCTGCGAAGGCAGAACAGGTACAGTCTGGAAAGCTCTCCTGCCGGACTGTATTCTCTGTGCAGAGAGTTCAGGAGCTCTTTGATACATCCCCTGGCTCTGTGAACAGCTTCCACCAGTCCGGCATCATCTGCTGCCTGCTCTCCGTCTGCCAGATATTGTAAGGTCATTTCATACAGGATCACGATCAACTGCGTGGAATTCGCCTGTGTAATCCGAAGTGTAAATTGTTGTTTGCATTCTTTTGTCATTCTGCCATGTCCTCTTATTCAGAACTTTCCTACTGTAACAGCTGCAGTACCTGAGACGGTCTCTCGTTGGCCTGTGCCAGCATGGAGGTTCCTGCCTGTGCCAGGATCTGATAAGTCGTATAAGAAGTCATTTCTTCCGCCATATCTACATCCATGATACGGGAATATGCGGAAGTCATATTTTCGCTGGTAATATCCAGACTGTTGATCGTAGATTCCAGACGGTTCTGGAATGCACCCAGTCTGCCTCGAACGGAAGATACATATTTGATGGCGCCGTCTACGCGATCAATGGCATCGTCCGCACCTTCTGCAGTGCTGACATCAACATTCTCAATTCCCATATTTTGCAGGGAAACAGCCGGAATATTTACTTCCAGCACCTGATGCTCATTGGCTCCGATCTGTAAACGCATAGCGCCGATACCTGTGGCATTGATCTTCAGATCCTGAACCGTTGTTCCTGTCTGTGCTCCATTCAAAGTTCCGCTCACATCAAGGCGCATCTCAAATCCGTTTTCTCCGGTGATAGTCAAAAGATCATCCTTCAACTCAGTCTTTAGTGTCTTCGCATCCGGGAAACCATCTCCAAACGTCACATCTCCGTTCAGCACAATATTGCCGTCCGCATCCTTTGTCAGCGGTATAGACTTTATGGTATATTCTTTTACCGGCACGTCGGTAGAATAGTAGTTCACCTTAACTTCCTGCTTGTTGGTATATCCCTTCAGATCGTACTCCCCATTCAGCAGTTTCTGTCCGTTGAACTCTGTTACGTCAGAAATTCTGGTGATTTCCTCTTTCAGTTGCTTTACTTCATCCTGTACGGTAGCCCGGTCATCATCCGTCATTATACCATTGGCAGCCTTAACGGAGAGCTCATTGATTCGCTGCAGCATCTCACTGATCTCGGTCATGGCGCCATCTGCAATCTCGATAATGGATACGCCGTCGCTGGCATTCTGGTTTGCCACGGACAGACCCTCGATCTGGGCATTCATACGTTTGGACATTGCCAGTCCTGCCGGATTATCCTTTGCATGATTGATCTTTAATCCGGAAGAAAGTCTCTCTAATGATTTGGACAGCAGGTCATCATTGGTAGATAAGGCATTGTTGGATAACATTGCCGATACATTGTAATTAATTCTCATGTTTTGTTACTCCTTACTTTCCGCTGCTGTCTGCGACAGCCTGCAGGAATCCTTTTGCCAGGCGGTACAGTTGCGCCGCATCTGCCCGGCTCTCTATTGTTTCTGCATTTTGCGCCTCACCGGCAGCCATCCTTGTCATATCCCGGGAGCTGACAACAGAAAGCTTTTTCGCTTTCCAGTCTGCAGAGGTATCTGTCTGAATCCATTCAAGGAATATATCGGAGGTCTTTTCCAGTTTCGTAACCTCTTCCGGGGTATTTCCTACGAGATAACCTTCGATGTGTTCTCCGTTGACCTGTAAATGCGCTTCCAGCTGTTCGTCTCCCGTATCTACCCGGATATCCACAGCCGAGGTCTCTCCGGTTCCCTGCTGTAGGGTAAGATGCACTCCTGCCAGCTGGTCTCCCAGATACATCGGTAGGAAATACTCCTGCCTGTTCTGAAGATTTCCTGCAAGGCGCAGCTGTTTGTGTACCAGCTGTAACTGTTTCACATCCAGATGGCTCTCTGCCTGTTCCAGACTGATCGTCTCTGTCTCCTGTAAAGCATCCTGAAGCATGGTCCGGTAATCATCTGCAAAATTCTGCTGATCCAGTTGTTCCCACAATCCGGAGGCTTCTGTTCCGGCAGGCTCCTCTCCGGTTGCCGCCACAGGTATTTCTTTCTCTTTGTTGTATTTCTTACGATAGCGTTGCAGGTCGCTGAACAGTTCCGCCGGATCCTCCAGCAGAGCCTGAGCTGCCAGCAGGTTAGAAGTACTGGTATTTACCTCTCCCCTTTCCAACATTTGTGCTGCTCCCGGTTCGGTCTCTACCGCTTCCCGCATCTGCTGCAGACATTCCTGATAATATGCGTCTCTGCTCTCAGCGTCTTCTGACACATCTGTCAATATTTCTTTTGCCATCCCTACAGAAATCTGCTCTGAAATATTGTTCTCCGATAAACGTACTTCCTGTGTCAGTCCGGTATCATCCGACACTTTCCAGTCCATATGGGAGGTTCTTCTGCTCCTGGAAGCTGCCAGGAGTGTGGAAAATTGCAATTCTGCGCCGATATTTACCACCGCGCCTACTGCGGCACCATCTTCTCTCTCAATCTGGTGTACCATACGATAGATACCGATATAAGCTTTCCGCTCATTCTCCGTGATATCTTTCTTTTGTTCCAGCTGATACAGGAAACGGCTGTAGTCCTCCGCCTCTTCCTCATAACTCTGAGGATTTTCGGCAAAATAGGACTCCAGTTCCCCAAAAGTCTTCTCCAACGGATTTACGCCGTCCCGGATCATCTGTAATACATTCTTCGGTGTCAGTTTCTCAATCACTGCAGTGACCTGTTTGTCTGCTTCTTTGACTCTCTCGATATTTTCTGCAGTAATCTCCATCCGGTTATACGCGAGGATGCGGACCGCCCGCTGGTTCTCCAGTGTTTTATCCAATGACATATCTGTCAGAATGTCATCTACATTGGAAAATGCCTTGCGGATGCTGTCCCCCAGATCTCTTCTGGGGGCTGTCATCAGTGTCTCATAACGTTCATTTGCTTCTGTATAGGCCGTCTGCAACGCCTTACCTTCGCTGTGAAATTCTGCCACGGTCTCCTGAGAAACTTTCTGTTCCAGGCTATAGGGTCCCAACACGCTGACCGGCAGTCCCGGCAGTTCGTTTGTCACCTGTACGGTCTGTGTATAGGTCTCATATTTTGCCACGGCATCCGCATCGTTGGGGAAATACTTATCCGCAACTTCTGCCTCCGCTCTACGCAGTGCTTCGATCAGCTGCTCCATAGGGGCCGTATCAATGGAAAAATCACTCTGTAAGAGTTTCACATTCACTTCCGCTGTCATGCGCAGCCGGATCTCTTCCAGTTGTTTTCTGGCCGCCAGATTCTCCGCCGTGACATCCCATTTTGCATCCGAGAACCAGTCCTGTACCATTTCTGTGGCTTTCTCGTATATATTTTCCTGCCGTGCCAGATTCGCATGAACAGGGGATTTCCCCTCCGCGAGTGCCGATGCCGCTGCCTGTGCAAAAGCATCCTCACTGACGGGATAGTCAATCGTATCCAGTTCTGCCAGCTGCTGCAGGGTATCCGTTGTCAGTGGCAAACCTGCTCCCACCAGCCACTGCGCTTTCTGGCGATTCTCATCATTGACCGGCAGGCCGGCATCCGTGATCACCTTATCCATCTGGTCCTGCAATTCCTGCGGTACGGTATTCTGCTGTACTTTCGCACCGCTGTTCTCTGCCACATACAAGTTCCAGATCTCCGGCTCCAATCCATTATCTACAAGATACCCGACCTCGCCTTCCTGGGGCTGCTGCAGAGAAGATGCCAGCTCCCAGGCGGTTTTTAATTCATCTACATTTTCAGGAGTCAGAGGTATATCCGTTGCCCGGAACTGTTCTTCAATACTTTGTGCCAGTGTATCGCTGCCCACAGCTGCCGCCAGGGTGTCCAGATCTATGTCGTCCGTGTATCCGGCAATGTTCTGTCCGGAACGCACCAGTTCTGCTTTGATCCTGTCCACGATGGTAACTGCGGTATCCTGATCCAGTTCTCTGGGGTCAAATCCGTCCTCACAAGCCTTCGCATAATCCTCCTGGGACATAGTATGTGACAGTAGTGTCATGTAATCCTGCTGTAATGCCACATTGGTGTTCCCGGCATCCTGCTGCAGTTCAATCAGGGATTTTCCCTTATTATTCTCTTCATTTCCCACAGGCATTGGGATCTGCCCACTCTCGTATACGGCTCCAAAAGTATTTGCATTCACACTTTTTTTATTGCGCTGTATTTTATCTCTGCCCCAGGTATTTTTCTCCGTCTGGATACTTTCTGTTCTATTTTCTGTATCAGTTACCGTCTGATTCTGAAATGTTATCTTCACGCTTGTCGTCCTTCCTGGTAATAACTCTTGAAATAACTATTCAGAGACTCATTCGCAAAATCGCTCTTTCAGAACTTTCCTTTTGCCCATTGAGGCTATATCGCCCTATAAATATCACTAAATCCTCTTACGAATACAAGCATTCAAAGAGGCCTTAGTGATATTTACATGTCTCTGAATAGTTAAGAAAAAAGATGAGTGCACCTTTTGGTCACACTCATCTTTTATTTCGGTCGTTTCTTATAATTTCTTAACCGGACTTAGAACAGAAATACAGCAGCTCCATAAGGGGGCAGATCAAAGCTGATAGAATAATCCTTGTAATGGTAAGGCTTTTTCTCTGCCATGATCTCTGCGGGAATTTCATTGCCCCAGCCGCCAAAACGTTCCTCATCACTGTTGAGCAGCAGCTTATATTTCTTCTTTTTCGGCACGGGTACGGTATAATTCTCCCATTTCATCGGAGTCATATTCAATACAAACAGCAGATTGTTTTTGCCGCTGGAACCTTTTCTCACAAAGCAATAGGTGCTGTGTTCTGCATCATCCGCATTCATCCACTCGAAACCGTCCCAGGTATTGTCGATCTCATACATTGCAGGATACTTGCGGTACAGTTCCAACAGTTCCTTTACATAGGTATGTACGCCCTGATTCAGCTTCTCACCTAACAGATACCAGTCCAGTTCGCGCTCTTCACTCCACTCACGCTCCTGTCCGAAATCCTGTCCCATGAACAGCAGCTTTTTGCCGGAATGTCCGAACATGTAGGTATAGCCCACACGCAGATTTGCGTATTTATCCGCAGTATAACCTGGCATCTTATTTACCATGGAACACTTCAGATGTACCACTTCGTCATGAGACAGGGGCAGAATGTAGTTCTCACTGTCATTGTAGCTCATGGCAAAGGTCATAGCGTAATGATTGCCCTTACGATACAAAGGATCCAGCTTCATGTATTCACAGAAATCATGCATCCAGCCCATATTCCATTTAAAGGAGAAGCCTAATCCCTCGCCTCCGATATCACTGGTCACATTCGGCCACGCCGTGGATTCCTCGGCAATTGTCACAAATCCGGGATACGTTCCACGGATGACAGAATTCAGATGGTGGAAGAACTCAATGGCCTCCAGATTCTTGTTGCCACCGAATTTATTCGGCAGCCACTCACCTTCTTTTTTACCATAATCCAGATATAGCATGGATGCCACCGCATCTACACGGATGCCGTCCACATGGAACTCTCTGAGCCAGAACAGGGCATTGGCTACCAGGAAGTTCTTTACTTCATTTTTGCCGTAATTGAAGATTTTGGTTCCCCATTCGGGATGCTCTCCCAGACGGGGATCGGGATGTTCAAAAATGCACTGACCGTCAAATTCAGCCAAGCCATGGGCATCAGTTGCAAAATGCGCAGGTACCCAGTCCAGAATCACGCCGACTCCGGCCTTGTGCAGTTCGTTGATCAGGTACATGAAATCTTTCGGCGTTCCGTAACGGGAAGTCGGTGCATAGTAGCCGGTCACCTGATATCCCCAGGAACCGTCAAACGGATGCTCTGCAATACCCATCAGTTCTACATGGGTATACTTCATCTCCTTCAGATATTCTATGATCCGGTCCGCAAACTCCCGGTAATTGTAGAATCCTTCGGCGGTACCGTTGTTAGGATGCTTCATAAAAGAACCAATATGGCATTCGTAGATCGCCATAGGCTCTTTATTCATATCCTTTTTGTCCCGGGCTTCCATCCACTTGGAATCTCTCCAGTCAAAGCCTGTAATATCGGTAACGATAGATGCAGTGCCCGGCCGGTACTCCGCATAATTGGCGAAAGGATCGGCTTTGTAGAGCTTTCTGCCATCCCTTGCATAGATCAGGAACTTATACATCGTTCCCTCTTCCACGCCGGGAATGAACAGCCCCCAGATACCGCCTTCTCCCAGCTTCTGCATGGGATGGGATTCCTCATTCCATTCATTGAATGTGCCAATGACATTCACCTGTGCTGCATTTGGTGCCCATACTCCGAAATAGACTCCCTGCACGCCGTCTTCCACCGACAGATGTGCACCCAGTTTTTTGTAAATATCATAATGGGTCCCCTGGGCAAAAAGATACTGATCTGCTTCGGAAATAAATACCTTCTCCTTCGTCATGACCGCGCCTCCCACTATACAAAGTCTTTCTCGGTGAGGATGATCATATCCTCATCGTCATATCTCTTGGCGAACAGTACATCGAAGAAATGCTTCAATGTCTTTTTATTTGCATGAGCGATCGCTTCATCCACGATCTGCTTTACATCCACTACCGTAACCACATGATCTATCGTCTGCATATCTTCGATTCTGGTATGTAACGCCAGCTCTCCGAGTTCGTCAATAGAGTATTCCATCTCCCGTGCATACTGTTTGCCGAATGCCACCAGCGTGTTATTGCTGAGGGCTTCCACATCCATTCGTGCGGTAAAGCACTCTCTCAATTTTTCATGTTTCTCGAGGAATTTATCAATATCCCTCTTCGTATCTTCCAGAATAATTACGATTCCCTGACTCTCCTGCTGCAATGCCTTGTGAAGTACATTTGCCGTAGCATCGTTCATTTCGGATGCCTTGCAAATGATCAGCGCGCCGTTTTTCAGCTTGGATAAGGTATCTGCAGTATCCTTTTTATTCAATGCATGTCCAGAGATTTTTGCCACTTTTCCGGAGAAATTGCTGTCGGTTGCCTGAATTTCGCGAACCATGTTCTTCGCCAGAGATAAGGTATCCATACCCTCTTCTCCAGTGATGATCACGTTGCCGGTGTAGGCTGCCAGACTGATATTATCAATGGCCTTGACTAACTGCTCTCTGGCAGATCTGCTCTGGATAAAGGGTGCGTACAGTTCTCTCTCTTCTCTGGTAAGCGCACGAACCTTTGCTTTGTCTCGCTCTACTGCGGGGCGCTCCGGCTGTTCCGGTGCTTCCCCGGCTTCCGGCGTTTCCTCAGCCGTCAGCTCTATCTCTTCCCTGGCTGTTTCCTCATCTACCGATTCTACTGCTTCCGCCGTGGGCTCCTCTACAGGCTCGTCATCCATTGCTCCTTCCGGTTCTGCCTGTTCCTCGTCTACGATTTCTTCCTGCTCATAGATTTCTGCTTCCGGTTCCGCAGGTTCCTCAAATTCTTCTGCTTCCGGCTCATATGCAGGTTCTTCCGCGAGTTCTTCTACAGTATCCTCTTCCGGAAGCTCTTCTACAGGCTCTTGTTCCGCTTCCTCTGCAGGAGCAGCCTCCGTCAGTTCTTCCACGGGTTCCTCTGTGGCAGGCTCTTCCGTGATCTCTTCCAGCTCTTCTACCTCATCGGTATCTGTTGTATCTTCTGCCACGGTATCTGCCGTGTCCGCAGCTTTTTCTTTTTCCAGTTTTTCCAGCAATCCGTCTCTTACCGCCTGTTCAAACTCCGTGAACATGGCTCCGGTCTGCTGTAATACATGTTGGCGAACCTCTTCTTCTCTCTTCTCCAGGTTCTCCTTCTTCTTGCGTTCCCACTCTGCCAGAATATCCTCGATATTCATCTGGCCGGTGATCTGTTTCTCAATGCTCTCTGCCTCCGGCATTACCAGGCTGATCTGACCGTCGGATTCCTGTGCCAGCACATCGGCCAGTTCCTTGGGTGGCTCTACGGGAGCTTCCGGTACTTTCTGTGCTTCCGGTTCCTTCACGATTTCCTGTACTTCCGGTGTCTTCTGTACTTCGGATAGCTCCGGTACTACATCGGTTCTTCTTGCAACAACAGGCTCTTCCGGCAGAATCTCTTCCGTCTCTACCTGGGGCACCTGTGACAGATCGCCGATTTCTCCAGTCTCCCCAAAGAATACTTCCGAGCTCTCCATCTGCTCCGTCTCCGGCTCCAGATCGTCTTCACTGACATCTGCGATCTCCGGATAGTCCAGAGACTCCGTATCGGAATCCCCGGGATCGATCATGGGTGCCACGATAGAACGGGTAATGGAATCCGAAGTCTCCTTCGCATGGTCCTCACTCAGTACCTCCCGCAGGCCTGCTGCCAGTTCTGCCTGTAGATTAATCGTATTATATTGTCCCACATCCATGGTCTTCACATGAATGTCGAAATCATCTTCCGCCGGCTGCGCGGGTGCCTGCTGGGGCTGTACCGGCTGCACCGTTTCATAGCCTCTGGTGTCACCGGTCACCTGCTCGTAGGTTTCCTCCTGTACATAACCCTGATTCGGCTCATAGCCTCCGTCCTGTACATAACCCTGATTCGGGTCATAACTTCCATCCTGTGCATAGCCCTGATTCGGGTCATAACTTCCATCCTGTGCATAGCCCTGGTTCGGGTCATAACTTCCGCCCTGTGCATAGCCCTGATTCGGGTCGTAACTTCCGTCTTGCACATAGCCCTGATTCGGATCATAAGTTTCGTTCTGTCCATAACCGGGATCCTGCGCATAATTCTGAGAATACTGCTGCGTACCGGGTGCGTCAAAACGATGATCGTATTTTTCCTGCTGTTCCGGTGTTAGCGGCTGATGGAGCATTTTCAGCTCCATTGCCTTGATAACGTATTTGCCCTCGCCAAACCAAAGGATCAGCTCATCACATTCCTCTACACATCTGGCAGCAAGTCCTACTCTATGATATAGATAAGCCAACTCATATGCCCATTTTTCTCTGTAATCTCTCTTTTTCAGTTCTTCCAGAACAGCAATGCGCTCTTCCAGACTGACATCCTGCGCCTCATATAATTTGTACTGCAAAATATATCTGCCGGGATCCTTGGGCGCTACCTGCACAAACTCTTTGTAATACTCGATAGCCTGTACATACTCTTCCATTTTAATGGAAAGTTCGCACAGAGAATAGCAGATCGTCCTCCCTCCCGGACGGCGTTCATATGCCAGAAGCAGCATATCTCTGGCATCCTCGTATCTTCGATTGATCTTGTAAAGGTCACTGATGGTGCACAGCATCATAACACTTTTGACTCTGCGCCAGTCAATGGTATCCGCAATCTCCGCAGCCTGCGCATACTCCCCACGACTGATCAAGTCTTTGATTTCTTCCGCTCTTAATTTATATTCACTCTTATCCAAGGTATTTCGCTCCCTTAACCTTTTCTTATCCTAAGCTTCTCATTTCCCCGGGTATACTACCCCACTTTTTTCTTATTCAGTGTACCATAGTACCCATTGATATGTCAAAATCAAACTGGGCAAAATGTATGGAAATCTCCCCTTCGGAATACTACCCACGAAAGTGGGATGACTTCTTGGGCTTTTGACGTTTTTTCGCCTGTCGGATTGCTTCTTTGCGTCGGTTACGAAGGTCCTGATCCACCGAACGATACCGGGATCTGGAACGATTTCTTCTGCGGTTAAATCTCCAGGTCAGGCGGGTACTGCGGTGGGCAAAATGATAATTCTTGAAAAACGTACGTAATAACAGTGCAAGGAAGATCAATACCGCAATTCCCACGATACAGAAAAATACTTTTACCACATTAATGAAAATAACCGCAGGACCGCCGGAAGTGCTGTTTTCCTCCTCCGGGGATGTCTCCTGTGCAACCGTTGGAATTCCACCATTGTTTCCGGTGTTATCTCCTGCTGTTTCGGTTGTCTCTGTATTGTCTGCCTCTGTGGTCGTTGTGCCTGACTGCGTTTCATCGGTTGTACCGCTTTCCTCTGCAGACTCCGTTGTCTCTGCCGTATTTTCCCGGAAGACACTACTGCCCTTTTCCGCTGCCGTAAAGTCCAGGGATGCCGTTCCCAGTGCCACATCATTGTAAGTATAAGTGATCACAGCCACCTGTCCTGGTTCTGTATTATCATAGGAAATACTGGACACCGCATCCTGAAAGGTGATGGTGTTCGGCAAAGTGATGCTGTCCGTCTGGTTCAGTTCCAGAATCGGTTTGGAGTTGCCGAAAATATCATTCCCACTGTAAAAAGATCCTGCATTCTCGATATTATACTTGGTCTCTGTCTGAGAAATGTTCACTCTCTGAAAATTGCTGAAACCATAATCAAACAGAGCGATTGTATCTTCATAGTAATTCGGATTTTCGTCTTTCATGACCACACAGATCAGCTTCATGCCGTCTTTTTCCGCACAGGACACCAGTGTACTGCGGGCAACATCGGTGTAACCGGTCTTACAGCCTACCAGATACGGATATGCATATTTACCGCCGGGGATCAGTTCCATCTTGTTGACTTCCATAATATCATCTGGCTGGCGTTCCGACGGCAAAATGTGCAGCATATGTGTCATTGTCATTTTACACAGCGCTTCGTTGGCAAAAAAAGCTCTTCCGATCATCGCCAGGTCATAGGCACTGGTGTAATGATCCTCATTGGGAAGTCCGTTGGGATTGACGAAATTGGAATCAACACACCCCAGTTCCTTTGCTCTTTCATTCATGATCGGTGCAAAGTCCTGCCAGGTCGTTCCGGAAATATGCTCTGCTACCGCGAAAGAAACTTCATTGGCGGAGCGGATCAGAATGGCATTCAGACATTCCTCCATGGTCAGCTGCTCGCCGGGCTCAATAGCGATATGGTTGCTTCCGGGATCAATATCGTGTACTGCATCATAGGAGAAATCCACGATCTCATCCATGCTGCAGCGCTCGGATGCGATCAATGTTGTCAGAATTTTGGTGGTACTGGCAGGGTATTCCTGCTGATGGATATTTTTGGCATAAAGGATCGCTCCGGTATCCGCATCCATCAAAATGGCGGATTCTGCGCTGACTACCGGTCCCGTAGGCCAGTTTGCCACTTCATTGGACTGAATGGCCAGTGCCTGATTGCGGGCGATGTTCTCTTCTTTGATCGTTGCAGCAGAGACACTAAGCCCCTGAGATGCAAAAAGGCAGAGAGCGCTGATTCCCATCACTGCCCTGGTTAAAAAACTTCTATATGAAAAATGCCTGAAAAACTGCATGTATAAATCCTTCCTGATATCTTCAAAATAAAATGGTGTATGATAATGCGCATTCTTTATCATACACCATTTTACCTAAAAACCAAAGTCTTATCTCTATTTTTTAATTCTTTTTAAGACCTTCTGCGAACGCTGTCATTCTCTATACGGAATACCGTAAATGTTCCTGTCCGCCGAAGTCTTTCCACACAAAATTTTTGCCTTCCCAGATCATGTATCCGTGCCAGCTTTCTTCCTTGGGAATCGACACGGACCCCGGATTCATGCAGATATACTGCTCTGTCTCATGAACAACGCATTTCGGCACATGAGTATGACCGTGCAGTAAAATATCTCCGGAATGCAATGGCGGCAGTTTCTGCTCATTATAGATATGTCCATGGGTGGCATAGATTGCCTGCGTCCCTTCCGCAAGTACACAATAATCACTCAGCACCGGAAATTCCAGCACCATCTGATCCACCTCCGTATCGCAATTACCGCGTACACAGTAGATATCATTTTTCCGCTCGTTCAATAAGGCGATCACTTCCTTGGGCGCATAATCTCTGGGCAGATCATTTCTGGGGCCGTGGTATAAAATATCCCCCAGTAAAAGCAGCCTGTCGGCCCCTTCCTCCGTATATGCTTCCAACAGTTTTCGACAGTAATATGCCGATCCGTGAATATCTGATGCAATCATCCATTTCATAAATTTTCTCCTCCTACTGCCAGTATAATCCCCCGGCCTGTGACTTGACAAGCTTTCTCAGATAAAGTACATTGACAATACAGATTACTATAAGAAAGGCTGAGATTACCATGAGGTTACGAAATATTACCGGTTCCCGGGAAGTTATTGCGGAAAGTCCCTATGTCGTACCGGAAGATACCCTGGAAGCATGCCCCGGAACCTGGCATGAGATTTTCGGAAACGATCATCCGATCCATATTGAGATCGGTATGGGAAAAGGACGTTTCCTAAATACCCTTGCAAAGCAGAATCCGCAGATTAATTATGTGGGAATTGAAAAATATTCCAGCGTATTGCTCCGCGCGATCCAGAAAATGGAAGAGGACGAGCTTCCCAACCTGAAATTCATCCGTATGGATGCAGAAGACATCGATAAGGTATTCGGAAAAGGTGAAGTGGACCGCATTTATCTGAATTTCTCCGATCCCTGGCCCAAGGACCGTCATGCGAAGAGAAGACTTCCTTCGAGACAGTTTCTGGCCCGCTATGATGTGATCCTGAAAAAAGAGGGTACGCTGGAATTCAAGACAGACAACCGCCCGTTGTTTGATTTTGCAATAGAGGAACTGGAGCCCGCCGGATGGAAAGCGCAGGTGATCACCTACGATTTGCATAACGATGCCGCGCTGATGGAGGGGAACGTCATGACCGAATACGAGGAAAAGTTTTCCTCCGTTGGCAATCCCATCTGCAAATATATTATTTACAGATAAGGCCCCGAATATAGAATCTTATTTTTGAGATACTATCAACAACAGATAACAGAAAGGAAGGATACTTATGGAATATACGTTTACCGTTGCTAATTTTGAGGAAGAAGTTCTGAACTCCCCTCTGCCCGTTCTGGTAGATTTCTACGCAGACTGGTGCAATCCCTGCAAGATGATGGCTCCTACCGTGGCAAAGCTGGCAGAAGCTTACGAGGGAAAAGTAAAGGTCGGCAAGATCAATGTGGATGAGAACATGACCATCGCCCAGAAGTACCGCGTGGCAAGCATTCCGAATTTTGTGATCTTCAGAGACGGACAACCCGTGGCCAACTTCGTCGGCGCCATGTCCGAAGCAGACTTCCGTGAGAAGCTGGAGCAGGTGATTCTGTAAAAATCAGTTTTTTAAACCCGAGTACGGTGAGCGGATGCCTCTGCCGTATCCGGGTTTTTGATTTTTTACAGATATTTTCCTGTAATGCTGTCGGCATCTGCTTTGATCTGCTCCAGAGTTCCTACAGCAACGACCCTGCCGCCGTCTTCTCCGCCACCGGGTCCCATATCAATGATGTAATCGGCATTGCGGATCACATCCAGATCATGTTCAATGACAAGTACCGTTGCCCCATTGTCTACCAGCGTCTGAAATACCTGCAACAGGGTCTGTACATCTAACGGATGCAGTCCGATCGTCGGTTCGTCGAATACAAATACGGAATCTGATTGTCCCCTGCCCATTTCACTGGCCAGCTTCAGCCGCTGGGCCTCTCCACCGGAGAGGCTTGGTGTCTCTTCTCCTAATGTTAGATATCCCAGTCCCAGATTTTTCAGGACTTCCAGCCGCTGATGGACCACTTTCCATTCTTGTGTTGCCTGCAGCGCCGTCGTGACATCCATCTCCATCATCTGGGGCAGGGAATAACGCATCCCCTGTTTGTTCTCATAACAAATCTCCCAGGCTTCTCTGGCATAACGGGAACCGCCACACTCCGGGCAGGGCACATCCACATCCGGCAGGAACTGCACGTCCAGACTGATCTGTCCGGTACCGTCGCAGAC
>ENA-OZAI01000615-OZAI01000615.1-human-gut-metagenome-genome-assembly--contig:-NODE-615-length-14712-cov-6.225558_pt1 | contig 14712 bp, 10 predicted proteins | sample MGYA00243299_ERZ653495 | MGnify/ENA primary metagenome ERZ653495 (study PRJEB26926, sample SAMN06164907) | human gut metagenome | biome: ENVO:00009003; feature: ENVO:2100002; material: ENVO:00002003... | reverse complement strand
GCTTCATGGCATTTTCAAAGGAATTGTCCACATCGCCGTTCTTCACGATACCTCCGGACACCGTATACACCGCTTTGTACTGGTTCTGCTCAATAAATGCGTAGATGGATTTCTTGATCTCATGGAAAAGATCTTCGGCCTGCTGCACACTGCCGCCGGAAAAATCCACAACTGCGAACTCATCCGCCACAATATGGAACAGGCTCTGTTCCGGGCCTATATTTTCCTCAATACACTGTGCCGTTCTTCTTAAAATATAATCTCCGTATTCGTTGCCGTGGCTCTCGTTGATGTTCTTGAAATCATCGATGCCGATTCTGAGCAAAAATCCCTGTGGCAGCTTTGGACTGCGGCTCTCATAAAAAATCTTCAGACTATATTCTCCCAACAGGCCGCTGACATTGTCCGCCTTCTGTTTTGCCCCGATCTCATTGATGCAGCCCACAAGGTATCTGGGTGATCCATCCTCCGGATCGCTCAATACTCTGCCCCTGCAGTTGATCCAGATCGTTTCATGATTCTTCCCCATCCAGCGATAGTGCAGATTGTGGAATACTTTCCTGCCCGTGGAGAGAAGCTCCAGCTCTACCAGCAGCAAATCAAGATCATCCGGATATACAACCTGTCTGTGCATTTCCACTACATTGTGAAAATGATCTGCCGGCAGACAAAAACGCTTCACCGCATTCGGTGAAACCTGGGGCTGTAGCTTCTGCCAGAGCGTCCGACCGCCGCCGCATCCGGATAACCGTCTATTCCGGTAAAATATCCGCCGCAGTATTCTTCCTGACATCCCGCAAGATATTTCAGTCCGATCCGGTTAGCGTCCGCCACGTAAAGCTTTCCTCCCGGTGCAAGCAGCTCCCGTAACACCGGAAGCTGTTTTTCCCAGCGGTAAAAATGACCGGCGATCAGGATCGCATCAAACCGCCCGTGCTCCGGAGGCAGTCTTCTTATGTCAAGCTTCTCCCTCTCCTGCGGTTCCATCAACCAGGAACAGGAAGAGACCAGAAGAATAGAAAAAGACACAAACAAAAAGGAGATTGCAAATCGTTTCATCATTTCCTTTTAAAAAGTTGAACCCCATTATGCCGGACGACACAACGGGGTTCAAGGAAAATACGTGGCAAACCTTTATTTGGCGGACTGACGGGGACGCAGGAGTTGTACTCTATCGCCGGGTTGAATACTCATACCAGACGGTACGCTGTCTTTAATAATGTCAGCTACCGTCTGATTTTTCTCCAGGGAAGTTACCTTTAATTTACCAATGCTGCGACCTTCACGGGTAACAAGAAGAACCGTATTTGGATCAATACTACTGCCCTGTCCGGCCCCAATCACAACAAAACCCCACTGCGGATCCACGGATAGAACGGGATACTCTTCCCCATTTTTGGCAAGAGCAGCTCGGTATTCAGCTTGCTCCTTCTGGCGGCTAGCCAGCTCAGAAGCTTGTTCTGCCCGTCTCTTGGAAGCCACTTCCGTAGCACTTTTAATCTGGTCAATATCTTCCTGGAGCTTCTTATTGGAAGCTTCCAAAGATTCCATCTTCTCCTGGATTTCCTGTACGCTGGAAACACCGAAATCTTGCAACTTGCTCTTTAATTCCTCAATCTGTTTATTGATTTTGGACAAGTCCGCATTCAACTGCACTTCTTCTTCCTTCAACTCCGCTTCCTTGGAAAGCTGTTCATCACGCTGCTGCGTCACGGAAGCCTTGTTGGAAATCAGACTAAGATTTTCTTCCGCTGCCAAGCCACGATTCTTAATCATGTCGTTGCGCAAGCTTGTCCAAGTACGTATTTCCTTGTCCAAGGTCTTACGATACGAAATCATTTCTTTAAAATCCTGGTACTGGCCATTAATACCGAAAAGGCCGCTAAGACCGGAGAACCAGGCGCCCGCCCCTGCTGCAAGAATCAATAAAACTACTAAGACAGTTTTCATTGTGTATGTATGTGAGAGTGTATGGAGTGTATTGAACCGGAAAAATGCTAGGGACGAACAGATACAACGACGTCTCCGGCTTCAACACGTTCGCCGGCGGTTACCGTACTTGGTAGAATAGTGGCCGTGGAAACACGGGATTCAACAGCGTTTACGTCAAGCTCGGCAATTTTGTTGCCGTCCCTCATGACGGCCAACTTGGAACCGGGCACCACGCCCAGATCGGCGGCTCCTCCGTCAATCACAACTACATTAAAATCATGAATCACCTGGGAAACCCTCGTTTTCAGGTTGGGCGGAGAAAGGCGGGCATCCTGGTCGGCCTTGAGCTGACGAAGAGCGGCATTATTCACAACAAGCTGTTCGGTTTCAGCAACGATGGCATCATGTTTTCCCTGTTCCGCCTGCTTAACCACTTCCAACTGCTTGGACTCTTCTTCCAGCCCCTTGATTCTGTCAGCAATGGCTTGGATACTTTCCATATCCTTGCTCTTGGATTGCAATTCCGCCAAAGCGGTTTGCTGCGTTTGAAGGTCAGATTTCTTGGCCTCATTGGCTGAGGCCAATTCCTGATTCTTTACTTCCAGTTCATCCTTTTCCTTGGTTAAAGCATTGATGTCATTCGTCAGAGCCTCATTCTTCACCAGGAAATCGACATATTTCGTCTTTTCTTCCGTAAATTCGCCACGAAGGCCGTTCAGGTTCTTGTAGCGGGAAGCACATTCCCTACGCTCCTTGGTTAGAGCTTCCTCGTTATCAAGATAATACATGGCTCCTCCGAGAAGAGCAATGACCAAGGCTGCTATTGATACTTTGACCCACATAGGAAATTATAGAGATGAGAAGGTTCCTGTTACTTTTGTGAGATTGGCATGAACATTTTCAGATTTCAATATCAAAATGACATCCTCATTGTTTTCTTGATATTTTTTTCAGGCAAGCTCCGTAGCGGGAGTGTGCAAGAACCGTTTTATCAACATTTTAAAACAATTACTCTCTATTTTCTTTTCAAACGGGAACTCATCTTCTAGTCTTTCTGAACCGTGAGTTACCAGGTCTTTGCCAGAAAATACCGTCCTCTGACATTCGATGACGTCCTTGGACAGGATCATGTTGTCCGGACGTTGAAAAACGCCATTGAGCACAACCGTCTCGCCCATGCCTATCTCTTTGTAGGTCCCCGTGGAACGGGAAAGACATCAACCGCAAGAATATTTGCGAAAGCTCTAAACTGCAGCGGTGGCCCCAAAGTGGATTTTGACCCGCATGAAGATATATGTGAAGAAATTGCGGAAGGCCGGAGCCTGGATGTTCTTGAAATAGACGGAGCATCCAACCGCGGCATTGATCACATCCGGGATCTCAGGGACAACGTACGGTTCGCTCCGAGCAGAGGAAATTTCCGTATCGTCTATATAGATGAAGTGCACATGCTCACTAAGGAATCCTTCAACGCCCTGCTCAAAACGCTGGAAGAACCGCCACCTCATGTCAAATTTATTTTCGCAACCACGGAACCCCACAAAATACTGCCAACCATTCTATCGCGATGCCAGCGCTTCGACCTGCGCCCCATCCCTTCTGAAATCATTGCAGAACACCTGCTCCATATTGCTTCTGCAGAGGGAGTAAGTCTGAGCAGGGAAGCAGCCTTTGCTGTCGCCAAAGTGGCGGATGGAGGTATGAGGGATGCACAATCCATGCTGGACCAGCTTGTTTCCTTCTGTGGAGATCATATTGAAGAACAGCAGGTACTCCACATTTTCGGCATTACTTCCCGGGAGACCGTGGCCCATGCTCTGGCGCTTATTTTGAACAAGGAACTTCCCTCTCTCCTGCATCTTCTGCATGAACAGGCGGAAGCAGGAAGAGACATGAGCCAGTTCCTTTCCGAAATTATCTCCGCCGTGCGTGAAATTCTGGTCTCTAAAGTAGATCCAGAAGCCAGCTTTGATTCTCTCCCGGAATCCTCCAAGGAGGAACTCGCCGAATTGGTCAAACGCACCCATACGGACAAAATCCTGCGTTTGGTGGAAGTTCTGGCGGAAACGGAAGATAAAATGCGCTGGTCCACCAATAAAAGGCTTCATCTGGAAATGGGCCTGATTAAAGCCGTTCATACTCTGGCTGAGGCCAGCATCAGCGATATTATCATGGCGTTGGAAGGTGCTCCGCTAGCCACCGCGGCACCGGCCTCTTCTTCAGATCCTGCTTCACAGCAGGAACCAAGTACATTTATTTCCTCCGCCACGGCTCCCACTCCGGCCCCCCGGCAAAACATCCAGTCTCCTGTTGCTGCAACAAACCCACCCCCAGCTACGGAAGAACATTTGATGGATCCGATTCCAGATTTTTCTGTGTCCTCCCCTGCTTCATCTCCCGCAGTACAGAAAATTCAGAGCACTGACGCTCAAGCTTCTCCCCATCCTACGCAGGAAGCCGAACCACAACAGGAAACTCTTACACCCGCTGCAGCCCCCCCCTCTCTTGCCGTTGCAAAGGAAGAATTTCCCTACTCAGCCACTAAATTGCGGACAAAAACCGTACCTGCCTCCGAAGAAATCACCCGGCATCCAGACTCCGACGCCTCCGATGTGTCGAAATTTCCTACGGATTCTCCAGAGCCTACTTTTATGGATCCAGAGGAAAATCTTCCTCTGGAAAGACGAACTAACAGTTTCTTTGACAATCTATTCGATACTCCAAGCACATCATCCCAAACCCAGGCACCCGTAGAAAAAGAGGAACCGGCAGTTCTGTCCCAACAATCAGGAAGAACTATCACGGAAGAAGACTGGAAAACGGTGTTGGAACAAATGTCCGCCAAATTCCCTCTTCAAGCGGACTTTCTAGCCAACAGCGTTTTTTCCGGTTATGATGGTGTAGCAGTCGCCATTTCTTTTCATCCTTCTGACCGTCAGGGGATGGACAGTCTTGGAACAGGCCCTCTGCGAACAGCTTTGGAAGCTGCTCTTTCCCAATATATTGGAACCTCTGTTACTATTTCTATCCGTCAGGATTTCTCCATTCCCGAACCCGTGCAGGAAGAACTGGCTCCTCTGCCTGCACCACCTCCTTCCGCATCCACCATTCCTGCACCTAAACCTCATACCCCGCAGAAAAAAAACGCAGAGCCTGTCCAGGAAGCTTCCAAAGAGGAAAATGAAGATAACTCTTACTACACGGATCCGCTGATTGATGCTGCTATGGAGATTTTCCGGGCTCGTATCATTTCCCAATAGTCAACTCATCCACCCAGACACAACGACCATGAACATAATGAAAATGATGAAACAGGTCCAGCAAATGCAGGCAGGGCTTGCGGCCGCTCAAGAAAAACTCGCCTCCCAAACCGTTACAACGGAAGGAGCTGGAGGAAAATTGAAAGTTACCGCCACCTGTGACGGCAACCTCACGGAACTGGTCATTGATCCTTCCATCATTAACCCGTCCGATTCAGAATTTCTCCAGGAGCTTCTCCTTCAAACCATCAATGCAGCTATTGCTAAGGGTAAGGAAACAGCCGCGGCGGAAATGAAAAAGCTGACAGGAGGCTTGGGTCTCCCTCCCGGCATGGGCTTCTAATCTGTCACCACAGTGCATCGGCTCAGAAGACGCAAACATCTGGCAGAACCTCTGCCAACGCTATCCGGAGTCAACCACTTGGGAATAGCGCTGGGTGGCGTCTCTCTGTGCCTGTGGGTCATCGTCGTCACTATTTTCTGGACCGGTTCAGACACGATGGCTTTTGCAACGTCACTGCCCATATGGGCTTGCTGTCTCATTTTCTCCTTTCCGGCGCTCATTGCATGGCTGGTTTTCGGTTCCCGAATCGGTCTGCTTGGCATTATCGTCTGGTTTGCATACGGCATCGTTATTACAGACTTTCTCCCGCCCATTTCCAGAACTGGAATGGAATACTACAAAATGCCACCGTCTCCGGATGCCAGGCAAATAAGGGTTCTTACCTTGTACGAGGGGTGCGAGAAATCTCCTCCCATTGAACAAATATCCAAACTCCGTGCAGATGTCATTTTCGTCCAAGGCTGCAGCAACTATAACCGAACACTCAAATTTGCCTACAGCATTTTCGGTAGAACCTCTTATATCAAGCAAATAGGAAGTTGCGCGATCATTGTAAGGCACGGTCAGATTGGTCCGGCCCAGAGCATCACGGACACAACCGGTTTGATTGTAGACTGGATACCGGAAAATTCCTCCTTGGCGATTCGGCTCATCAACATCAGTCTGGAACCTTTTGAACATCGCTTCGACCTGTACTCCCCCGCCTGCTGGAAATATTTCCATACACTCCGCTTCATCCACCGTAAACAACTTCAATACCTGTTTGATACCCTGAGGGAAGTAGGAACCCAGCATGGAGAACTTCCCATTATCATGGCCGGGAACTTCAGCGTTGCCCCTCAATCCCCCATTTTCTCCAAACTCAGTTCCGACTTTCAGGATTGTTTCAAACTGAAAGGGGCCGGTTACGGAGCTACGCAACCTGTCAATTTCCCTCTATTACGCCTAGACCGAGTTTTTTGCACGCCGCCGCTCAAACCTGAAAGAGCCAGTACTGTGCTGATACCGGATACTATCCGCCGTTCTATCGTAGCAGACATTGCAATTCCCTGATCTATACCCCTTACAGCACGGCAACGCCGTTCCTCCTCAGGAAAAATCTTGCCTGTAAAAAGCAAAGATTTCCGGCATCTACAACGTCTTTAATGCACGGGAAATAGCAGGAAAAAGCTGTTTCTTTCGGCTTACCACATCAGTAGCGGAAAACAAATTAGGGCCAAGCCGCTCGTACTCGATATTTTCCAGAGCTTCTTCATCCCCGACGGCCAGCAGCATGGAATCGTGAGTAACGATATCCGTAACCAAAAGGCAAGCAAGCTTCAGCCCCTCTTTCTCCACCAGCTTCCGAAGTTCCCTCACTAAACCTTCCTGGACATCTTCCAAGCCAAACATACCAATTTCCTCAATCTGGGAAATACTGATCTTATGCCCGTACTCAGTAAAAGTCTTCCTGTCCGCCTGAATAATAACGGAAGGTTCAGTTTTGGAACGCAACAGAGAACCGGTAGCAAAAAACTCCTCTGTAAACTTCTTGGCATCTATTTTGGCAATCCCTGTCAGCCATTCCAACATTTCCCTATCTGCCCGAGCCGCCGTAGGAGATGTCAAATTCAGGGTATCTGAAAGAATCCCCGCGCACAGGCAGACCGCTACAGCCTGGGAGGGTTCCACATTACGATGGTAAAATCTGCGTGCCACCAAGGTGGATGTGGATCCTACGGGTTCATTCAGAAAACGGATTGGATCCCGTGTAGAAAGCTGGGTACCCAAACGGTGGTGATCCATCACCTCCACAATCTCCGCCTCCTCCACCCCCTTGACGGCCTGAGAAAATTCATTGTGATCCACTAAAGCCACACGTGTACGGGGCGGATCCACCAAATCCGTCTTACTCAGTACACCAATTATTTTGTTCGTCTTGATACTCATCACAGGGAACAATGCCTGCTTGCGCTTTACGGCAGCCTGCCTCAACTCGGGCAGCGGCATATTCTCCGGAAAAACGGTGTAATCCTTCTGAACCTGCTCCCTCACCTTCCGGGAACAACGGATCAACTGGCCAACACTGGCCGTATCCCAGGGAGTACTCAAAATACATGTTCCCGTCGTCTGGGCCGTCTCAATAATGTCCAAGGAAGGGAAAGCACCGGACGTGGTCACCAAAGCGCGTACGCCATGTTCCACTGCATATAGCTGCACATTCGGACGGTCCCCACAAATAACAATCAGATCCCGGATAATCCCTTTTCTCCTGTAATTTGCGAGCCTTGTTCGAACGCTGGGTTCACTGGAAGCACCCACCAGCAGAATATTCTGCGTTTCTTCCTCACTTAAGGATTCCCCGGTCAGACATTTTCCGTCAATGGTGGTGGCGATATTGCTCAGGCTGGAAAAGACGGAGCGCACATTCATCTCCGTCATATTCAGAGGCATGAGCAGGCTCAACAAATCAAAATAACGCAATAGGCCATGAAGGTTGTAATCAGCGTCAATAACCGGTATGGTTTGAAGGGAATTTTCCGTCATCCTTCGATACGCCGTCAGGAATGTATCGTCCGGACTTACGCTAATCACATCACGACGACAGATTGTCCCGGCGGTGGGCGTCACGTCATGAATCAGTATCGGCTCCGGCACTCCTGCCTTTTCCAATACCCAGGATGTTCTCAGCGTCATTTCCCCACATCTGGCGGCAACCGCACCAGGTTCGCCATGAGTTCTTAAAAACTCCGCATTCCCTATGGCTGAACAAATAGCATCCGTATCCGGATTCTGGTGGCCGATCACATAAACGGGCCTATTCTCTGTCTTCTCCGGAAGCATCTTTATATTTCCTTGTACAGGTTAATCTATATTCAGCCTGACGGGCACCACCACCTTGGAAGCAATGGGCACACCGTCCTTTTCCGCCGGATAAAAAGTCCAATTCTCTCTCACCCAACGCATAAAAAGGCGGTCCAATTCCGCATTTCCCGTTGACTGAAGAAGATTGACGGATGAAGGTTCCCCATGGGAATTTACTCCAACCACTACTTTCACCACGGCATTCACCTTCCCGACTTTAGAAGAATTGACGGAATTGGGCAAGGACGGAGCATGTTTATAACGCACCTTTTTATCAGGAGAAATATTCTGATCCGGTTCCGGACGCCCCGGCAGGGATACCGCCGGGCGCTTCACAGGCTGCCTTCGCTTTACTTCATTCATGGAAATCCGCATGGCGGCGAGCTCCTCCGGCAAGAGTTCGGAAGGAGCTTCATCCAAAAGAAAATCCTTCATTTCGGAACAATCTTCATTTTCCGGCAGCTTCATCGCCAATAAGTCTTCATCTGACGCAATCTCCGGAACAGGGCTGACTGTGGAAGGAGCTGCAACCGGAACAACAGATGTAGGCTGAACTTCTTCCATCTCCTGAGAAACTTCTTCGGACGGGGACACAAACGTCATTTCCACTTCCCCACCCTGGACGGAGGGAAACCACATATCCTGCAAATGTATGGCTACAAGCACAGCACACAAAGCCACCTGAACACCCACTGTCACTGCCACCGCAATCAACATTGCGGATCTGGAAGTGGAATGGGGAGTGAATTTTACAATTCCGGGCTTTTCATCCATAAAAAACGGGCAGGGAATGGGGATGCACCTGTTCAATATATCAGCACCCTCCCTTTGACAAGCTCATGCACAGCCATAAGCAGGCCGTTATCATTTTGTTATTTGCAAAAAAATACATGAACATCAATAATTCAATGCCTCTCGAATGCGCTGAGCAAATCCGGCGGCCTTCTCAGCAAAACCCAATTCCGGATTCTGGTACATGATTCCTCGAGAGACATTAATCAGGGGAGGCGCCACATGACCGGAACCACTCAGGCAGGAAAGATCACCGCCTTGAGCACCCAGGCCGGGAATGAGCAAAGGAGCATCCGGAATACGCTCCAGAATACTGGAATCTGCATTGGTCAAACCAACCACCATGCCTACGGAAGTTTTACAGCCTTCCCGGACAGAACGGAGCACCATGTCTCCCACCAGTTCAAAAACCCTGCGGCCCCCTGCCAGTTCCTGCCGTTCCACATCCGCAGAACCGGGATTGGAAGTAACTGCCAGCAGATAAACACCTTTACCTTCATAATTCAGAAAAGGCTCCAGCGTATCATATCCCATAAAAGGACTCAACGTCACAGCGTCCACACCCAGGCGTTCAAAGTAAGCATGAGCGTAATACTTCTGAGTCTCTCCAATATCTCCACGCTTAGCATCCAGCACCACCGGAACATCCTTAGGCATATCCGGAAGCAAATCCTCAAGTATTTCCAGACCGCGCAACCCCATGGCTTCAAAATAGGCAATATTCGGCTTAAACGCTGCCGCATATGGAGCGGTTTCCTCCACAACCTTCCGCAACAGCGCAGGAATCGCCTCCAAATCATCCATGCCGGGGCGCGGATCCAACCCGACACACAAGGCGGAACCGGTCTCTTTAATGCGGGCGGCAAGTTTATCCGTAAAAGATTGGCTCATGCCGCCCATTAAACCACGGCCGTCACAAGCACGCAAGTCTCAAGCAGAAGGAACGCCGAAAGCAGAGAAAGACAGATACGACTTTTCCACCACTCCCGCAAATGCTATATTATGAACTGTATGGCATCTACGTCCCCCCAATCTTCCAGCCCTCTCCCCTCCTGCTTGGAAAAACCGCTGCCTCTGGATGGATTCCAAGGTACTCCGGATGAAGTAGAACAGCAATGGTACGATCAAGTTTATCTGGGTTCCGGAGACAGAATGAAGCAGCTTACCTGGAGAGCCGTCATCGTAGGCATGCTTCTAGGCTCCATCCTTTCCCTCACTAATCTGTACGCCAACCTCAAAATGGGATGGTCCTTTGGGGTGGCTCTGACGGCAGGAATTATCTCTTTTGCCCTCTGGAACGCCTTTGTGCGCCTGGGCATTTCCAAATCCCCCATGACTATTCTGGAAAATACATGCATGCAGTCCGCTGCCAGTTCTGCAGGCTATTCTACAGGGGGAACCCTCACCTCTGCCGTAGCCGCCCTGCTCCTGCTGACAGGACAGCACATGCCTCTTGGCACTACCTTCGCCTGGATATTTTTCATTGCCGTACTGGGTGTCACCATGGCCATTCCGATGAAACGCCAGATGATCAACATTGAACAAATAAGGTTCCCAGACAGTATTGCTACGGCGGAAACCCTCAAAGTTCTCTATTCTGAAGGCAAAAAGGCGGCGGGACAGGCCAAAGCCCTTCTTTATTCTGCCCTTTTCGCCGCCGCTAATGCCATCGCCATGGCTGCAGGAGGAGAACGATGGCTTGGAACGGTCCAGCAACATATCCTCGGCAACTGGTACCAGCGTACTATCTTCTTCAAATGGGATCTCATGTTCGTGGGTGCGGGAGCTCTGGTAGGCATGAAAACATCCCTCAGCCTCTTCATCGGAGGAACCGTTTGCTGGGCTCTTTACGTTCCGTGGCTGGAAAGCCAGAAATTGCTTCCCGCGGGAGCAGGTTATCGGGAGAGCGTAAGCTGGACCCTGTGGGGAGGAACCGCCTGCATGGTCGTCGCCAGCATTGTGGCTTTCCTATTCCAATGGAAAAGTATTGTTCGTTCCTTTTCTTCCCTGGGTGCCATGTTTTCCCTGAGTAAAAAACGAAAACTGACAGATGTGGAAAAAATAGAAACGCCCATGAGCTGGTTTCTGACAGGCCAGCTTATCTCTCTGGGAGCTCTCGGCTATCTGGCTCATACATCATTTAACGTTCCGTACTGGATGAGCTGCATCGCGGTAGTCATATCCTTTTTCCTGGCGCTGGTCGTCTGCCGAATCACCGGAGAAGCCAATATTACACCCACCGGAGCCATGGGAAAAGTTACACAGCTCATCTTCGGAGGGATTGCACCCGGACACGTAACAGCCAACCTGATGGCGGCCAATATCACTTCAGGAGCGTCCAGTTCCTCGGCAGACCTGCTCGTAGACCTCAAAGTAGGCTACCTGCTGGGAGCTAACCCCCGCAAACAATTCATCGCCCAGTTTTCCGGAATTTTTCTGGGAACCCTCGTCTCCGTGCTGGCCTTCCGCTCCATGGTTCCGGATGCGAACGCTCTCCAGGCTTTCAATGCTCCGGGAGCCAGAACATGGGCGGCCACAGCGGAAGCACTGGGCATGGGGTTCAGCCATTTGCACAGCATCAAGGTGCTTTCCATCATTGCAGGCGGTATTCTCGGACTCATTCTGGTGCTTATTTCCCGCTATATTCCCCGGACAGGAAAATGGCTCCCCACCCCCATCGGCTTCGGCCTGGCCTGGGCCATCCAGTGGAACGACTCCTTCCTTTTCTTTACAGGAGCTGTGCTCGGCTGGGCTGCGGACCATCTTTTCAAGGCCAAATCACGGGAATATAAAGTCCCCACCGCCTCCGGCATCATTGCAGGCGCAGCCCTCACGGGAATGACCATTCTGATGTTCAGCATTTACCAGGCAGCCCTCTGAACGAAAAGGCTATATTCAAAAAAAATCCATCTCTACAAAAGATCCTGTACAGCTCATCTTTTGGAACCGGAGCATAAATCGGGGCAGTACAATAAGAATATCGACAAACGGATTGCGAATCCGAGGTCAATATTTACTTCTAAAAGAGAATAGCTTGTGTAGGCTGACCATTCCGCTTCGGGAAGCAGGAGTTTGCTGAGGACGGAATTTTGGCTATGTGCCGGAGTAAAGAAAATCTAGAACCGGTATTTACCATTGGGTCATGATTTTTTTCTCGGATAATACCGATAATGAGATAAAAAAGACTATTACTAATCGTTTTCCATCTAAAATTTTAAATAAATTGAATATTTCTTTATAACATCAATATATTTCATGTTTTTCAAAAAACGATTCTAAATTCGATAGATTTTTTCCCAGTGCATATCAATTGTATCAAGTTATATTTCCAGCCCAAAGATGAAACCCATTATTTCTGTTATCTCCATTTTTTATCGTTGGGAACCGCCCAAGCAGCCACCATATTCTCCACCACGAACACTAACACCGCCAACAACTACTTTGGCTCTGCGACCCAATCGTCTTCTTCCGTTATGTCCGCCGCCACGAATAGAAAGGAAGCAACACTTCCCGAAACCGTCTATTTAAACAGCCTTTCTCTGGACATGCATAGCGGCTGCGGAACCGGCACCTATAAAAACAATATCCTGAACTCTTGGGAGGGCATGTATTTGTCGGCAGTAAACTTCTCCACAAGTAATGAAGTGGTTCCGGAACCGGCAACCGCTACGCTGGGTCTGTTCGGTCTTAGCGCTCTATTGTTACGCCACCGCCGATAAATTTTATCACCATGCCATCTTTCAAGGAAGAAAGGGGGGAAATCCCCCCCTTCTTCCTTTTTTCGGCGAGGGAAACAAACTGATTCCGGAACAAATGGAAAAGCCTGCACGTATAACCGCCTTTTCTCCCATCCCTGCACAACTTCCTGTCCACTTCTCAATCCACCAGTTTTTTCAACACCATTTCTCCTTTGGAAGCGCCCTGAGAAACACCGCTTACTTCTGCCTTCAGGATATAGGAATCAAGGTTGGTTCTGTACTTCTTCAATTCCAGTCTGTAAATATTATCCTTATTTTCCACGCCAGTTCTGCCCTCATGAACATCGAAAGCCACCTCCCTGTTACCCTCGTATAATCTGACAGAATGGATTTTCAAGGCGCTGGGGCCATTCTTCCACTGGAAAGTAGCAGTATATGTGCCAGAAGCAGTCACCTGATCCGTCACATCAAACTGCAACGGAGAACCTTGTTGGAGTTCCCATGGACTGCCCGAGGAATGCTTTTCTTCCGCACTCAGGGCGTCCAACATTTCCCGGTGGGTATTCATCACACGATTAGCAACGGCCAAAGTATCCCCCGCCGGTTTGGCAGAATATATTTTCCCATTTCCGGCAAAGGCCAGTTCATCCCGAACCATCTTATCCATAAATGCGGCATGGGCGGCATCACGCGTCTTCTTTCCGGTCAGGACATCCATCTGAAATTCAAAAAAATTCTTCCACCGAGGCAAATAAAAATCGGAAACAAGCCCGGCCCACTGACGATTGGAATAATCATTCAGAGACCGGGGAACCTGATCAATCCACGTAGTGATAAGCATCTTCGCAGACTTGTCCATCAAGGCTTTTTCCTGCCGGGAATCACCCCAATCCAAAGCCCTTTTCTGCCAAGTTCCTAATAGGAACTGGCTATCCGTCGCCAAAAGGGCATCCATATCTGAAATCAGAGACAGGAAACGCTTTACCTGTTTCCTGTACGCAGCCAAATCTCCGGAATCAAAAGCACTCCTGACCTGTTGAAGCTGGTAAAAAGCAGCGTCCGCAAGAGCCTGACGCACAACATCCACCAAATCATAACGAAACGTCTCCTTTTTCACCAAATTCGGCTGATCATTCGCGGCCTTCAGATAACCGCGCGCCGCCTTTACAATATCGCCCAGGTGATAATATCGCTCCCCGCTGGACCATGTGGATGCCTTTCGAACATTCCAGGACGGGCGGGCGCAAATAATAGACTCCGTACACCCTTCCTGAGAACGAACGGGGTTATAGATGGAGGAAGACAGAACTTCCAACGCCTTCACGACAGCCTTTGGTGCGAAACCGTAACGCTGGCGCGCGTACTTTCCAAGCCACTCCCGGACAGAAATATCCTCCCTAGTCCACAAACGGTCGCTGAACAGGGCGTAATGCAGGGGGTTCGTCTCAAGCCCTTCGGACAAAGTTCCCATGCCCACCAGTCCCTTATCCTTATAGCCGGACAACTCACTTCCGAGCCGGGACAGAAGGGGAACCCCCCCGTACATTCCCGTATTGCCTCCAAAGTTCGCCAGTTCGCACCAGACCCACGGAATACCATTAAAAGTCCTTAAATTCTTTCCCCCGTTAGCCATATCCTTGGTAAGCTGCAATACAAGCGCACGCTCCGGATCCAACCCGGACAACAACTCTCGGGTAGGATTTCCACCCCAGGCCTGAATCACCCAGAAAGCCCCCGGAGAAGCCTTTTGCATGGCTTTCTGCACTGCCTGTGCCGCCTGCGTTACGTCAATATCCCCCTTCCGCCCCCCCTCATGAAACAAATCCCCGCCAAACATCTTTCC
>ENA-OZAI01000614-OZAI01000614.1-human-gut-metagenome-genome-assembly--contig:-NODE-614-length-14716-cov-7.241457_pt1 | contig 14716 bp, 14 predicted proteins | sample MGYA00243299_ERZ653495 | MGnify/ENA primary metagenome ERZ653495 (study PRJEB26926, sample SAMN06164907) | human gut metagenome | biome: ENVO:00009003; feature: ENVO:2100002; material: ENVO:00002003... | reverse complement strand
AGATGCAGCGTAGTCTCGTGGGCTCGGAGATGTGTATAAGAGACAGGTTCCAGCTGGATTCTCCCCCTGTATTCCATTATCGCCTACGCGGTCGGGCTGAAAGTCGTCGATTTTGTAATCGAGGGCATCGACCGCAGCAAAGCGGCGCTGATTGTCACCCGCAACCCGGACGCCATCTGCCGCGCGCTGGGCGAGGCATTCGGCACAGGCATGACGTGCATCCCGGCGCAGGGCGGTTTTTCGCACGAGGAAATGACGATTGTGTACTTCGTCGTCAACCGCTTCCAAATCAGCCGGATGAAGGACATTGTGCATGACCTCGATGATCGCGCGTACATCACCATCAGCGAGGTGGCGGATGTGTTCAAGCTCAATCAGGACAAGCTGTCGCAAAAGGTGGATAATCAGCCGCTGCTGCCGAGGCGGAGGAAGTAACGCCTTGCTGTCCCCCGGCTGGGGGATTTTGATGTGCTTGTTCGCTGCTTGCGCGTTATTTTGCAACGATATGGATTATGTTGCAGGGGATTTCGCTCCTGCGGGAGCGACCAAAGGGCTTTCCGCTCGCCCTTTGGAAACCTTCGGTGCACATCCTTGTTTATTGAACTTTATCGGAAGTTTTTTAGTTCGTGTACCTTTCTTTCCACTTTCATTCCCCACAAGCGCGCGGCGCACAAGTCCTCATCGACCTGTGCGCCGCGTTTCTCTATTCTCACTTTTCCCTGACCCAGTAGTCCCCGAACCGCTCGCCGTGATGCCCCATCACCGGCTTGCCGCTCCGCACGAATCCGCATTCCGTCAGCGTCGCCACACGCGCAACCGCATACGGCGCGGCTTTCGTCATCAGCGTGCGGCAGTTTAGCAGCGCGTACGCATCGGGCAGAAGCGCCTCCATCACTGCCGCCAGCACGTCCGACTTCTCCCACGCGCTGCCGACATCCACGCGCAGGATGCCCATGCCGCTGTACGGGTCGTCCGGCGACTCCTCGCGGCGGCAAAGCTCCACCGTGCCAATGACCTCGCTGCGCAATGCAATCGCCCAGCGCACAAACCAGCCCTGCTCCCACGACGTGCGCCAGAAGTCCATCGCACAGCGCATCTTCTCCGGCGTGTCGTAATAGAAAATGTCACCGTGGCAGTTGTCGCTGTTGAAGAACGGCAGCGCCAGCGGGTCGCCGTAGACGCGCAGAAGCGCCGCTTCATCCTCCGCCGTCACCGGGCGCAGGCGGATTTCGCCCTTCTCCATCGTCGGGATGGATTCGTATACATTCATGCCTTTTTCTCCTTCCGGATGCCCAGCGTCAAATAGCGAATCCCCGGAATCCGGCAGATGACCTCCGACAGTCCCAGCGTCGCACCGAAGCCAATCACCAGCGTCAGCAGATATGTCGTCGCCGCCGGGAGCGTCGTGCGCTCGGTCAGCAGGAGCGCCGTCAGCAGCAGTACGGGGTAATGCACGACATACAGCGCGTAACTCCGCTGGGTGAAGAAGCGCGACACCGCTGTCTCCTGATGGAGATAATGGCGCGCATTGCCCAGCACCGCCAGCACCACCGCCCACAGGTACACATTCGCCCACAGGCTTTGCAGGTACGCCGCGTCGGTGAAATTCTGCCCGTTTGTCCACGCGCCGTACGCCGCCGCGCCGATGAGCGCAACCGCCAGCGTCCCCCAGCGCATCCGCTCCACGCGTTCCATCACCGTTTCATGCGCGAACACCGCGTACCCCAGCAGGAACGCCGTCAGGTAAATCCCGATGCGGTAGGTGGTGATGACGGGCATGTTGCCGACCTGCGCCGCGCCCCAAATCAGCAGCGCAAAGGCGCAAATCAGCCATGACGAGCACTTTTCGCCGATGCGGAAAAGGCGGTCGTTCCGGTCGATTCTGCGAATCAGCACCAAGATCGTGCTGAACAAAAACAGCAGCTGCACGAACCACAGCGGCCCGATGCCCGACAGCACCGAAATCGGGTACAGCAAGGGCTTCGGGATGGTATCCACCGCGCCGCCCATGCGAATATTCAGGTACCCCGTCACCCAGTGCAGCACGAACAGCCCCAAGGTTGACGGCACAAGCAGCTTCCGCGCCCGATTGCGCAGGAACGCGCGATTCCCCTGCTGGACAAGCGCGAGCCGGGCGCACATGCCCGCCACGACGAACAGCAGCACCATGAACCACGGGTACACCGTGCCGGAAATGGTATCCAGAAACGGCAGGTTTCGCGCATTCGGCACACCGCCGAAGATGCCGACCCCGTTGAAGAGGTAACAGACGTGGTAAACAATGACCAGCAGAACCGTCATCCAGCGAATATGGTCAAGATACGCATAGCGGCGCATGGGGATTTTCCTCCTTTATGATAGCATGAATCCGTATTTTTGTGAAGGCGAACACGCACATTTATTCGTCATTGCTCATTGCTCGTTCTTCTGAAATCTGCTCTTGATGCCCTCGAAGCCGTCGGTCAGCATCCGGCTGATGAGCGCGTCGTCCCAATTCTGCTGCCCGGACGCGCACAGCACCGCAATGCCGTGGACGTACGCCCACATTTCGATGTGCAGGAGCGTTGCGTCCTCGCGGGTGAGGGATAGTTTCGCCATCAGGAAGTCCACCAGCACGGCGATGTTCTCCGCGTCGCCGCTGTGATCCTCCCGGCGGCGGTCGCGCATGTAGAGCAGGTGGAAGAGGTTCGGCTCGTTTCGGGCGAAGCGGATGTACGCCGTGCCGACGGCTTTGTAGGGCGGATCGGCAGAATCGCGGACAAAATCAGCGCTGTAAGCACGGTATTGAGCGTCCGCGGCATCAATTGTGGCGGCAAGCAGGTCGTCCATGCCCGAAAAGGCGCTGAAAATCACCTTGGAGGACGAATGCAGAGTATCGGCAATGGCGCGGGCGGTAACGGCGTCGAAGCCGCGCTCACGGGTGATGGCAAGGGCGGCGGCGACGATTTGCTCGCGGGTGAATCGGCAGGCGGGCGGCATGGGGCATCTCCTTTCAGCAACGCACGTTGCGCAACGTGTGTTGCTATTGTAGCAAACAAAATACCCTGTGTCAAGGGTAGGTTTGCAATTTATTCATGGATTTTCAGCAAAGCGTCACATTTCCTTCATCCTGACGTCATGCAGGTCGGGTAGAATCAACACTGTCAGGCGGGAAGCACAGAAAGGAGGCGCCTATGAAGCTGCTGATGGAACCAATGGTTGTCGCGGCCATCCTGATGAAGGAACTGCCGGATAAACAAGTGGGTTCCGCCGAATCCGCGAAGGACGCTTCTGCTGCACCAGAAGTTTCAGCGCGCATCGCGGCGGAATAAGGATTTCAGCGGACGCGGCGCATCGCCCTCTGCGCCCTGCATGACATGGTTTTCACTCCTTTTCTCCTCCTTTTTCCTTTCCCTTTCCTTCCTTGGGGCGCGGAGTCAGCAACCTTCCGCACCCCGGAGACAGCCCGAATTTCAGCAGATTCGGGCTGTTTTCTGTTGGGGGATTTGGGGCTTACAGCTTCGCGACTTCCGCCTTGAACTCCGGAATCGTGTCCACAAAATGGTACGGCGCATATTCGCCATACGCGGACGGGCGGCTGATGGTAACAAACTGGATATGCTTGCTGAGATACTGGTCGTTCATTTCCTCTTTCAGCTGAACAACCGCTTTGCCAAGTTTCATGCGAATAGCGACGCTTCCGATTTTATTGGCATTCTTCGCAACAACGTAACACATGGGCTAATTCCTCCTGAAATTCTGATTCATTCTTGATTTTTCCCTGCTCATAGAGAGCGCGCATTTGAGCGCCAGCAGCAAGAGGATGCTGCTTTTTGTACAAGTATTTATGCAGCCAGTTGTTCAGTTGACGGTCAAAGTAGGTGTTGTACTGAATTTCAATAGGATAGTGAAAGTTATCTAACTGATAGTACACATGTACACCACGGTAGCCATCATCATTCGCTTTTCCTTGTGACATATCCACAATTCGCAGTGCGTCCAGCGGCGGACTGTTTCGGATTTCATCATAATCGTCGCGCAGAGAGCGAAAGCCCAGCAAATCATTGAACACTTTAGCGGCTGGTTTGTTCGGAAAATAGCGGTCATATTTATGCGACGCTGATTCCATTGACTTGACGCGGTAGTCCAGCGCAAGCTGTTCCAACGCTTCGTGTTCATCATACCAAGCCGCGATTTCCTTTATTTCCGCCATAAGACTGCCTTTTTCAAAATGCGCAAGGCTGTTTTTCAAGGAAAGCCCCAGCTTCGTGCGGAATGACAGCGCTTGCAGAATCTCAATCGACAATCCATCTTGCAACAGAAATTGGCTCACGAAAACACCTCCCTGCGCAGTTTGCTTTCTTATTATAGCATGGTGCAGCGCACTTCGTCAATCAATCTGCAAATCCATATCATGGAAATTACACGCCTATTTTCCCCTTCCTCCCCTGTTCCCCTTCACAGAAAAAAGCAAACGTGGTATGATAATCAGACAAACAGGCAAGGGAGGATTGGCGGATGGACGAGACGCGCGGGAAGTTCGTGCTGAAAGCGCCGTATCAGCCAAGCGGGGATCAGCCGCAGGCGATTGAGGCGCTGACAAAGGGCGTCAACGCGGGCATGAAGGGGCAAGTGCTGCTGGGCGTAACCGGGTCGGGCAAAACGTTCACCATGGCAAGCGTGATTGCGCAGGTGCAGCGCCCGACGCTGGTGATTGCGCACAACAAAACGCTGGCGGCGCAGCTCTGCTCGGAGTTCCGGGCATTCTTCCCCGACAGCGCGGTGGAATATTTCGTTTCCTATTATGATTACTATCAGCCGGAAGCGTATATCGCGTCGTCGGACACCTACATCGAGAAGGACGCCGCCATCAACGAGGAAATCGACCGCCTCCGCCACAGCGCGACGGCGGCGCTTCGGGAGCGGCGGGACGTGATTATCGTCGCGTCGGTCAGCTGCATTTATTCCATGGGCGACCCCAGCGAGTACGAGGGGCAGATGGTGTCCCTTCGGCCGGGCATGGCGATTGGGCGCGACGACCTCATCCGCCAGCTGATTGCCATCCAGTATGACCGCAACGACGTGGAGTTTGAGCGCGGGACGTTCCGCGTGCGCGGCGACGTGCTGGAAATCATCCCCGCGGGCGGCAAGGAGCATGGCCTGCGGATTGAGTTCTTCGGCGACGAAATCGAGTCCATCAGCGAGTTCGAGGTCGTGTCCGGGCACACGCTGGCGTCGCTGGAGCACGCAAGCGTCTATCCCGCGACGCACTACGCGACTGACCAGACGAATCTGCCGGAGAAAATCGCCGTCATCGAGCGCGATTTGAAGGAGCAGGTCGACAAGTTCACGAAGGAGGGCAAACTGCTGGAGGCGGAGCGAATCGCCCAGCGGACGAATTACGACATTGAGATGATGCGTGAAATCGGCTATTGCAGCGGCATTGAGAATTATTCGCGCTACTTCGATGGCAGAAAGCCCGGTGACGCGCCCTATTCCCTGCTGGACTACTTCCCCAAGGGCTTTTTGTGCTTCATCGACGAGAGCCACGTCACCGTGCCGCAGATTCGCGCCATGTACAACGGCGACCGCGCGCGCAAGGAGCAGCTTGTCGAATATGGTTTCCGGCTGCCGTCGGCGTTTGACAATCGTCCGCTGCTGTTCGAGGAGTTTGAGCAGCGCATCGGGCAGACGATTTTCGTCTCCGCAACGCCCGGCCCGTATGAAATCAGCCACGCATCCCAGATTGTGGAACAGATTATCCGCCCGACCGGGCTGCTTGACCCCAAAATCATCCTCCGCAAGGCGACCGGTCAGGTGGATGACCTCGTGGGCGAAATCCACCAAGTCGTGGCGAAAAAACAGCGCGTGCTGGTGACGACGCTCACCAAGCGGATGGCGGAGAGCCTGACGGAATACCTGCAAAGCATGGACATCCGCGTCCGCTACCTGCACAGCGACGTGACGACGATGGATCGCATGGCGCTGATTCGCGGGCTGCGGCTCGGCGAATATGACGTGCTGGTGGGCATCAATCTCCTGCGCGAGGGGCTGGACTTGCCCGAAGTGTCGCTCGTCGCGATTCTCGACGCGGACAAGGAAGGTTTCCTGCGTTCGGAAACGTCGCTCGTGCAGACCATCGGGCGCGCCGCGCGAAACGTCGATGGGCGGGTGATTATGTACGCCGATGTGATGACGGACAGCCTGATGCGCGCCATCAGCGAAACCAACCGCCGCCGCGCGATTCAGGAGGAGTACAACCGCGTGCACGGCATCACGCCGGAGTCGGTGCGCAACGCGGTGCATCAGGTGCTGGAGATTACGAAGAAGGCGGAAGAAAGCGCGCCCGCCGCGATGAGCGAGGACGAGCGGAACGCGCTGATGAAGCAGGTGGAAGACCAGATGCTGTCGGCGGCGAAGGCGCTGGACTTCGAGCAGGCGGCGAAGCTCCGTGACCAGCTGCTGGAACTCAAGGGGGAAAAGCCCCAGGCGGAGCAGATTCAAAAGAAGCGGAGAAGGACGCGCGAAAGCACCAGACACCACTAAGTTTGGAAGCGTAACCAAGCCGGGCAGCCCAAAAAGGGTCAAGGGACAATGTCCCTTGCAGGGTGCAGGGACAGCGTCCCTGCTGGGGTTTGGGGCAACGCCCCAACTGTCCCTCGTCCAGCCAACTCAAAAGGAAAGTTCAAGCGGGGCAGCCTTGGTCGCAGGCAGCGAAGCGTCCCTGCGCAGTCACTTTGCGCGTCCGCAGACGCGCCCCCAAGCCGCTCTTTCCAACAACCGTGCTGTGTCGCGCCAAATGGGCGCGACCGACCCGTATGCCGCCCGTCGTAACCTCTCGTTTATCCCTCAAAATCTCTCATTCCTCATTGCGAATTACCCCGGAGGTGTCCCATGCCCACCAAGCATTTTCTCCCCCTGCTGCTCCTGCCTTTCGTGCTGCTGACGGCAGCGCTGTGCCTCGCCGTCCTCCTCGGCGGGCAGGATTTCGTCCACGCGCTGCTCAACGTGGCGGTGCTGCCGTGATGCGCCCGAATCGCGCTGATTCGGCGCTTTCGCAGTATTTTTGCTCTCTCCTGACCGCCGTGCTGCTGCTCGTTTCACTGCTGTGCGGGCTGATTTTCTTCGCCACCACGCGCACGTTCGCCGCGTCTGTCCTGTCATCCAGCGAAAAAGAAAGTCAGCACAAAACCGAGTGGAACGCCGCGCAGATTCAGGCGGATTTTGCCCTCTCCGACGCTGCGCTTGCCCCCCTGTCCGGCGCTTGCGCGGCGTATCAGGCGGAACTTGCGGTTTATTGGCACGACTTCTTCCGCACCGATGCGGAGGAACTGCCCGCCGCTCCCGCCCCCCTCGATGAGCGCGAAATGGTCGCCCTTGTCATGGCGGATGAAGGCTTCCAAGCCCGCGTGGATGCGGATTTTCGCCGCGCCACCGCCCGCGACGAGGTCGTTTACCCCCTCTCGCAGTTTGTCCAGCGATATTCCTTCCCCATCCGGCAGAGCCTGATGGAATTGCTCGGCGGACTGGCGGCACAGAAGTGCAGCCTCCCACGTCTGCTCCACGCGGTCGAAATCAGCGGCGCGGTCTGTCTGCTGGCGGCGATTCTGCTCCTGCTTTGCTGCCGCCGCGTCCGCATCGGCGCAACGCTCACCGCCACAGGGCTCGCCGCGCTGCTGCTGCTGCTCCCTGCGCTGCTGCTCAACCTGCCGGGGCTGCTCCACCCGCTCTCGTCCATCGCGCAGGCGCAAGTCACCCGCGCATTGCTGCTGCTCGGCGGCGCACAGGCGGTTTTCGCCGCGGTGACGCTGCTGCCGGGCATCCTGCTGCTTCGGAGGGCACACGCATGATGCAGAAGAACACCATCACCGTCACGTCGGATAAAATTACCCAGCCGTTAACATTCGCATTTGCCGCGGATTTCCACAACGGCGATGCGGATGAGGCGCTTTCGCTCATGCGGGGCTGCGACGCGATTCTCATCGGCGGCGACCTCGTCAACCGCCACAGCCGCCACGGATGGCGCAACGCCGCGCGCTTCCTCGACCTCGCGCCGCGCGTCGCCCCCACGTTCTACAACCTCGGCAACCACGAGCGCCTGCTGCCCGACATCGCGGAATACCTTCCTTTGGTGCAGAAAAGCAACGTTACCGTACTGGACGACTGCTTTGTTGACTTCCGCGGCATCACCCTCGGCGGAGTCAGCAGCGCGCGGAAAATGCCGGGAATGCCGCCCGTTCGCGCGCAGATGGACGCAAAAAAGCCGTTCCTGCAAGCCATGGCTGCGCGGGACGGGTTCAAGCTGCTGCTCTGCCACCACCCGGAGTATTTCGCGCCGCTGGTGCAGGGGCTGGACATTGACCTGACGCTCGCGGGGCACGCGCACGGCGGGCAGGTGCGGATTGGTTCGCAGGGAATTTACTCGCCGGGTCAGGGGCTTTTCCCGAAATTGACGAGCGGGTTTTATTTTGATGACAAACTGTTCATCAGCCGCGGCATGACGAACTCCGCCTGCGCGCCGCGCCTGTGGTGTCCGTGCGAGCTGGTGATGGTGCGGCTGCTGCCCAATCGTGCTATATGATTAGGAAGCGATTTTCCTGCTCATTGGAAGAATCCTGTCTGTTGAATCGTTGTATGGTTATCCACAGTTCGTCCCCAATTTCCGATTCACGAAGGAGGTTTCCGCATGAAAAAACTGCTTTGGGTGCTGATTTTGCTGCTTCTCCCGCTGACCGCATGGGCGGAAGACGCCGAAATCCACCGCGACGGCGCGTTCTTCTACCAGATTGCGGATGGCGAAGCGATTCTGACTGGCTGCGACTGGGACGCGATGCAGGCGGATTCGCTGTACATGTTCGCCGAACCGCCGGTTTCGTTGGAGATTCCGGCGACGCTGGGCGGCTATCCCGTCACGTCGATTGGCGGCGGGGTGTTCTGCTCGCTGGACGGCTGCCCCGTAGATGCGCCGTTCGAGGTTGTGCTCCCCGAAGGGCTTCGCACTCTGGATGCCTACACCTTCACCGAATGCTTCTACGCGACGAAAATCACCCTGCCCGCGTCGCTGGAAATCATCCCGGAGGGCTGTTTCGACCGGGTTCCCGCCGAAATCGACTTCCCGAACGGCAATCCGCGCTATTCCTGCGAAAACGGCTTTCTGATTAACAATACTACGCAGACGCTGCTGTACACCGCGCCGTCGAGCCACGGCATCGCGCTGCCCGCCGTCCGCCGCCTTGGCGACTGGTCGCTTTCCAACTATTACCTCTGGTACGACGATTATGACCCCGTTCTGCCCGACACGCTGGAAAGCGTTGGCAGTTACGTCTTCTATGACTGCGGCGTGACCCGCGTCACCTTCCCCGACGGCATCACCGAACTGTCGCCCTTCACCTTTTCCTGCACCGCTTTGCAGGAAGTCCACCTGCCCGCGTCGCTGCGGGAAATCCCAGATTACTGCTTTTGGGACTGCCATCTGACCGCGCTGACCATCCCCGACGGCGTGACCCGCATCGGCGCGCACGCGGTGGACTGGTTCACGGGCGAAATCATTGGGGCCGTCACCCTGCCCGCATCGGTGGAATTTGTGGGCTATCGCGCGTTTCCGGACGAATGCGACGTGACGGCTTTGAACCCGCAGGTTCATTTCGAGACTGCTGCGGAGTACGCCGAGCGCCGCTCCGAATATGACTGGGACAGCGACGAAGCAGCGGACGCCCTCTATTCGGATGGCCTGTTTGACTACGAACTTTCGTCGCGCGGCGCGGTTCTGCTCGACTGTTCCCGCTTCTTGAACCAGCCCGAAGTCCCCGACGTGCTGGAAATTCCGTCAGAATTGGGCGGAACTCCTGTCGTGGCAATTGCGGCGAATGCGTTGAACACATCTGAATCCTGTGCCGATAGCCTTTTGTTCGGCATTGTGCTGCCAGAGGGCGTTCAGCGTGTGGAAGCAGATGCGTTTCAATGCTGTCACGCAGCAACGCAGATTTCCTTTCCCTCCACGCTAACAATGCTCGCGGAAGGCAGTTTTTTTCACGTCTACGCGGAAATCGACTTTCCGAACGGCAACCCGCGCTATTCCTGCGAAAACGGCTTCCTGATTGACCGCGACACGCAGACGCTGCTGTACGCCGCGCCATCCAGTCAGGGGCAGCCGATTCCCGCCGTCCGTCGCTTGGGCGATTCCGCGCTGGATAACTGGAAACCTGCGGGTAACGAAATCCGCCTGCCGGACACGCTGGAATCCATCGGTCCTTACGCCTTGGACGGGCAGTACACGGGCGATTTTTCCCCGCTGGCGGCGCTGATTCTCCCCGACGGCGTCCGCGAACTGTCCGATTGCAGCATTTACGGCTGCTGGGAGATTCAGCTGCTGCGCTTCCCGGCAACGCTGACGGAAATTCCCGCCTACTGCGTCGCAAACTGCGGGCTGGGCGCGGTGGAAATCCCGGAGGGCGTGACGCGCATCGGAGAATTTGCCTTCTACTACTACGATTGGGAGCAGACGGAATTGTCCGCCGTCACCCTGCCCGCGTCGGTGGAATTTGTGGGCTTCCGCGCCTTCCCGGACGAATGCGAAATCACCGCGCTAAACCCCGACACGCACTTTGAAACAGAGGAAGAAATCAATCAGCGGAATCCCGATTGGGCGTATCGCATCCCCTAACAATCAAGAAAGGTCGTTTTCCGCATGAACGAACTCGATTCGCTTCTTCGCGCCGCCGGGCGCATGATGCTTGACTCCCAGTCCCCGAAGGTGTTCAGCAAGGGGCATCACGCCGATTTCGTCACCGAGGCGGACATCGCGGTGCAGTCCTATCTCGTCGATGCGCTGCAAAGGGCGTATCCGCACGCAAAGTTCCTCGCCGAGGAGGAGGATCGGCACGTCCTCACCGACGCGCTGACCTTCATCATCGACCCCATCGACGGCACGACGAACTACTTCCGCCGCCGCCGCTGCTCGATGATTTCCATCGGCGCGGTGGAAAATAAACTTCCCGTTTTCGGCGGGTTGTACGACCCCTACACGGACGAAATGTACCTCGCGGAACGCGGCAAGGGCGCGACCTGCAACGGCGAGCGCATCCGCGTGTCGGACACGCCGATAGAACGCGCGCTGATTGGCTTCGGCTCTGCGCCGTACTACGAGGAGTTGTTTTCGCTGACCGGGCGGACACTTTCGACGCTGCTGCCGAAAATCGCCGATGTGCGCCGGACGGGCAGCGCCTGCCGGGAACTGTGCGACGTGGCGCGCGGCATCAGCGATGGGCACTTCGAGTGGCGGCTCCAGCCGTGGGACTACTGCGCGGGGACGCTGCTGATTGAGGAAGCCGGCGGGCGCTGCGGCGACATCCGCGGCGGAAGCGTCGTCTATGACCGCCCGATGGCGCACATGGCGGCGAACGCGCGCATTTTCGATAATCTGCGCGAAGTGCTGCAATCAGCGGATTGCGAAAATCCCGATTCTATGGTATAATCAGGGTATCAACCTGAAAAGGAGCGACTGACATGATTCCGACCCCACACATTACTGCCAAGGAAGGCGATTTCGCCCGCACTGTCCTCATGCCCGGCGACCCGCTGCGCTCGAAGTTCATTGCGGACAACTACCTCGAAAACGCCGTGCTGGTCAACAACACGCGCGGCGTGCAGGGCTACACTGGCACCTACAAGGGCAAGCGCGTGTCCGTGATGGCATCCGGCATGGGGATGCCCTCCATCGGCATTTACTCCTATGAGTTGTTCAAGTTCTACGGTGTGGAAAACATAATCCGCGTCGGCACGGCGGGGATGCTCAGCCAGAAGCTGAAAGTGCGCGACATCGTGCTGGGCATGAGCGCGTACACGAACAGCAATTTCGGGCAGCAGTACGGTTTCCGTGGGAACGTTGCGCCTTGCTGTTCCTACGCGCTGCTTTCTGCCGCAATGGAAGCGGCCAAGAAGCTCGGCGTGACCCCCGTGCCGGGTGCGCTGTACTCGTCGGATATTTTCTATGACGAATCGCAGCCGTCGCCGGGGCAGGTGCTGCAAGGCTTGGGCGTGCTGGCGGTGGAGATGGAAGCGGCGGCGCTGTACCTGAACGCGGCGCGGCTGGGCAAGAATGCGCTGACCATCTGCACCATTTCCGACAATCCCTTCACGGGCGAGGAGCTGGATGCCGAAGCGCGGCAGAACACCTTCACGCAGATGATGGAGATTGCGCTGGAAATTGCGTAATATAGTAGGGCGAAGCACCAAAAAAGCTGCACGCGGAAGGAGCATGGAAGCGCGACCAACTCAATCGCGAAAAAGGGTCAAGGGGGGACTTCGTCCCTTTTCATCTGTCCCTTGCAGGGTGCAGGGACAGCGTCCCTGCTGGGGTTTGGTGCAACGCCCCAACTGCTCCGCGGGAGATCAGTATGTCAAACGCGCTCAACAAAAGTGCAGGCAGCGAAGCGTCCCTGCCAGTAACTTTGCGCGTCCGCAGACGCGCCCCAAGCTGCTCTTCCCCCAAAATTCCGTGAAAACCTTACTATCCGCATACAAAAAACCGACAGGGCGAAATTGCTCTGCCGGTTTTTTTGATACTGCTGATATTACCCGCTGATTACACCGCGCCCTGCGCCATCATCGCGTCGGCAACCTTCAGGAAGCCCGCAATGTTCGCGCCCGCGACGTAATCGCCTTCCTTGGCGTACTCGTGCGCCGCCAAATCCACCTTGGCGAAGATGTTCACCATGATATCCTTCAGCTTCGCGTCCACTTCCTCGAACGTCCAGCTCAGGCGCTGGCTGTTCTGGCTCATTTCCAGCGCGGAAACCGCCACGCCGCCCGCGTTGGCAGCCTTCGCCGGGGCAAACAGCACGCCCGCCTGCTGGAACGCCGCGGTGGCTTCCAGCGTCGAGGGCATGTTCGCGCCTTCGCCGACTGCTTCCACGCCGTTGGCAATCAGCGCCTTGGCGGATGCTTCGTTGATTTCGTTCTGCGTTGCGCAGGGCAGGGCAATCTGGCAGGGAATCGTCCAGATGCCGGAGCAGCCCTCAGTGTAGGTCGCGGTCGGAACAGCCTTGACATACTCCTTGATTCGCTTGCGCTCCACTTCCTTCAGCTGCTTGACCACATCCAGCTTAATGCCGTCGGGGTCGTAGATGTAGCCGTTGGAATCGCTCATGGCGACGACCTTCGCGCCCATCTCGGTAATCTTCTGCACCGCGTAAATGGCGACGTTGCCCGAACCGGACACAACAACCGTCTTGCCCGCAATGGTCTTGCCGTTGCGCTCCATCATCGCCTGCGTGAAGTAGCACAGACCGTAGCCGGTGGCCTCCTTGCGCGCGAGGCTGCCGCCCCACGTCAGACCCTTGCCGGTCAGCACGCCTTCATACAGCCCGGTGATGCGCTTGTACTGGCCGTACAGGTAGCCGATTTCGCGTGCGCCGACGCCAATATCGCCCGCCGGCACGTCGGTGTCCTTGCCGATGTAGCGGTACAGCTCAGTCATGAAGGACTGGCAGAAGCGCTGCACTTCGTTGTCGCTCTTGCCCTTGGGGTCGAAGTCGGAGCCGCCCTTGCCGCCGCCGATGGGCAGGCCGGTCAGGCTGTTCTTCAAAATCTGCTCAAAGCCAAGGAACTTCAAAATCGACTGGTTGACGCTGGGATGCAGGCGCAGACCGCCCTTGTACGGGCCAATCGCGCTGTTGAACTGCACACGGTAGCCGCGGTTGACCTGCACCTTGCCCTGATCGTCAATCCACGGCACACGGAAGGTGATGATGCGCTCCGGCTCCACGAAGCGTTCGAGCAGTCCCGCCGCTTCATACTTCTCTTCGTTCCGTTCGATAACGGGCTTAAGGGTCGTCAAAATTTCGGTCGCTGCCTGAATGAATTCCGGCTCGTGGGCATAGCGAACCTTCAAATCGTCAAGAACGCGCTGGCAATAATTCGCCATGATGCAGGACTCCTTTCAAATCATAAACATGCTGATTTATCGGCGCAGAACCCGCCGATGCGGAGTCCCGACGCCCTTGTCGAGAGGCGATACTTTCGCCTTTCACGTTTTTCATCATACACCATGCAGGCGCATCTGACAAGGGCTTTTGCTGCACTAATTATGTTTTTCTGGATGACAGCGGCGGCGATTTTGCATTTTCGCCGTTTTTTTTGCCCCTTGACAGGAAAAAACGGGTGTGATACCATGTGTTCATGCAAGAAAAACGCGGAGGTGAACATCCGCGAATGAAGGAGGTATCCACTTTTCATGAACACACAGGTTTTGCAAGGGCTGCTCGTGCCCTTTCTCGGCACAACGCTGGGCGCGGCGCTGGTTTTCTTCCTCAAGCGCGACTTGCCGGAGAAGGTGCAGAAGGGCTTGAGCGGCTTCGCGGCGGGCGTGATGGTTGCGGCAAGCATATGGAGCCTGCTGATTCCGGCGCTGGAGGGCGCGGCGGACTTGGGCGCATGGTCGTTCCTGCCCGCGACGATCGGGTTCTGGCTGGGGATTCTCTTCCTGCTGCTGCTGGATCGGCTCGTCCCCCACGTCCACCTGGACGGCGAACAGGAGGGGCTGCGCGCGTCGCTCCCCCGGTCGATGATGGTTGCGCTCGCCGTCGCGCTGCATAATCTGCCGGAGGGCATGGCGGTCGGCGTGGTCTACGCGGGCAGTATGCAGCCGGAGCAGGTCGGCAGCGTATCTTTCGCCAGCGCGTTCGCCCTTGCCGTCGGCATCGCCCTGCAAAACGTGCCCGAAGGCGCGATTGTCGCC
>ENA-OZAI01000610-OZAI01000610.1-human-gut-metagenome-genome-assembly--contig:-NODE-610-length-14756-cov-5.104619_pt1 | contig 14756 bp, 10 predicted proteins | sample MGYA00243299_ERZ653495 | MGnify/ENA primary metagenome ERZ653495 (study PRJEB26926, sample SAMN06164907) | human gut metagenome | biome: ENVO:00009003; feature: ENVO:2100002; material: ENVO:00002003... | reverse complement strand
GCGGTGCTAACTATGCCTTTGCAAAAGGCCCCGCGACGCCGATAGGCGACTGCAAACTGGCCTCCGACGGGCAGGCAAGATGAGATGGGACCTACCCACATAAAAAGGCCCGGAGAGAAGCTCGCCGCTTCCCTCCGGTAAAAAGGCTTATTCTGCTTTGGCGGTGCTGCTGGTGCCGTCCTCTCCGTGCAGGATGCGGTCCAGCTCCTCCCGGCGGGCCCGACGGTAATCGTAGTACTGCTGCAGCTTTTCCCGCAGCGGGATCTCGGTATGCAGGGCCAGGAAAAAGTGCTGGCGGCCGTTTTCCCGGCCGGCCTTAAAGTAGGCCTTCAGCTCCTCATAGCGGACCACCACATTCTTCTCGCGGGCAAAGGTCCTTATCTTGACCATGAGGTGGGTGGAATAGACGAAATCGATGGCGAAAACGCCGAAAAACGCGCCGATGACAAAGGAAAACGCCAAATTGCGGGAAAGCCAATCCAGTGCCCGCAAAATGTAAGGATCCACAAAGAAATAATAGGCCGCGCCCATCACTGCCCAAATGGCGGAAAACAGGGGGCAAATAAGACCATTCACATTACCCCAGCGGCGGCTGTAATCCCACAGACGGGCATTCATCACCTTCAGCAGCAGGATGCCGGCAATGTACTCGATGGCGGTCATGGCGGCGGCCATCAGCACCAGCATGGCAATGTGGTTCCACACAGGGTTGGCGATCTGGCGGCTTTCCGAAAGGCGGGAAACCAGGTACAGGATGCAAAGCCCGGTGCCGTACAGCGGCACATAGGGCCCCACCATAAAGCCGGGGTTGATCCACTTGCGCTCGGGATTATTGCCGGAAATAAAGCGCCGGAAGAAAAGCTCCAGCACCCAGCCCAGCGAAGAACCGATATAGAACAAAAAAGCCAGCTTCAAGAAGGTATTCATAAGGCCCTCCGGTCACGGTTTTTGGCGGCCATGCCGCGCTGGGGAAAATTATATCACATCTTCGGCCGAGGTTCAACTCACACATGGGATAGAATGGGGGCAGCGGCAGGTTTTGAACCTACTGCTGCCCCCGGAGAGGTAAGTGAGGATGGTTGTTTAGAAGCGGCGGGTGCCTGCATACAGGCACAGAGCCGCAAGCGCCAGCAGGGCCAAGCCGGGCAGCGGCTGGCCCACATGGGCCGCGCCGGTATTGGGGTTGCTGGCGGGAGTGCTTTCACCGGACTGGGAAGGAACGACGATCACCACACCGCTGCCGCTTTCGGTCCACAGGATGATGGAGCCGCGGATTACTTCAAAGTGCTCATAGTCATCCGGACGGAAGATCCACTCGTAGGCTGTCCCTTTTTCTACGGGAACAATGCTGGGGTCAAGCTCATCCGTTTCCCCTACCCATTTTACAGTGCCGGGCACAGAGAATACACCATTATCGGCATTGAGGTGGGCATCGGCCAGGGTCTTGCCGCTGGAGGTGATGGGGGTGTAATTGGGGGTGCCAGTGGGGGTGGCCATGGTGAGGGCGATATTTACAGTGACGGTGGCATCCTCGTGGTTCTTGGAATAGGCCTCATTATAACCAACTTGCATGGTTATTGTAATGGTTTGGCCTACGCTCAAGCCCTCAGCCAGCTGATAAGTAATGGCGCCAGTATTAACATCCACATCCCAGCCACTTTTTATCGTGTTTTCGGGAGAATAAGTTCCTGAGTGGAAACGCAGCGTTCCTGCATCCGCTTTCAGCTGATCCAATGCCGTACCAATGGATTCATAGATATTGATGGTCTTGCTGGCGGTATCATTAAAGACCTGGTTCACATTGATGGTGCCCAGCTGGGGGCCATTCGCCTTTTTGATGGTCACGGTGACATCATCGCTGGTGAGGGAGTAGGTGCCAACGGTGGCTGTGCAGCAGTAATCGTAGTCCCCCGCATTCAGGCCGGTTTCCACTGTATAGGTTTGGGCAGTAGCATTATCAATCGCGATTTTCTTGCTGCCGTTTACCTTGTACCACCGGTAGGTCACACCGGTCGCATTATCCGGGGCAACGGTTGCGGTAAGAACCGGGGCCTGTTCGGCGGTGTAGCCGTATTTGGCGTTGTTATGGTCCGTTACGGATGCCGTGACACTCTTGATGGGGGCTTCTACAACGGTCTTACCATCGGTATCAAATACATAGCCGGGGCCCAACAGGGTGTTCTTATCAGTGACTCCGGTAATGTTTTCGTAGGTGCCGCCGGAGAGTTCTACTTTGGCGTTGGCGGATATCTTCAGAGTGGTGACGGTCAGATTTCCCTCGATCTTCACTGTGCCGCCAGTGACATTGATAGTGCTAACAGTAGAAGATTGGCTATCAAGTGTGTTAGTGATAGTCAGTGTGCCGCCATTTACCGTAATGCTACCGGTCAAGTTATTGCCTGCAAGGTTGAGTGTCGCAAGGGAACCTTTAAAGCTCACATCACCAGCAATGTTTTTCATAGAGAAAAGTTTCGTTTCGGTGCTGCTATTTTCGCTTTGCACATAGTCAAAAGCAGCTTGCAAAGTGGTGGCGCAGCTACTACGGGACGAGTCATTAAAGGAAACAGCCAGCTCTGCATCACAATAGTCACATTTTCCATCTTTATCGTTATTGTTTGAACCATTATCACAGTGCTGTCTGCTGCTGCTTGTATCAACATAATCGCATTTGTCACATCTAAGGCTGTGGTTTATGCCATTGGCATTAGCCACATAGTTATTACCGGTATAGGTGTGGTTACCATCGGTACATTCCGTCGCCAATGCTACAACAGACAGCATGGTAACACACAGCACGGCGGCCAGCAAAATACTACATACTCGTTTTTTCATACGCTCCTCCAGAATTACAGTTTTTTTATTCTACCAGCCACAGGCGGCGGGCGGCGGTTTTGGCCTCGCTGCGGCGGCTGACATTCAACTTGGTGAGGATATGGCTGACATGGGTTTTTACCGTGGGCAGCTTGATATCCAAAATGCGGCCGATCTCGGCATTGCTTTTATCGGCGCACATCAGGCGCAGCACCTGCAGCTCGGTGGCGGTCATTTCCTCGCCGGGGGGCAGGGGCGGCACCAAAAAGTAGGGATACCGGGCGGCCTGCACCCGGGCAAAGGCCACCACCTGCCGGTACCAGCTCTCTTCCTCCGGGCTGGGCAGGGCCTGCAGCAGGGGCAGCAGGGCGGCGCCGTAGCAGCTTACCGGGCGGATGAACCCCAACCCGGCGGCAATGCGCAGGGCATCGGTAAGGCTTTGCCGCCAGGCTTCGTCCTTTAGCCGGTACTGGGCCACGGCCCGCAAAAGCAGCAGGGTGGTGTGATCCATCTTCCGCTGGCAGGCGATGCAGTAGGGTTCCAGCGGAGCCAGGGTAAGCAGGGCGGCCTGCGGCCGGCCCTGAGCAAGCTCCGCCATGGCCTGAGTAAAGTACTGGTAGCGCTTCATGATATTGATGCTGAGGGGGTCGCGCGGGGCCTTTTCCCGGTACCAGCTATCTACGGCATCGGTATCGCCAGTCCGCAGGTCAACGCGGCACAGCATGGCATCGATATTGGGCAAAAATCGGCTTTGGCCGCTTTCCGCGAAGCGCTGCCGCAGGCTTTCCAGCGTCCTGCGGGCATCCTGGGAGTGGCCGGCCGCCAACTGGCTGCGGGCCAGCAGGCCCACCGCGGCGAATTCAATATCCGGGGTGCCGTCCCGCTGGATCTCCCCCAATCGGGGCATCAGGGCCAGCATACGGGCGGTGATGTCCTCGCCTTTTTCAAACTTGCTTTCGGCAATGGCGCAATCCGGCAGACCCACGCCATCCCGGCCCAGAATGGCCTCCACCGGGACACGGATGGTCTGATAAAGCAGGTCATCCCGGCGGCTCCATTCGCTGAAGTCCTTGCCGCCGTTCATAATGCTGGGCAGGGCGCTGGTGACCGAAAAGGCCGGCAGGGTCACTTCCTTATTGACCAGCAGCCGGTAGGCCGAGGGAATGATGGCGGTGAGATCGGTGACGCCGCGCTGCGGCAGGGAGATATCCAACCAGGCCAGCCGGCCCCGGGCCTGCCGCCTGGCCGCGTCGCTTTTGGCACGGCAGCGGGCAAACTGAGAAAGCGCCTGGTACCAGCGCTCGCTGCCCTCATAATCGGCCGCCAGGGCGCACAGCATACTCATGCCCTGCATCAGCGCTGGGGAGGCGGCGATCTCCTGCTCCGGCAGGCTGCGGTAGTATTTCTCCATCTCGCTGTAATGGCCCATGCCGGGATGAAGCTCGGCATTGCGCACCAGAAGCTCGGAGACCTTGGAATGATCCCCTGCCATGGTGTAGCACTCCAGCGCATGGCTGTAATCCTCTTTCAGCTCGTAGTAGAGGCCGCCGCGGCCCAGAACGGTGCGGCGCTTTTCCTCGCTGTATTCCCGGTCCATCTCCCACAGCAAAAAAGTGCGGAACTGCGGCCAGAACCGGAACCGCTGCACATCATCGGGGCGCAGCATGGTGGTATTGTGCTGGAGCCAGGCCAGGCGTTCCCCGGCGTGGGGATCGCCGCTGACCATGCGGGCCAGCTCGGCATCGAAGCTCTCAAATGGGGCAAGCTCCAGCAGAAAACGGCGAATGGGCAGATCGAACCGGCGGTAGACCGCCGCCTCGAAGTAGAAAAAGACCTCGTGGTAGCCCTGGGCGATAAGCTCCGGGCCATAGGGGCGGCCGCCGACCATGCAGTGGGCGATGACCGCCACGCCCAGCGGGTAGCCGCTGGTTTCCCGCAGGATCTCGGAAAGCTCCGATTCGCTGACGGGGGTGCCCTGCTGCCGGAACAGGCTGCGGATATCCTCCCGGTCAAAAAGCAGGGCGTCGGCATCCAGCACTGCCATAAGCCCGGCATACTGGAAGGCCATGAGCCAGCCCGGCACCGCCCCGCGGGAAAGCAGGACGAACCGGCGGTCGCTGTACTCCCGGATGAGCTGGCACAGCGCCTGCTGATCCGGCTCCTCGGTCATCTGCCGCAGGTCATCGATCAAGAGGACCTGCCAGTCCTTATCATCCGCCGGCAGGGCGAAGTCCGGCTCCCCGGCGGTGAGAGAAAGCACCTGCTGCCCGGCAAGCAGCGTTTCGGCCAGGATGCTTTTGCCAAAGCCGCAGGGCGCGGTGAAAAACAGCACCCTGCCCCGTGCCATGAATTTTTGGTACTGTTCCCGGACAGACGGCCGGATGACTACATTTTTGGCCATGCGCTCCCTCCCTTTGCAACGGATTCATCCCGTGGGGGCCACGGGATGCCGAAGGGGACCAGTCCCCTTATGGTATGATGGATCGGCGGTATTTTGTGTTCTGGTCTTATTTTACCAGCCAAAGCTGGTGGTGTAAATCATCCCAAAGTATGAGAAAATACATTTTTGCGGGGGATGAGGCACTCCCACAGGGGAGAGCCATGCCGCCAATCAGGTCAGCGGGGGCGGCGGGAGGACCTTCCATATAGGGACGGAAGTGTATTCCATGCCAAAGTTGCAACAGTGCGTGCGGATTGTGCAATTGACTTTATACACAAGGCTTTCTAAAATAAAAAGTGTAGATTGTGCACAATTTATTATGGAATCCGTTTTCGGATCGCGACCGAAGGCGGCAGATCACCGTTCACCTGAGAATAAAAATTACAGAAGGGAGGATCGCATGCAAAGCTCCGTGCTTAGCCTTGCATGTGAACTACTATGACAAAGTCAGCTGTCCAAAAGCGTGAATGGCCGATCATTTTGATCGCGTTCCTCTTTATGTTCTTTTTCGGCCGGATTCTGGGCCCGTTCTCCGTGGTTACACAGGTCGGCTCCAATGCCCTGGGCGTATTTATCGGCGTTATTCTGCTTACAGTATTCACTTCCCAGTCCACCCTAGCTGCTATCCTGGGTATTATCGCCATGGTATACAGCGGCTTTTTGACATCCTCCGCCGCTGTTTCCAGTTGGATGGGCGGTTCTACCGTCCCCCAGCTGATCTTTGTATCTGCGCTGTGCGTGGCGCTCAAGGAAGCCGGCGTGATCGATGTGCTGGTGCGCAAGCTGCTTAGCATCAAGGCGCTTCGAGGACGCCCGGTCGCGCTGCTGTTCTCGCTGTTCTTCTCCAGCTTTATCGTTTCCATGTTCATCGGGTTTATTCCCACCGCGCTGCTGTACTTCGGCATTTATGAGTCCATCCGGGATGTGTGCGGCTATGATAAGCAAGACAGATTCTGCAAATTCATGCTGCTGGGCATCTACCTGGGCTGCATGGGTAATTTCTGCTTCCCCTTCAAGGGCATTGCCCTTACCATTTACACCCTTATCAATACCAGCATGCAGGGCTTTGGACTGAGCATCAATATGTTCACCTATATGTTCGTGTGCATCCTGGTCAATCTGGTATGGCTGTGCATCCTGGCCTTTATGATCCCCGGTGTATTTAAGTGCAATGTTGCCCCGCTGAAGGAGCTGGATATTGAAAATGTAGAGGCGCTGCGCAACATTCCCAAGAAATTTAATAAGCGCCAGAAGCTCATTCTCACCATCTTCTGCCTGTCCTTCCTGTATATCATCGTGATCCCGCTGCTGCCGAAGGACTTCCCCGGAAGCGCTGTTCTGGCTCCTATCGGCACTACCCTCATTTTCCTGCTGGCGCTGGGCATTCTGGGGCTTATCAAAGTAGACGGCAAGCCGCTGGCCAACCCCATGAAGCTGCTGAGTGAAGGCACCCTGTGGAATGTGGTGTGCATCGTTGGCTGCTTCACCTTCCTGGGCAATGCCATGGCTTCCGCTGATTTGGGCATTCGCGACTGGATCATCTCCCTGCTTAAACCCGTATTCGGCAATATGCCGCTGCCGCTGCTGCTGCTTCTCCTTACTATTGTTATCACCATCATCACCAACATCTGCAACGGCACCCCCCTTACCCTGTTGGGCAACGCGGCCATCATGCCTTTTGTATGCCAGATGCAGCTGGACACCGGGATCAGCGCATCTGTTACCGCCGCGACGCTGAGCCTGTGCGCCAACATGGCCTTCTTGACCTATGCAGGTACCATCTACGCCGCGCTGCTGCTGGACCGTGAGGAGATAGACAACCGCTTTATTTGGCACGATGCCATCAAGGTGATTCCTGTTTATATCATTGTGGTTTATGTGATTGCCCTTGGCTGCAGCTACATTCTGCCCTAACCGGCTTTTCCGGGACGATATGGCCTGTTCCCTTCTTCCCGCGCATCTGCTATAATACACTAAGAAACGAGGCATACCATCAATGGAAAAACCAAAGCAAATCACTGAGCAATCCCATTCCATCCCCGTTGCGGGGGAAGCGGATGTAATCGTAGTAGGCGGCGGCGTAGCCGGTGTAGCCGCCGCGGTTTCGGCCGCACGCAATGGCTCCCGGGTCATTCTGCTGGAGAAAAGCATCATCCTGGGCGGTCTGGCTACCCTGGGCCATGTCTGCATCTATCTGCCTCTGGATGACGGTTTGGGGCACAAGGTATATGGCGGCCTGGCGGAGGAGCTGCTGCATGTCTGCATCCGCTACGGCTACGATAACCTGCCAGATTGCTGGCGGAACGGGCCCGATACCGTGGACACCCCCACCGGCCGCTACCGCACCAATTTTAATATCCCGGCTGCCGTGTGCGCACTGGATGAGCTGATGGAACAGGAAGGTATTCAGGTCGTTTTTGATACCAACTTCTGCGCGCCCATCATGGAGGGTAAAACCTGCAAGGGCGTCATTGTCGAAAACAAATCCGGACGCACCGCCTACCTGGCCAAGGCCTTTGTGGATGCCAGCGGCGACCTGGACCTGATGTTCCGGGCCGGCGCTCCCACCGAAACACAGCGGAGCATTGTTTCCCACTGGGCACATGAAATAGACCTGGATACCATGAAAAAAGGCCTGGAGACCGGGCAGGCCCTGCAGGCACTGCCGCTGCGCTGGCTGGGGCTTCGCCCCGATGCCGATAACAGCGAGGCGGAGATCCCCATGTACTATGGCACCACCAGTGAGGGCGTCAACGGATATATCCGTACCAGCCGCAAGCTGGCGCTGGACTACTTAAAGCAGCACCAGAGCCCCTCCTACGCGCAGATGACCCTGCCGCTTATGCCGCAGTTCCGTATGACCCGCCGGCTGGTTGGTAAGGAGCAGCTGGAGGTAGTGCCTGACCGGTATGTGGAAAGCTCAATCGGCTGCATGATCCACTCGCTGGAAATCCCTGCCGAAGTATACGAGTTCCCATACGGTGGCCTCATCGATACCGAGATCACCAACATTGCCGCAGCCGGAAGGATCGTTTCCGCCACCGGCCGCGGCTGGGAAGTCGCACGGTTTATTCCCGCCTGTGTTCTCACCGGTGAAGCTGCCGGCTTGGCTGTTTCCATGGCTGCCAAGGAGAATATCAGCCTGCAGGCGCTGGATGTGCTCGCCCTGCAGCACACTTTGGCCAGCCGCGGCGTCAAGATCCACATGGATGAAGCCCTGCGCCGGAACCGCCGCCCCCAGCCCGGAGAAAAGAAGGACCCCAAAAAGACGGATGCCACATCCGTTGTTCGGGCGGATTCCCTTTCCTACCGTCACTGAGACACTGAGGAAGCCCCGCCGCATTGCCTACCCGCTGCCATAACCAAAAGGAGGGCGCACTATGGAGATCCAATACCTGAAGACTGTACTGCTGGTGGCCACCCACCTGAATTTCAGCAAGGTCGCTGAGGAGATCCCCTGTGCGCCCTCCTCGGTCTCCCGGCAGGTGAAGTGTGTGGAGGAAGCCCTGGGCATCACCTTATTTGACCGTCCCGCCCGGGGCGAGCGCCTGAAGCTGACAGGGCCGGGCACCAGCGTTCTTCCCTATATCGCACAGGTGGTGGGACAATATGAATCGCTGGAGTTTCACATCAGCCGGCTGAAGGGCCAGGATGAGAAGCCCTATACCATCGGTCTTCCTCTGGGGCGCATCAGCATAAAAACCGAGTGCCTGCTGATGGAAAAATTCTATCTGTATGCCCCCGGGCACAATATTCAGTTTCTATTTTACCAATCCTCGGAGGTCGAAGCCTGCCTGCGCAGTCGGGAATTTGACGCGCTGCTGGTCACTCGTGTCTTTTGGCAGGAGGACCGTAATAAAACGCCTGCCTTCTGCACCATACCGGGTACCCGCTGTACCCTGCTGCACAATCAGCCGCTATGTATTGTCATGCGGGCGGACCACCCCTTGGCTGGACAAGCGGATGTAGATGTGGGCGACCTGCGGGAGCAGAGCTTTATCCTGTACTATGATCCCATCCGGGAAGGGATCCGTACCGGAGATATTCAAACAGACGGTTTTCTCCGTCACTGCCAGCGAGCCGGATTTGTGCCCAAGCTGGAGATCATCTCCAAGAACATCTCCGAGCTGCGCAATGTATGCGTAGAAAACTACAACTGGGTCTACCCCACCTTCCAGCCGAACTGGATGCTTCCCTCTTCCCAGATTCGGGCTGTCCCACTGAAGGATCCCCTGTATGGCTCTGAATACTATCTGATTACCACCGAGGACCACACTGATGACACCGCTGAAATGGTCCGGCGGTTCTTCCAGCAAACCTTCTCTGCGGATTAAATCGCCCTCCGTAAATAAACAAACTGAAGTCCTCCGCATGGGATCCCACGCGGAGGACTTCAGCATATATATTCGGTTTAGAATTCCGCAAAGCCGGTGGTGCGGGGGAAGGGCAGTACATCACGGATATTCGGGATGCCGGTAACATACATGATGAGCCGCTCGAAGCCCAGGCCGAAACCGGCGTGGCGCGCGCCGCCGAAGCGCCGCAGGTCGAGGTACCACCAGTAGTCCTCCTCATTCAGCCCCAGCTCGTGGATGCGGTCCAGCAGGATGTCCAGACGCTCCTCACGCTGGCTGCCGCCGATGATCTCGCCGATGCCGGGCACCAGCAGGTCCACGGCCGCCACCGTCTTACCATCATCGTTCAGGCGCATATAGAAGGCCTTGATCTCCTTGGGATAATTGGTAACAAAGACCGGCTTGCCGAAAATCTTTTCGGTGAGGTAGCGCTCATGCTCAGTCTGCAGGTCCACGCCCCAGCTGACAGGGTACTCAAACTCCACATCGGCCTTTTGCAGCCGCTCGATGGCCTCGGTGTAGGTGCAGACGGCAAAGTCGCTGTTTACCACATGGTTCAGGCGTTCCAGCAGTCCCTTATCCACAAAGTTATTGAAGAATTCCAGCTCGCGGGGGCACTGCTCCATCACATAGCGCAGCACATATTTTATCATGTCCTCCGCCAGCACCATATTGTCCTCCAGGTCGGCAAAGGCGATCTCCGGTTCGATCATCCAGAACTCGGCGGCATGGCGGCCGGTGTAGGATTTTTCCGCGCGGAAGGTGGGGCCGAAGGTGTAGATCTTGCCAAAGGCCATAGCCATACACTCACCCTCCAGCTGACCGCTGACGGTGAGATTGGTGGCTTTGCCGAAGAAATCCTGGCTGTAATCGATCTTGCCGTCCTCGGTCAGAGGGGGATCGGCGGGATCGATGGTGGTGACGCGGAACATCTCGCCGGCACCCTCGCAGTCGCTGCCGGTGATGAGCGGGGTGTGCGCGTACACAAAGCCGCGCTCGGTAAAGAACCTATGGATGCCCTGGGCCGCAACAGAACGCACTCTAAACGCCGCGCTAAAGGTATTGGTGCGGGGACGCAGGTGCTGGATGGTGCGCAGGAACTCCATGCTGTGGCGCTTTTTCTGCAGGGGATAATCCGGGGTGGAGGCGCCCTCCACGGTGATCTTCTCCGCATGGATTTCAAAGGGCTGCTTGGCCTCGGGGGTCAGCAGCAGGCGGCCGGTAACAATAAGCGCCGCGCCGACATTCTGGCGGGAGATCTCATCATAATTGGCCAGTTTATTTTCCTCAAACACCACCTGCAGATTGCTGAAGTAGCTGCCGTCGTTCAGCTCGATGAAGCCAAGGGCCTTGCTGGAGCGCAGGGTGCGCACCCAGCCGCAGACGGTGACCGGTTCCGCGGTGTAGCGCTCCGGCTCCGCAAACAGTGCTTTGATCTCTACTCGTTTCATGGGTCTTATCCTTCCTTTTTTCCGAAAGTGATTTATAATATTATAGTACGCCAAAGGGCCGGGCGCAATCCTTTCTTTGCCCGTAATGCGAAAAAATGTCTTTTAGGGCAACTTTTTTGCAAAAAGGGGGTTGCTTTTATGCCGGTAATACGGTATAATAAATTCTCGTCAGGACTTTTACTTGACCCATCCTGATAACGACATGGAGATGTCGCCTAGTTGGTCGAGGGCGCACGACTGGAAATCGTGTAACCGTCAAAAGCGGTTCGAGAGTTCGAATCTCTCCATCTCCGCCAAAGAAAAACCCGCAGAAATGCGGGTTTTTCTTTTGTTCATGCGGGTTTTCTCCATTTCGGCAATTTGCGTTTATTGCTGTTTATTGCTTTGTATTTGCATCCGTGTGATGTAAAAGTGATGTAGTAAATTTGGCCTGTGCATCCTCCAACATTTTGTCACGCAGATGGGTGTACTTTTCCGTCACGATGTAGGAGGAATGCCCCATCATCTCTTGGATAACGGCTTTGTCAATCCCTACCTCGCAGCAAGATGTTGCGAAGCTATGCCGAAGCTGGTGGAATGTGCAGCATATTCCGTAATTTTTGCACCATTTTCTCCAATTGCGGGACGATTCATTGCTTCGAAGGATTTCTCCCTTTTCATTCGTGAAGATGTAACCATTCTTCCCATTGAATCGTTCTGCGACATCCGGCAGAAGGAACACCGTTCTGACCCCTGCATCCGTCTTTGGCTCTTTTATGTGCGGGGCAGTGCCGACATAGTATACGCTTTTCGTAACATGGATTTGGTTTTTATCCCTGTCGATATCCTCGTATCGCAGAGCAAGTGCTTCTCCCACACGAAGCCCGGTCAGCATAATGAAGTAACCAAGTCGTGATACGGTGCAATCGTCCCAATGGGCTGCGATCTTCTCCCTATCCTCCTGCGATGCTTCTTCCCGCCCGCTTGTTTTCTTCCCGGTCGCTTTTATGTTTGCGACCGGGTTTACTTGTATGTCCCCGGCGAGGATGGCGAGGTCGAACACTTGACTCGTTATGTTCTTCTGCGTGTTCACGGTTTTTTGTGAGAATGTCTTTCCAACCTTATCGAGGAAACCCTTTACCTGCATCGGCGTGATGTCTGCGACAGGCGTTTTCCCGAAGGTAGTGACACATCGCACGAGCGCAGGCTTGTACCCTCTAAGGGAATTGTATGCGAGGTTGTCCCAAGACTGCTCAAGCGCTTCGGCATAGACGGCAAATGCAGCAGACCGCTTATCCTCCGCCTCCCTGCTGAATTCTGCAATCTTCTTTATGACATCCTTTTCTGATCTCCCGTAAAAATACTTGCGCTTCCCATCAATTGTGATTGCTTTTTGGTATGTCCCGTCTTTTCGCTGCGATATCGCTCTGCGTGAGTCTTTTTTTGCGTTCAAACCGCACCAAGGGCAGTAGAGCCAATCATCCTGTAATTCCTTTTTGCACTTCTTACAGAGCATTCTCGTATACCTCCAGTTATATATAGCGGTATGAGCCGAAACCTTTATCCGTACTTTCTGGTTATTTCTCGGGTTTCATCAAGGCTTTCTTGGTAACTTCGTTCAAGGTCTTCAAAGTCCGCAACCGTTAGATACTTCCTGTATCCAAGCAGTCTATTAACCTCTCCATGAAGTTTATCAATTTGATCGTGCAAGCCGTCAATAATTCTGTTCTGCTTTTCAATCTCGGACGCTTGCACTTTTATTTTCGCTTCTGCCGCAGAGACGGTGCCATGAAGAGTTGTAACATCGTCGCGAGCGGCGGAAAGCTGAGCGGCTTGCCATACGCACACTACGGACGCAACCACAAACAAAATGATAAATACATAGAGGGAAATTGGATTTTTCTTTACGCTTTTGACGGAAACTACTTGTTTTTCGTTTTCCTGCTGCTCTCCTTTCGATTGCTTCGCTTTGCCCTCTTGTTTCTCTGACCCCATCTTTACCGGTATAACCTTTACTTTTCTTGTTTCAATTCCATGTTGGGGTTTCTCCTCTGCAGCTTTTGTTTCCGATCTGGCATCAGTAGGGCTAATTGGTTCTGCGGTGTAATTATCTGGGTCTGTCCCTGTAAATAGGTGCTTTCTGTGCATAAAGTATATGATATTTGGCAGTGACCATGCTAATGCGGTTATCAAGAAAAAGACGCCAGACACCGCAAGTTTTGTGCCTAAGTCCGCCATAATTACACTACCATAGGCATTCACCCCTGCCGAAATAGGCGCTATAGCAAACAACGCAATTATGTACTTGAAACGAGAAGCACAGAAGCTGCTGACTGCAGTGTACGCCAGAACGGTAAGAAATGAGTTGACGAGGCACAATGCTATGCAAATCACGGTATATGCAGGAAATGCACTAAACACGATAGTGGAGCCTATGAGTGTGATCCAAATAGAATAAAGACTAAGAGCAACGCCAATCAGCCAAAGTATTTTGCAAACCTTTAGCCACTTCATTCCTAAATCTTTTTGCATTTTCTCTCCTCCTATTATTAGCCGCCCTCGTTGCCGGGGGCGGTATTTTACTTAATTCTCTTTATTCCGGTTTTCGATAGTATGTACCAAGTACCTATAATCCTCTTTGTATTTCTCCAATTCATACTGGACTCGGTGGTAATCTTCCATAGCCTCCTTGTAGTAGTTAGATACCCTGATATTACTTATAACCCACAGCATCCCAATGACGAATGCGATAGTTATAAAGATAAGAGCCATGCTGTCAAGATGTTGTGCGCCTTAAAAAGCCGAATAACTCGCTTGCAATGCTGGCGGCCATGACCCCAAGTGTAATCTCGGCAACGATAGACTCGCGCATTATGACAATGCAAAGCACAACACAAACAACCGCACAAATAAAACTGATTTTATCTGTTACCCATTCTCCAAGGCTCCCTAACAATGTTACAGCAGCGCATAAATAGAATATTGTCGCACTCCATCCGCAGAAAAATGCTGCTATCCCAACGGCGGGAATTGCCACAAGCAGGAGAAGTGATACCAAAGGAATTCCATGGTTTCGGTTCATATGTAACATCCCCTTCTATTGTACACCTAACGGTGTATGATTATATTTGAAAGAACATCTTTGCGAATTTATATCATCTCCTCATAACACCATTCGCAATATAGCTTTCCTGTATCATCGTCACAGTAGGCGATATCATCTGCGTAATACCATTCATCGCACCCATCGCAACAGAAAAGTGCATCGTATCGGCAGTTCTCACAAACATTGAGTTCTTCATCGACTACATAGACAGACGAATCCGCCTCATTCTCTCCGCAGATATCGCACACCCTTGTATTTCCCAAAAACGAGAAATAGGATAATAGAAGAATTCCAGCGAGGATGACACCGCCAATAATAGCCCCATTGTCTTTCAAATTTTGGTCATCTCCTCTATCAGTCCTTTTTATTGTACTTTCAATTCGGTACGATTATATTTGGAAAGAACATCTGTTCTTAATCCCGAATTAAACCGTAGTTCAGGTTATTTGCATCGATCAGGACGAGGTATAAAATCATCATCGCCAGCAGGACAAAAATAACTGCGAAAAGCGTTTTGGAGAGCCTCCGGCGCTGGCGCACCTGCTCTTTCAGCATCTCGATCATTTCTTCGCTGTTCTGGCTGTCTGTTTTGTTATAGACTTCCTTCACGAAAT
>ENA-OZAI01000605-OZAI01000605.1-human-gut-metagenome-genome-assembly--contig:-NODE-605-length-14825-cov-6.288016_pt1 | contig 14825 bp, 14 predicted proteins | sample MGYA00243299_ERZ653495 | MGnify/ENA primary metagenome ERZ653495 (study PRJEB26926, sample SAMN06164907) | human gut metagenome | biome: ENVO:00009003; feature: ENVO:2100002; material: ENVO:00002003... | reverse complement strand
CTGTTCAGGGTGCGTGGTAAAAAACGGTTCCATCGCCTGCGGAATGTCGGCGATGCCGCGTCCCTTGTCGGTGATTTCAATGGTCAGCAGCGTGCCGTCAATGCTTGCGCGCAGGATAACCGTGCCGCGCGTGCCCTCGTAACCGTGGACGATGGCGTTCGTGACGGCTTCGGAGACGGCGGTCTTGATGTCGGCAATTTCGCTGACAGTTGGGGAGAGCTGGACGGCAAAGGCGGCAATCACGACGCGCGCGAAGGCTTCGTTTTCGGGCAGGGAAAGGAATCGGACTTCCATTTCGTTGTGATGGCTCATGCTTGCGCCTCCTGATGCTTGTCCAGCTGGCGGATAATCCGGTCAAGCCCGGACATGTGGAATAGCCGAGCGATGTGCGGGTTCATGCCCACAATCGCGACGTGCCCGCCCCGGTCGCGCAGCAGCCGATAGCGCCCCAGGACAACCCCGATGCCGGAGGAGTCCATGAACGTCAGCGACGAGAAGTCCAGAATCAGCGTGCGGATGGAGCGGTCAAGCAGCAGCGCGTCTAAATCGCGGCGAACACTCTGTGCGCAGAAGTGGTCGAGTTCGCCGTCGATGCGCACAATCAGCCGATCGCCATCGCGGATGGATTGCAGCATAAAAAGTACCTCCTGTTTTTCTGCGCAGGAGGTTTCGCCATTTGATTGCCTGTCTCCTGCGAAGAAAAATGGCTGTGTTTGTCGCAGGGGTCAGAAGCGTTCGCGGAAAATCGTCCGGAATCCTGCTGATTTCCGCGCGTTTGCCGTATCACGTCTTGATTTTCATCAGGATGACACCGCCCACCATCAGCGCTACGCCGACCCATTTCTCCCACGAGAACGGCATCTTCTCCGCGCCCAGCCAGCCGCATACGTCAATCAGCGCGGCAACGGTCAATTGTGAGAGCAAAATTGCGGAAATCGCGACCGTTGGTGTCAGGCTGCCAATCGCCCACATCACTGTCAGCGTGATAACCGGCGCGAGTACACCGCCCAGCCACGCGTACCACGGCGCTTGTGGCAATAGCCGGATGTTGCCTTTGCCGAAGAAAACCGCGATGAGCAGCGCCAGCAAAAAACCGATCAGCTGCACGAATGCGTTCGTCTCCAGCGTACCAACCTTTTCGCCAAGCCGCGTGTTCATTACGCCCTGCACGCTCATTGCCGCGCCTGCCAGAATTGCAGAAAGAAAGCCCAGCATCAAACGACACCTCCTGTTGATACGGATAGTATGGTTGATTGCCGGGCTTTTATGCACTTTTTACTCGTCCCGATAACGGGTCATCATCGCTTTGAACAGTTCCTGTGCGGATGGCGGCGTAAACGTAATCGCGTTTGCGCCTGCCGCAACCGTCGCGGCGATGGTGTCCGGCTTGTTGCCGCCGGTGGCGATAATCGGAAAATCCGGGTACTCCGTGCGAATCTTTCGCACAATCGCCGGGGTATTCGCCCCGCCCGCGACGTTGAGAATCGACGCACCGGATGCAATCCGCTGTCCAATGTCGGTCGCTTCGTCAATCACGGTGATGATGACGGGAATGTCCACCGCCTTCGACACCGCGAGCAGATTCAGGTTCGATACGGGCGCATTCAGCACAACGCCCATTGCCCCTTGCGCTTCGGCATCCTTCGCGAGCGAAACGGTGCGAAGCCCCTGCGTCGTGCCGCCGCCCACGCCGCAGAAAACGGGGATATAAGACGCTTTGATAATCGCATCGCTGATGGACTGCTGCGGCGTGAATGGATAGACGGCGAACACCGCGTCCGCGTCGCAGTTCTTGATAATCGCCAAATCGGTCGTAAAAACAAGGCTCTTGATGCGGCGCCCGTAAATCACGATGCCGCTTGCCTTGCGGATTTCTATGGGCATTTCAAGGATACTGTGCCGCAGACGGCTGTCCACCTGCGGTGGCAGTTTCTTCGGGTACTGTTCCATGCCTTCACCTCGGGAAATCATATTATGTGGCGTTGTCACTGCGCGCGTCGCTCAGCTCGTCCACCTGATCGTGAATCGCCTGCATCCGCTGGTCAAGGGATGCAATGTCCGTCGCGACGCGCTGCAATTCGTCGGAAATGTGCTGCGGAATATACTCCTGCGCCTTGTAGCGGAGCGAATGCTCCAGCGAAGCCCAGAAGTCCATGGCAATCGTGCGAATCTGCACCTCGACGGGTACAAGAATCCGCCCTTCAGAGAGAAAAACAGGAATTTCAACAATCAAATGCAGACTGCGGTAGCCGTTCGGTTTCGGCTCGCGGATGTAATCCGCCATGCGCACCAAATGCACGTCGTCTTGGCTGACCAGCAGGTTCGCAATGGTGTACACGTCCTGCACATATGAGCAGATAACGCGGATGCCGGCAATATCCTGCAAGTTCTTGACCGCGCTGTTGATGCTGACTTCGTAGTTCTTGCGCTTGAGCTTCTCCAGCATCGACTGGATGGTTTTCAGCCGGCTCTGCATGTGGTGGATGGGATTGCGGCGATGACGCATCTGGAACTCGTCGTCAAGGATTTCCAGCTTCGTCTGAATCTCCTTGATTGCGGCGGAGTAGCGCGACTGCACCAGAAAAAATTCCTCCACCATGTGCTGAAATTCCTCGCTGACCTGCTGAAGATGCTGCGAATCGGTGTTCATGGGCTTTTACCCTCTCTTTCGCCAGTGTGTGCGGCCTCATCATATTTGGGCCGGAAGGGGACGTGGATGCGGAAGGTGGAGCCTTCGCCGGGGCGCGAGTCAACCGATACTGTGCCGCCAAGCATATCCAAAATCCGCTTGACGAGGCATAGCCCTAAGCCGACACCCTCCTGCTTGCGGGATCGGTCTGCCTGATAGAAACGGTCGAAAATGCGCTTCACGGTCGCGTCGTCCATGCCGATGCCGTGGTCGGTAATCTCAACGGTCGCCGTATCTGTGGCGAACACGCGCACCTCGATAACTGCATTCTCCGGCGAAAACTTGATGGCGTTTTGGATGATGTTCATCCAGACGTGGCTGAGCAGCTCTTCGTCCGACACGACGGTAACGCTGTTCAAATCCAGCTGCCAGCTGATGCCGCGCGCGCTCCATGTCGGTTCTAAGCGCAGGATGACCTGACGAAGCTGCTCATCCAGCGAAAACTCCGTCAGCGACGCGGGCGCGGACTGCTGCTCCAGCGCGGACAGGCGCAGCAGCGTCTGCGACAGGCGCGACAAGCGGTCGCTTTCCTGCGCAATTAAGTCCACATATTCCTGCCGCTGTGCCTCGGTCAAGCCGGGCATTTGCAGCAGCCGCGCAAAGCCTCGGATGGACGCAATCGGCGTTTTGAATTCGTGGCTGATGGAGCTGATGAAGTCTATCTGCAGGTAGGACGTTCGGCTGAGCGCGTCGGTCATGGCGTTAAAGGAACGCATGAGTTCCCCAATTTCGCCCGGCGCGTGGGCGGCATCCAGTTTGACGGTGAAGTCGCCCTCTTTGACCTTGCGAGTCGCATTCGTGATTTCATGAACGGGCTTGGAAATCCAGTAGGATGCCAGCGTCACCATCAGCGCAAAGACTGCCAGAAAGCTGGTTGAGCCGAAGATAATGCGCGCAAACGCGATGCCGTAGCTGCTGCCGTCGCCGCCAGCGGTAATTGCAAGGACGCCTGTGCGCATCTGCACATACGTTACCGGATTTCGCTGCGATTTCCACGTCGTCGATTCGTAGGCAATGCCCGCGCGTTTCAGCTCCCGCTGCGTGCCCGCGGACAGGGCAGCGACATCCTCGTCCGACAGCACAGCAACTTCGATGCCGTTCTGCTCCATCAGGCGGGCTAATTCGTCTGTTCTCAGCTCCGTGCGCTGTTCCAGTTCCATCAGGTAGATGGCGACGGCGCGCTCACGCACTTTCAGTTCCTGCAAGAGGTTGATGTGCGTCACGCAGAAGGCGAGAAACAGGCTGATGACGGTGGCCAGCAGCGAGCCAATCATCAGCGCCGCAATCATGCGCCCGCGGAAGGAGTATGGTTTGCGGATGATGCGGCGCTTATCCATTCTTGACCGCCTTGTAGCCCAAGCCGCGCACTGTTACGATGCTGAAATCGGGGAAAATCTCGCACTTTTCGCGCAGACGCTTGATGTGTACGTCCACCGTGCGTTCGTCGCTCTGCGCATCCATGCCCCAGATTTCGTCCATCAGCTGCCGGCGCGTGAAAATCTGCATCGGGCTGGACAGGAGCTTGAAGAGCAGGAAAAACTCCTTCTTCGGCAGCGCCAAAAGCGTGTCACCGCGCTGCACGGTCAGCGAATCGTAATCCAAGTGCGTCTGCCCGATGGTCAATTGGTGGCTCGTCATTGCCTGCGACCGCCGCAGCAGCGCTTGCACATGCAGCAGCAGCTCGTCCAAATCGACCGGCTTGGTCAGGTAGTCATCCGCGCCGGAGGTGAAGCCCGTCCGCTTGTCCTCAATGGTGTCGCGCGCCGTCACCAGCATAATGGGCAGGCGCGGATAGCAGCGGCGCAGTTCACGCGTCAGCTCCCAGCCATCCATCACCGGCATCATCACGTCGGCAATGACCAGATCGGGCATCACCCTGTCGATGGCGTTCAGCGCTTCCTCGCCGTTGGCAGCCCCGACGACTGAAAAGCCGTTCAACCCCAGAAACGCGCTCATCATCCGCTGCAGCGGCGCGTCATCCTCAACCACCAGAATCGTAAACATGGCGGAAACCTCCTTGTGCTGATGCTTCTATTATATCACATCGACCGCAAAGCATCAATAGGATTCAGCCGTGAAGCCTTGCGCGCGGGTGCCCAGCCGAACAGAATGCCGACCGAGGCGGAAAACACGAACGCCAGCGTGATTGCGCCCGCGTTGAGCTGGAAGGGAATATCCAGCGCCATAGCAATCATCCACGAGACGAGATTGCCTACCAGTATGCCGATGAACCCGCCCATGAGCGACAGCATGACCGATTCCATCAGGAACTGCATTTGAATCAGCCCCGGACGTGCGCCGAGCGCCTTGCGCAGGCCGATTTCCGTCGTCCGCTCGCTGACGGAGACGAGCATCATGTTCATAATGCCGATGCCGCCAACCAGCAGGGCAATCGACGCAATGCCCGCCAGCATCGTCGTCATCATGCCGGTGATGCTGTTCATCGTATCCAGCAGGCTGTCCAGATTGATGATGGAGTACGCGCTGTCGCGGTAGTTGAACGCGCTGTCCAGCAGCTGCTTCACATTGTCGACGGTTTCGGAGGATAACGACGAGTCCTTCAAGTACAGCGTCAGCGAATGCACGGTGTTTGAGCCGCTCAGCCGCATCGCCGCCGGATAGGGGACAATCGCCTTGCCGCCGTCGCTGCTGGCAGACATGGCAGACATCAGGTCGCTTCCGCTGTCCTCGCTCAGCACGCCGACGACGGTGAACTGCTGCCCGTGCAGAATCAGCGACTGCCCCAGCGGGTCTTCGTTCGGAAAGGCAGCGGACGCCAAGGTCTGGTCGATGATGCAAACATGGCTCGAACGATCCATGTCAATCGCCTTCAGCGCCCGACCGCGCCCAATCAGATCATCCTGCGCGGAAAAATAGTCGCTGCTGCGCCCCTCCAGCGTCACATCCTCCACAAGCTGACCGTCCTGCGCGGCATAGGTGCGCAGGGAGACATTTGGGTCAACACCCGCCACATTGTCCAGCGCAGCAATGTGCGCGAGGTCGCTTTCGTTCAGCCCATGCTTGATGGTTGTGCCGCTGATGCTTACGCTCACTTTACCTGCGCCCAAGGCAGAGAATTGACTCGTGATTTCGCCCGTTGCGCTGCCGACCGTCGTAATCAGCGCGATAATCGCTGTCACGCCGATGATGATGCCCAGCATCGTCAGGAAGGTGCGCATTTTGTTGCCGCGGATGTTCTGCCACGACATGCGAATACTCTCTTTAAGCATCTTCCACCACCCCTTCACTGATTTCGCCATCAAGGATGCGCACAATGCGCCGCGCGTGGCGGGCAATCTCAATGTCGTGCGTAATCATGATAATCGTGCGCCCCTCGTCGTTCAGGTCATGGAAGAGGCTCATCACCTGCCGCCCTGTCGCCCGGTCAAGCGCGCCTGTCGGTTCGTCCGCCAGCAGGATGGTCGGGTTGTTCGCCAGCGCGCGGGCAATCGCAACACGCTGCTGCTGTCCGCCGGAAAGCTGGTTCGGGAAGTGATGCATCTTGTCCTTCAAGCCGACGCGCTCCAGCATTTGCTGCGCCCGCGCGGCGCGCTCGTGGCCGCTCATGCCCGCGTAAATCAGCGGAAGTTCCACGTTTTGCAGCGCGTCCTGACGCTGAAGCAGCTGGAACGACTGGAAGATGAACCCGATTTCCTTCGACCGTACGCGCGCCAGCTCCGATTCGCTCAGCGCGGATACGTCCCGCCCATGCAAGTGGTATGTGCCGGATGTTGCCGTGTCCAGACAGCCGATGATGTTCATCAGCGTTGATTTGCCCGACCCGCTGGGGCCAAGAATGGCGACAAATTCGCCCTTGTCCACTTGCAGGTCAATGCCCTTCAAAACTGTCTGCTGTTCATCACCCATTTTGTATGTTTTGACGATGTTCTCCATCGTCAGAGTATTTTCCGCCATGGTGAATGCCCCTTTCCGTCAATAATGCATCATGGGCATTTCCATTGGGTTCTTCACGGGAATCAGTACCGCTTCGCCCGTGCGGATACCGTCGACGATTTCGACAATCGAGCCGTTGTTGATGCCCAGTGTCACGCGCTGCTGTACAATATCGTCCTTGCGGTCGTAGCAGTAGACGAACGGCTTGCCGTCCGAATCGTACTGAATCGCGTCAATCGACACGGTCGTAACGTTCTTCACGCTCTGGTACAGCACGCGGATTTCGCAGCTCAAGCCCATGGCGAGCGTTCCGTCCTGCGGCACGGTCATCGTCACCTCGTAGTACGCCAAGTCGCCGGATACGGTTGCTTCCTGCGCAATGCGGGTGATGGTGCCGGTGAGCATCTTGCCAGTGGACAGCACGGTCACATCCGCCGCCTGCCCGACGGAGAGTGCCGGACGGTCGTATTCATCCACGTTGAACACAATCTGCGGATTGCTGTAATCTGCGACACGCAGCAGCTGCTGCCCCATGGTCACCTCGTCGCCTTCCTCGACGTAGAGGTTCGAGAGCGTTCCGTCCATCGGCGCGCGTGCCGTGCCGCCGCTTGAAAATTTGAGGATAATGTCGTTCTTCTTCACCACGTCGCCCTCGGAGAACAGGCACTCTTTGACGGTTGTTTTCGCGGTGGAGGTGACGATTTGGCTGTCCTTTGTCGACAGGTTGCCGGAAAAGGTGTAGTAGGTGCTGATGTCCTGCGTGCGGGCGATTTCCTCGCGGTAAGCTGTATTTTTCCGTCCGCCCGCAAAGAGGTAAACGCCGCCCACGACGAGCGCAAGCACGACGATAATGGCAATGATTTTTCCAGTCTTCTTCATAGTTCCTCTGACTCCTTCCAGCTCATGAATGTTCCGGAAGCAATTATGACACAATTGGATGAAGCCAATGTGAAGTTACGAGGAAGCGAAAATGAAGTTTGCAGGGAACAAAAAAGCCCGTGACGATTTTACGTCGCCACGGGCAGGGGATTCGAGGATTAGAAGTCCAAATGCAGTTCCACCGGACCGCCGATGAGGTTGCCATCGGTATCCATCAGGCGGAAGATGATGAGGTTCACGGTGTGCTGTCCATTCAGCGCGTCCGCGGGGACGGTCAGGGTCATCTGCGTGCCGTCCGCATTCCACGCGGTTTCCCACGCTTCGGCAATGTCCATGCCGACGGCGTATTCACCCGTGCGCAGCGCTTCGGAGAAGGTCAGCGTGATGGTCAGCGCGGTGTCCGACAGTGCCGCTTCGCCGGAGACGGTCGCGTCAAAGGCGGTCACGGTCTTTTCGGGCGCTTCGGGGCGGGTGATGGTTTCGCCGCGTTCAAGCGCCTGCCGCTCTTCCAGCGTATCCGGAATCGCGGGCCACACCTGCGAGAAACCGTTGTTGTAGCGCTCAGCGTTCCAAGAAATCGGCTTGGTGAACAGCGCAGCATCCTGCTTGCCGTTGTTTTCAGCGGAAGCGGCAATGTCCGCCATCGAGAACTCGAAGGTGTATTCCGGCATGGAGACAAACTTCAGGTTCTTCACCTTGAAGGTCTGCGAGGCGTCCCAGCCAGCGTTTGCAATGCGGATAAACAGCGCGTCGTGGAACAGAATGCCGTATTCCAGCAGGCTCGTGTCTTCCGGCACCACACGTTCGGGTGTGAAAATCATGGAAGCGGGTTCGGTTTCGCTGCCGATGTAGACCAGCGGGGGATTCTCCTTCGTGTTCGCCAGACGGGACGCGAAGCCCAGCACGCGGTTCTCTTCGCCCTCGTCGCCCTTCGTCGTGCCGTGACGGAGCGCATCCGCCAGCGAAACGGCGGAGAAGTAGACGCTGTGCGCCGCCTTGTCCGTGCCGACGGTGCGCAGTTCGTAGCGCCCGTAGACGGACTGTTCAGCAGTCAAGGTGAAGGTGAACACGTCACCCTCGTGCGAAGCGGCGGCGACTTCCCTGCCGTCCGGCAGCACCAGCACCACGTCGGGCGCGTCGGAATGCGCGGTAATGGTAACATTGTGGTTCGTCAGGAAGGTTTCCTGCGCCGTCCACAGCGTGTACTTGCTTTCGGCAGACCACGGGATGTAGGAAGAATTGATGTCAAACGGGTAGTCGTTCAGTTCGCTGATGGTTGCGTAATCCGCCGCCGGGTAGGACATGCCGGAAATGCCAGTGCCTTCCGGGAACAGATCCTTCACATGCAGCAGCGTGTCGTCCGTCTGCTTGAATTCGCGATCCATAATCGCCAGCGCAAAGCAGAAGTCACGCGGGTAGAAGACGTGGTCACTCTGGCGGGCACGAACAGCAATGTTGTTTTTCTCGATTTCCGTCGTGCCGACGAAATCGTAAACCTCTTCTGCTGCAACCATGCTGGCGACAGCGCCTTCATTGCCCAGCCAGTGGGTGTCAATGCCTGACACGGTGAAGAAGGGGCGCGGCGCAACCAGCGCGATGATTTCCACCGGGTCAAACGGAATCTGGTTGTCGCGGGCGACGAACATAGCAGCCGTCTCCGGGAACCAGCTGTTGCCCTTGCCGTAGGACACGGTCGGCACTTCGGTCTTGCCGTAGACACGGTCAGCCTTGGCGTAGGCGGAGGTGTTGAAGTTAAAAATCTTGCCTTCCACCTTGTAGCGGTAGCTCTGGATGCCCGAACCGCCGCATTCGCTCGGCACGCAGATGCTGATGCGGTCGTCAAACGCCGAGGTGAACATGGCGGCCTTGCCGTAGCGGGAATGGCCCGTGATGACGGTCTTCGCCGGGTCAAGGCGAACCAGCTCGCCCAGCGTCAGGCTCGTGCCCTCTGCCTGGTTTTCCAAGGCAGTCACAATCTGACTGGCCGCCCAGCTCCACGCCATCAGCGCGCCGGATGCGTGCTTGTAGTCGTTCGCGTCGTAGGGGTAGAGCGCGGTGTACACGCCAGCACGGTCAATGCCGTCATCCGCATTGGAGTCATCGGGGTAAATGTCAGTGGCTTTGAACGTCACCAGACCGTAGCCCTGTCCGTTCAAGTTTGCAGCAGAGAATGCGGAGGTACCGCCGATATCAATCACGAACGGTACTTGATCCTTCTCTTCGCCCCAAGCCGCCAGAATCTGCGCATCCGTGGGCACATTCAGCTTCGCGATGAAGCTCGCCTTTGCGCCCGTTTCCGGATTCGTGATGGTAATGACCGCCTGATACACGGGGCGCACACGGGCGGGGATGGTTTCCGCGGTAATCGCGCCGGTGGTGTTCACGAACACCGCGTCGCCTTCCGTGCTCCACGGCGGTTCGCCAATGTAGTGGACGGAGTAGCCCGCGTTCCACGCCTCGATGGCAAGCTGCTTGGCTTCCGCCTTGGTGGATGCAGGGCCGAACGTCTTGTCGCCCACCGTCACTTTACCTTCCAGCAGCGCAGCGGACAACTTGCGGAACTCGTCGCCGAGGTTGAAGACGCTAGTGCCCCAAATTCCATAGAAGCCGCCGTAGGACGCGGTGTTGTCCTCGTAGACAATCTCGTACTTGCCAGACACGTCCTCCGCCGCGGTTTCCCAGCGGTAGCCCAGCCAGTAGTGCTGGATCAAATCGCGGATTTCGGTGCGGCGCGCTTCCCATTCGGTGATGTCGGTCACAATGCCGTCGCCGTTCGGGTCATTCTTCACGTCGAAAAACTCAAATGGATTGTTGATTGTGTCGATGGCGGGCAGCTCATCAATGCCGGGATACCCGTCCAGCGGCGCTTCAGCGCAGGCGCTCATCAGCGGCAGCAGCCCGATGATAGCAGCGAGCAGCAGCAGGAAAAACCGTTTCATAGAGATCCTCCTTTTCTCTTTCAGCCGAACCTTTGCACATTGTCCGGGAGGCGACGGCTGCATTGCCTCATCCGGAAGTTACCCTCATTATAGCGGAGAAAGGGCGGCGCGTCTATGCAAATTGTCCACACTACTATGCAAATCGTGCAGATATATCTGGGAAAAAATTATCCGTATTCGACAATGCAAAAGCTATTTGCCAAGATTTCGCTGGAAATCCGTCGGCGAAATGCCTGCTGTTTTGCGAAAAGTGCGCAGAAAGGAGGAGTACGAATTGAACCCGCTCTGGAATGCAGCATCCGTCAGCGATACGCCGGAGGCAATCAGCAGCTTCGCGCCGCAGATGCGCCGGAACTGGATGTACTCGTACACCGACGTGTTCGTGTAACGGACAAACTCGTGTGACAGGTATGATTTGCTGATGAAGAACGCGTCCGCAATTTCCTCCAGCGTCAGCGGCTGGGCGTAATGCTCGTTGATGTACGCCATCACGCGCTGGATGGTGTCTGGCGAGGGCTGGGCACTCTGCAGCATTGGCGCTTCCTGCGTCACGCGGAGGATTTGCAGCAGAAACTCGGTCATCGCGGCATAATCCGCCAAGCGCGATTCGGGACGCTCATCGCCTGTGTTCTGCGCCACACGGTCAATGCACGTTGTACACAGCGAAAGCGCCGCTTCATCCAGCTGATAATGATACCCGGTGCGGCGCGTGCAGTCCAAAAGGCGCTGCTCCAGCGGCAGAAGTCCCTGCCCCAGCTGGTGCAGCATCCCGGAGGAGATGAACAGCACCACTCGCTCGTAGTTGCGGATGGTGTCCTGCGAGATTATGCCGTGCATGACGAATGGCGGGAAAATCATCAGGCTGCCGCGCTGGAGCGTGACGATTTTGTTGTCCACATACAGGCGGGGAAAGCCGTTTAGGTGAATATACAGCTCAAAGAAATCATGCGTATGGATTTCGCGCAGGTGGATGGCGGGCGACAGCGTGTGAAACGCTTCATAATCCGAGCGCCCTTGCCCCATGTTGCTTGTGCGAACCAGCACATCTTCCTCAAGCTCCTGTGCTGGATGTTTCCTTGTCATATGCCTTTCTCCTTGTCCCGGTATTTATGAAAGCATCATATCAGGAAAGCTGATAAAGGTCAAGCAAAAACCCGAAAACTGTTCTGAATCAGAACGATTTCCGGGTAAAATCGGTTATTTGCTTTCGCTGCCCCACGCACGGTAGGATTCTTCCTCCAGCAGCGTCTCAATGCGCCCGTCGGTCACGCGGGTCAGCGTGTCCAGGACAGATTGCGCGTCCGTCTGGCGAATCAGCAGCGTGAAGCCGACGGCGGTCGTGAACTCGCTGCTCAGCAATTGCACGGGCAGGCTTTTCAGCGCGTACTGCACCTTGTCCCACAGCGGATAGGCGACTTCGCACAGGTATTGGCAGGAGGGGAGCATCTCGACGACTTGCGCCGCCTTGAGCGCGACGACTGCCCCCTGCGTGTACGCGCGCACCAGCCCGCCCGCGCCCAGCAGCACGCCGCCGAAATAGCGCGTGACCACGCAGCAGCAGTTGACTACGCCCTGATGCTTCAATACCTCCATCATCGGCAGCCCTGCCGTGCCGCCCGGTTCGCCGTCGTCTGAATAGCGCATGATGCCCGCGTTCTGCCCGATGATGTAGGCATAACAGTTGTGCGTGGCGTCCTTGTGCTTTGTGCGGATGGATTGCAGGAAGGCAAGCGCCTCCGCCTCCGTTTCGCACGGCGCGGCATAGCCGATGAAGCGGCTTTTGTTGATGATGAACTCGTCGCTGGCGAACTGCCGGAGCGTCCGATAGGGGTTCATGGCACTCATGCGAGGAACAGGCGGCGGAAGTTCTTCTTGCCCTTCTGAATCAGCAGACCATCCGCGGGGACGTCGCTCTCCGCCAGTGTGGCGTTCAGGTCATCCACCTTCTTGTCCGCCACCAGCACTGCACCCGCCTTCACCTGATTGCGCGCGTCGCTCTGGCTCTTGCACAGCCCGGACTTGACCAGCATGGTCGTCACGCGGCTGTCGGCGGCGAATTCGTCCCGCGTCAGCGTGAAGGAGGGGACATTCGCGGCAGACGCGCCGCCCGCGAACAGTGCGGCAGCGGCATCGGCGGCCTTCTGTGCCTCTTCTTCGCCGTGCACCAGCTTCGTCACTTCGAATGCCAGCACCTTCTTCGCCTCGTTGATTTCGCTGCCTTGCAGCGCGCCCAGACGGCGCACTTCGTCCATCGGCAGGAAGGTCAGCAAGCCAAGGCACTTTTCCACGTCCGCGTCATCAACGTTGCGCCAGTACTGGTAGAAGTCGAACGGGGAGGTCTTGTTCGGGTCAAGCCACAGCGCGCCCTTCTCGGTCTTGCCCATCTTCTTGCCGTCGTGGGTCAGCAGCAGCTGGAACGTGCAGGCGAACGCCTTTTCACTGTCCTTGCGGCGAACCAGGTCCGCGCCGCCAAGCATGTTGCTCCACTGGTCATTGCCGCCCATTTCCAGCCGGCAGCCGTAGCGGTGGAACAGCTCCAGGAAGTCGTAGGACTGCATGAGCATGTAGGTGAATTCAAGGAAGGACAGACCGTTGTCGGTCGCCATGCGCGTCTTGTAGCAGTCGGCAGTCAGCATCTTGTTGACGGAGAACATCGCGCCGATGTCGCGCATGAACTCGATGAAGTTCAGGTTGCGCAGCCAGTCCGCGTTGTTGACGATAATCGCCTTGTCGTCGGAGAAGTCAAGGAAACGGCTCATCTGCTGCTTGATGCACTCGACGTTGTGGTCAATCGTCTCGACGGTCATCATCTTGCGCATGTCGGTCTTGCCGGACGGGTCGCCGATCATCGCCGTGCCGCCGCCCATCAGCGCAATCGGGCGATGCCCCGCGCGCTGCATGTGCGCCATCGCCATAATCGGGATGTAATGCCCGATGTGGAGGGAATCAGCGGTCGGATCGAAGCCGACGTAGAAGGTGGTCGGCTCTTCGAGCTGCTTGTACAGTTCGTCCTCAAAGGTGGTCTGGGCGATGAAGCCGCGCTCTTTCAAAACGTCAAGAATGTGCATGGGGAACCTCCTATATATTAAGTAGTAGGGGAAACAGTGTCATTTCGCCAGCGCCTGCGCGAAAATCTCCCGCAGGGTGCTCATGCCCTCGTGAATTTGCGCGATGCTGGAGTTGGAGAAGTTCAGGCGCAGCGTGTTCTCGTGTCCGCCGTCGCAGAAGAAGTGCGTGCCGGGGACGTAGGCGACGTGGCGCTCTACCGCTTGCTCCAGCAGCTCCTTTGCGTCGATGCCCTCCGGCAGCGTCACGAAGATGAACAGACCGCCGTCCGGGCGCGTGTACGTCGTGCCTTCGGGAAAGGTCGAAAGTTCACTCAGCATAGCATCCAGCTGCGCCTTGTAGCTGCGGCAGATGCGCTTGATGTGGTCGGGCAGCAGACCGCGCCGCAGGTACTGATCCACAATCGCCTGTGTAAGGTTTGCCGTGTGGACGTCGGTGGACTGCTTGCCGACGGTGCATTTGCGCAGGATGCCCGCGTCGCCCGCCATGAATCCGACACGCAGACCGGGGCTGATAATCTTACTGAACGAGCCGAGGAAAACGACCCAGCCATCCTTGTCGAAGGATTTGATGGAGGGGCACGCTTTTCCGGCATATCGCAGGTCGCGGTACGGGTCGTCCTCCGCCACGACAACGTGGTACTTCGCGGCGAGTTCCGCAATGGGCTTGCGGCGGTCGGCGGCCAGCGTGATGCCCGTCGGATTCTGGAACGTCGGGATGGTGTAAAGCAGCTTTGGGTGATACTGGCGCATGGCCTCTTCCAGCTTTTCCGGGATAATCCCGTTCTCGTCGCTTTCTACCGGCACCAGCGTTGCCTGATACAGCCGCATACACTGCATGTTGCCCAGAAACGACGGGTTCTCCACCAGAATCACATCGCCGGGGTCAATCAGCGCCTTGCAGAGCAAATCCATCGCCTGTGTTGAGCCGGTGACGGGCAGCACCGCAGGCACGGCGCACCCAAGCTGCTGCTCCACATAGGCGAGCAGACTCTCCAGCAGCGGCGGATACCCCTCTGTCGCGCCATATTGCAGGATGCGCTTGCCATCATTTTGCAGCACGTCGCGGGCGATTTCGGCGCATTCCGCATCGGGCAGCGCTGATGCCGCCGGATTGCCGCCCGCGAAGGAAATCATGCCGGGCTTGGCAATCATCTTGAAGATTTCGCGAATGGCGCTGCCGCTGATCTGGTCGAAGCGGTGCGCGAAACGCAGGGAATCAAGCGCCATAATCCAATCACTCCTTACTACTTTCAGAGAATAATACTATTTCCGGATTCACCTGAGCCATCTGCTTGCGCCTTTTCCATTCATGCGTCCGCTTATTCCACCTGTCTCTTATACACATCTCCGAGCCCA
>ENA-OZAI01000566-OZAI01000566.1-human-gut-metagenome-genome-assembly--contig:-NODE-566-length-15453-cov-5.829653_pt1 | contig 15453 bp, 16 predicted proteins | sample MGYA00243299_ERZ653495 | MGnify/ENA primary metagenome ERZ653495 (study PRJEB26926, sample SAMN06164907) | human gut metagenome | biome: ENVO:00009003; feature: ENVO:2100002; material: ENVO:00002003... | reverse complement strand
CGTCGGCAGCGTCAGATGTGTATAAGAGACAGAAATTATGCATAAAACAATATTATCCTGTGAAATTATACATAAAATATTGAAATAGGGTTGCATAAATAAAACTACAGTTGTATAATGAGACAAATTTGTGATTACGGAAAAGAGGCAGGAACAATGGTAAAGGTCGGAATTATAGGAGCAACCGGATATGCCGGTCAGGAATTAGTACGTATTTTGCTGGGACATAAGGACGCAGAGATCGTCTGGTATGGTTCCAGAAGTTATATCGATCAGGAATACGCATCTGTATATCGGAACATGTTTCAGTTAGTCGATGCGAAATGTATGGATGATAATATGGATGAGCTTAGCAAGCAGGCGGATGTAATCTTTACTGCGACACCGCAGGGGCTTTGCGCATCGCTTGTAAATGAGCAGATCTTATCGAATACGAAGATCGTGGATCTGTCCGCGGATTTCCGTATCAAGGATGTAGCGACGTATGAGAAATGGTACAACTTAGAGCACAAGAGTCCACAGTTTATCGAAGAGGCAGTATATGGACTGTGTGAGATCAATCGTGAGGATATCAAGAAGGCACGTCTGATCGCGAATCCGGGCTGTTATACAACCTGCTCGATTCTTTCTCTGTATCCACTCGTAAAGGAGCGTCTGGTTGATGTCGATACGATCATCGTGGATGCGAAATCCGGAACATCCGGAGCGGGACGTGGCGCCAAGGTTGCAAACCTCTACTGTGAGGTCAATGAGAGCATCAAGGCGTACGGCGTGACAACACACCGACATACTCCGGAGATCGAGGAGCAGCTTGGTTATGCTTATGATGGTACACCGCTTACAATCAACTTCACACCACATCTCGTACCGATGAACCGCGGTATTTTAGTAACAGCATATGCAAAGCTTGTAAAGGATGTCTCTTACGAGGATATCAAGGCGGTGTATGATAAATATTATGGCAAGGAGCGCTTCGTGCGTGTGCTTGAAAAGGGCGTCTGCCCGGAGACACGCTGGGTAGAAGGCAGCAACTATGTGGATGTGAATTTTGTGATTGACCCTAGAACGAAACGTGTCGTTGTGATGGGTGCGATGGATAATCTGGTGAAGGGTGCTGCCGGACAGGCAGTCCAGAACATGAACCTGATCATGGGCTTACCGGAAGAAGAAGGACTTCTGATGCCACCAATGTTCCCGTAGTCACCTAAGGTAAGGTTAAACAAACGACGATTTATATAATCATGATTCGTAATTAATATGCAGATAGAGATGGATGGAATTACGAATTCTAAAGCAGACCATTGGAACACGTTGGTACTTAATGAACGACAAACTTGTTTGGCGTGAATTTAGTACCATTACGTGTGGAAGTGAGCGAGAGCGCGTCTGCGTAGAATCGTAATTCCATTCATCTCGGGATAGAGAGGAGTAAGTACATGAAACAAATCGAGGGCGGCGTAACCGCCGCAAAGGGATATACAACAGCCGGCACAAGAGCTGGAATCAAAAAAGGAAAGACAAATAAGGATATGGCGATGATCTTCTCGGAGAAACCGGCGGTCACCGCAGGTACCTTCACGAAGAATCTTGTCAAGGCAGCTCCGGTACTCTGGGACAAGAAGGTTACAGATGCTGGTGTGGCACAGGCAGTTGTAATAAATACCGGTATTGCAAATGCATGTACCGGACAGGCAGGCTATGAGAATGCAGCAGAGATAGCAAAGCTTGCGGGCGAGGCATTGAATATTTCATCCGATACGGTGCTGGTTGCATCGACCGGTGTCATCGGATTTACATTGCCGATGGACGTGATTGCAGATGGTGTGAAGAAGCTTTCCGGTATGCTGAAAAGTGATGTACAGTCTGCACAGGATGCCGCAGAGGCAATCCTTACAACCGATACGCATCCGAAACAGATTGCCTATGAGACAACAATCGGTGGAAAGACAGTCACATTTGGAGCAATGTGCAAAGGTTCCGGTATGATCCATCCGAACATGGGAACGATGCTTGGGTTCATCATGACAGATGCAGCAATCTCGAAGAATCTGCTGGACAAGGCGCTGAAGGGTTCTATCGAGGATACATTTAACATGGTATCGGTGGACGGCGATACATCGACGAACGATACCGTATTAGTGATGGCAAATGGTATGGCAGGTAACCCGGAGATTACCGAGGAGAACGAAGATTACGAGGCATTCAAGGAGGCACTGCTCGCAGTCAATACTTATCTTGCAAAGCAGATTGCCGGTGACGGAGAGGGGGCAAGCCGTCTGTTCGAGGTGCAGGTGAAACACGCGAAGGATAAGCAGACAGCAAAGGTGCTTGCAAAGTCTATCATCACTTCCAACCTGACGAAATGTGCAATCTTTGGAAAAGACGCAAACTGGGGACGAATTCTGTGTGCAATGGGATATTCTGGCGCACAGTTTGATCCACTCAAGGTCGATATTGTGATGGCATCTGAAAAAGGCGAGATTGCACTGGTCGAAAATGGTGTGGCAACTGCCTTTGATGAGGAGAAGGCAGCAGAGATCCTGTCGCCGGATGTCGTGATTGCAAAGGTCGATGTCCGTGATGGCGATGCGGAAGCAACTGCATGGGGCTGTGACCTCACCTATGATTACGTGAAAATCAATGCGGACTATCGTTCCTAGGATGAATGAAAATGGAGGAAAACAAGATGGTAAATAATGATTCAATGGATATGATACTTGCGAAAGCGCAGACACTGATCGAGGCGCTTCCTTACATACAGAAATTCAACGGCAAGCGTGTCGTTGTCAAATACGGTGGAAGTGCAATGGTTGATGAGAACTTAAAATACAATGTCATCAAGGATGTTGCCCTGCTGAAGTTGATCGGTATGGAGCCGATCATTGTACATGGCGGCGGCAAGGAGATCAGCGCATGGTTAAAGAAAATCGGTAAAGAATCCGAGTTCGTAAATGGTCTGCGTGTGACTGACGAGGAGACACTCGATGTCGCAGAGATGGTACTTTCCAAGGTCAACAAGAGCCTAGTATCTATGATGCAGAAGCTTGGATTAAAAGCAGTTGGTATCAGCGGTAAGGATTCCGGACTTCTGAAGGTACAGAAGAAGCTTTCCGGCGGCAAGGATATCGGCTATGTCGGAGAGGTTGTATCCGCAGATCCTACGATTATTGACACACTGATTGCAAATGATTTCATCCCGGTTATCGCTCCGATTGGTATTGGCATCGACGATTATCATGGCTATAACATCAATGCAGATGATGCAGCATGTGCGATCGCAACAGCCATCAGCGCAGAGAAGCTTGTATTCCTGACCGATATCGAAGGTGTATTCGTAGATCCAACGGACAAGTCAACTTTGATTTCCGAGATGGATATTAACGAAGCACAGGAATTTATCGACAGCGGCGTTGTCGGCGGCGGTATGCTTCCAAAGCTTACAAACTGTATCGAGGCAATGAAGAACGGTGTTGCACGTGTCCATATGCTCGATGGTCGTGTAGAGCATTGCCTGCTTCTGGAGTTCTTTACGGAAAAGGGTATTGGTACCGCGATTTTGAAGGAGCCATTATTCTAAGTTGTCCGAATGAAAATGAAATAATTAACACAAACTACCTCTATATACATTTTGTCTATGGAGGTAGTTTTTTATGTGGGGAATAATAGTCGCATTGATATCCGGTGCATTGATGAGTGTACAGGGTGTATTTAATACAGGCGTGACAAAGCAGACATCGACCTGGCTTGCTTCCGCATGGGTGGCATTTTCCGGATTTGTTGTTGCGATTGCCTTGTGGGCGATCTTTGAGCGGAATCAGGCGGGGATATTCTCGCTTGCGCAGGTCGATCACAAATATATGCTGCTAGGCGGTGTGATCGGTGCCTTTATTACATGGACCGTCATTACAGCGATGGCAGGATTGGGACCGGCGAAGGCAGTGCTGCTGATTGTGATCTCGCAGCTATTGATTGCGTACCTGATTGAGCTTTTTGGCTGGTTCGGTGTCGAAAAAGCAGATTTTCAGTGGACGAAGCTGGTTGGTATCGTTGTGTCCGTAGTGGGATTTATCATTTTTCAGTGGGAGAAGTAACTTTTTTTCGTGAAATCCGCCTATTGTAATTCCGTGGGAAGTTCTGTACAATGGGTGTATGTCTTGAATATGCAATATGGAATACCAGACTTTTTTAGAAGGGAGCTATTTCATTTTGCAGTACATAAAATTTATAATTGCTGGCTGTGTGTTGGCAGTGGCTTTGTGTGGCTGTGGCAGACAGGTAAAGCTGCTTACGAGTGAGACACAGACAGAAACGCAGATGATGGATGACGCTGGTGGAGAAGAAACAGTGGTTTCATCGGCAGAGGCGTTTGCAACGACGACAACCGAAGCGGAAATACCGGAGCAGGAGCAGTCAGACGATGTGGCTGTGTATGTGTGTGGTGCGGTACGACAGCCGGGTGTCTATTATGTTGCAGGTTCTGCAATCAGAGAGACAGCGGTTCAGATGGCAGGTGGATTTACCGACGATGCGGATGTTACCTATGTGAATCTGGCGCAGACCGTCGTGGCGGGAGAACAGATCTACATTCCGACGATGGAGGAGACAAACGGGATTTCCTTATCAGAGCGGGATACGGATGGAACACCGGTGCAGGATGCACCAGCCGGTACAAATGTGGAAACGGACGGGAAGATCAACATCAATACCGCCGGAAAAGACGCACTGATGACATTGCCGGGAATTGGCGAGAGCAAAGCGGATGCGATTATCGCATATCGGGAAGCCCAGGGGAAATTTCAGAACACGGAGGAGCTTATGAATATCCGTGGAATCAAAGAGGGCATATATAATAAAATCAAGGACTTAATTATTGTGGGATGAGGTGTATAGAATGAAGAAAATTTTGGTGGTAGATGATGAAAAGTCAATCGTAAAGGGCATCAAGTTCAGCTTAGAGCAGGACGATATGAAAGTCGAAGTTGCTTACGATGGTGAAACCGCACTGGAGCTTGCAAAGGCAAATCATTACGATATGATTTTACTGGACATCATGCTGCCGGGATTTAGCGGACTGGAAGTGTGTCAGATGATCCGCGAGTTTTCGGATGTGCCAATCATTATGCTGACAGCTAAGGGCGATGATATGGACAAGATACTGGGACTGGAATATGGCGCAGACGATTACATAACAAAGCCGTTTAATATATTGGAAGTAAAGGCGAGAATCAAGGCGATTTTCCGTCGGAATAACCGGAATGTGCCGGAACAGGAAAATCAGAAGGTGATTGAGACAAAGGGACTGAAGATTGATGTGGACAGCCGCCGGGTATATATCGATGACAAGGAAGTCAACCTGACAGCCAAGGAGTTTGAACTTGTATATCTGCTGGTATCAAACCCGAACAAGGTATATTCCAGAGAGCAGTTGCTCAAAACTATCTGGGGACCATCTTATCCGGGCGATGCCAGAACCGTGGATGTGCATGTGCGTCGACTTCGTGAGAAGATCGAGGCAACACCAGCCGATCCAAAATACATTCATACAAAATGGGGCGTGGGATATTATTTCCACGAGTAATCTGTACACAGCGAAAAAAGTTCGCTATGGCAGAAGATACAGTAATTGATGCTTGACAGAGTCAGAGGCAAAGGAGATTTCCACACTGTTTTTATACAGTGTCCGGAGATCTTCTTTTTCTATGTGGAGCTTTTCAAGGGCAAAGGTATATTCGTCAGTCAGCGTTGTGTGGCTCACGGTACGGTTGTCGGTGTTGATTGTTGCAAGCAGTCCAAAATCCAGAAACGCACGGAGTGGATACGCGTCCAGTTCAGTCGCTGCTTTTGTCTGGAAATTCGAGGTTGGACAAAGCTCAAAACCGATGTGTGCGTTGCGACAGGCTTCCAGCAGAGCAGGATCTTTGATGGCTGCAATGCCATGTCCGATCCGGCGTGCTCCATATTGGAGGGCGAGCGCGACATTTCTGGCACTGCCACATTCGCCGGAATGAATTGTGACAGGCACCTCCAACCGTCTTGCTTCTTCAAACAAGGCTTCGAATTCCTCGTTTGGATGTCCGGCTTCATCACCGGCAAGGTCTAACGCACAGACGCCATTTCCTAAGAATTCTCTGGCACAGCGGACAACCAGATGATTTTGCTGTGGGGAGTGATGGCGCATCGCACATAAGATCAGATTGGTGAATACTCCATACCGGTCAAATGCTTTCTGGCATCCATAGACAGCCGCCTGCACGACATTTTCCAGATCCAGGTGACTGTTGACGCTCAGCATAGGTGCAAACCGGATTTCCATATAGCGGACATTTTCTGCGGCTGCCTGTCGCACGACATCAACGACGGCATCCCGGATATGTTCTTTTTCCTGCAGTGCGGATACCGGCAGGTCAAAGCAGGTCAGATATTCGGCAAGTGACTGACAGTTGGCAGGTGCCTGTATTGTATGCATGTCCAGTGTCGAAAGCTGTAAGGTCTGCATCAGGAATTCTTTGCTCAAAGAACCGTCCAGATGGCAGTGCAGTTCGATCTTTGGCATGGAAACAGGATCAAAATTCATAAGTGTATCCCCCTTTCGGTGTTGTACTTGTATCATAGCAATTTCGCATGGATTGTACAAGTGCCTTGAAGCAAAACGGACGGTGTGATATAGTAGTGGTATTCTGGAAAAGGACGGAATGAAACAACGTGAAAGACGAAATAAAAGAAGAAAAAAAGGATGAAAAATTAGAACGTAAAAAGCTGAAACGCCGGGAACGGGCGGAGAAGCGCCAGCATAAGCATATGGGCATCAGCCTCCGATGGTTTGTGACGTTTCTGATCATCGTGCTGTGTGCAGGGATTATGCTTGTGTATTCGCTGATGTCAAGCCGTCTGTATGTGCAGCGATATCAGGAACAGCTTGAAAAGAATGTGATGGCGCAGGCGGAATATCTGAAGAATAATCTGCTTGAGAATCATATGACGCTCGATGATCCACAGGATTTAAATCTTCGTATCGAGGGTGTCGCGACGACTTTTTACGGCAGGGTGCTTGTGATAAACCGGGAGTACCGGGTGATCAAGGATACTTATGGAAACCATGAAAATGCACAGATTGTAAATCCGGATATTATGGCTGTAATGCGCGGACAGGCGAGTGAGAAGATATCGAAGAAGGATGGATATCTTGATTATATCACAGCTGTGAAGCAGGAACAGGATGTACAGGGCGTGCTTGTGATTCAGGCATCGACGGACAGCCTGAAGGTAATTGAACGCCGGGTAGAACGACGAAACTGGTTGTCATTTGCACTTATCATGGCAATCTGCATTGGTGCAGCATGGGCAATCGGCAAAGCAAGCTCACGTGGGATCAAGCGTATCAATCAGCAGATGGAAATCGCGGGAGAAGGACAGCTGGAGACACAGATTCCAGTGCGTGGATTCAAGGAGTTTAAACAGCTGACGGAACGTTACAATGCGACGATATCCAAGCTGATGGTCATTGACTCCACACGACAGGAGTTTGTATCGAATGTGTCACATGAATTAAAGACGCCGATCACGTCGATGAAGGTGTTGGCAGATTCTCTGATACAGAACGAATCTGCGGATCTTGCAATGTACAAGGAATTTATGACTGATATCGTGGATGAGATTGACAGAGAAAGTAAAATTATTACCGATCTGCTGACACTTGTAAAAATGGATAAAAAATCAGCTGCGATGAATATCGAGGAGATAAAGATCAATGATCTGTTGGAGGTGATCCTGAAGCGCGTAACGCCGATCGCCAAAAGCCGTGGAATCCAGATTACTTACGAGAGCTACCGTGATGTGACGGCATGGGTGGATGAGGTCAAACTGAGTCTGGCTCTGACGAATATTATAGAGAATGCGGTGAAGTACAATGTTGACAATGGCTGGGTGAAAGTGACGCTCAATGCAGACCACCGCAACTTCTATGTGAAGGTTGCAGATTCCGGTGTTGGAATCCCGGATGACTGCAAGGAGCATGTATTTGAACGTTTCTACCGGGTAGATAAAGCGCGAAGCCGGGATACCGGTGGTACAGGACTTGGACTTGCTATCACGAAAAGCGTCATTCAGATGCACAAGGGTTCAATCAAATTGTACAGCGAGTCTGGAGAGGGCACTACATTTACCATTCGCATTCCGATGAAATCGGATGCCTCCGTGGATACAGCACGAAAGGAGGGCGATGCAGAATGAGAAAGAAGTATTGGAAAACCGGATGCGTGATCGCGACACTGCTTTGCCTGACAGCCTGTGGGAAAGCACAGACTGGAGAGATTACACCGCTTGCAGATAATATGATTCATCTGTATCTGGCAGAGGATAACACAGTTGTGCGTGCCGATGCAGATTACCAGTTGAAAACACCGGATGCAATCGCATCCTGCGTGGAGGATGCAATGACGGCACTCACAGCAATGGAAACATCGAAGATCGAAGCTTACAGTTATATGATGGGCGAGGATAACAGTTTGCAGATGGATATCACACTTGTGGAAGGCAGTTACGAGCAGGAAGATATATTGCTGATCATGGCAGCCACAACGAAGACATTGTTCCAGATGGATGATATTTCCAGCATTGCACTGACCGTAAAGGGGCATGACGAAAAAGTGTATGCAGAGCAGTTGTTCCTGCGGGATTCTGTTTATTATTATGGTACCGACGAACCGAGTCTGGCAGAGGAATCAATTACCATGTATGCACCAAATGCGCAGGGAACTGCACTGGAATCCTATGGAATCAAAGTACAGTCGGAGCCACAGACGTCCGATCAGGAGTATATCGTACGGGAGCTGGTACAGAAAAAAGTGCTTCCTCCGGACACAAAGGTGAACCAGGTGTCGGTCCATGATTCGGTCTGCTATCTGGATCTGTCAGAGGAATTTACAAATGCCGTGGGAACGATTTCACCAGAGCTTGCGTTGTATGCAGTCGTGAATTCGGTAATTGCACAGACAGACGTGGATACGGTACAGATTCTGATTGATGGAAAAATCGTGCCAATGTACCGGAATGTGGTTGCAATAGACAAACCATTACCATTTAATGCAAATGTAGTACAAGAATAAAAGAATATAGGAGACGTATGAAACGACCAGTATTTTGTGTGGCTTTGGCGTATGCACTTGGAGAGGTGATTGGCCTGTACACAAGAACGGTGGGCGAGATAGGCATAGTGAGTGCTATGCTTGTTTGCGTTGGGATTTTCGTGCGGAAGAAAAAACAGGGAAAAAGCGCATGCGTTCTGGGACTGGGAATTGGTCTTGGAATGCTTGGCGCTTTTTTGCGTATTCCGCAGGATCTACGGGAAAAGCCGGATATCCGGCAGGAAAACGGTTACGATATTATAACCTATGCAACGGGAGGGGAGACGCAGGGGCAGCCTGTCATCTGTGCCGGGATTCTGACTGACCGGCAGGGAGAAACATGGACGATGCGGGTACTGGACGGAGCTGACGTGCATGGAGATATTCTGCTCCGTGGTGTGGAAGGGGAACACACGATTGCGGAGATTGTACAGGTAACAGGTACTTATGATACATTTGAGCATGTGAGAAATCCGGGTGGGTTCCAGTCACGCAGCTATTATCTTGCCCGGAATATCAGCGGATATTATTATGCACCGCAGGTGACGACGATCACCGTTAATCAGCGGGAAATACTTGGGCTGCCAAGGTATTTGTATTATCAGGGAAAACGTATATTATATGAATTGCGTATACGGGCAGACTGCCAGATTGCAAAGCTTCTTCCAGAAGAACAGGCGTCGCTTGTGTCTGGAATCCTGCTTGGAGAAAAATCAAGGATAGATGCAGAACTCAAGACATTATATCAGATGGGCGGGATTGCGCATATTCTGGCGATATCAGGTGTTAAGACTCTAAAGTTGGATATCCCCCTAGTGCCTGAAACTCGCATAAACTGGGCATTTGTGCCCCTACATATCGCTATAATTTACATTCTAAAACTGTGCTTAGACGAGGAAATTATTCCCCGTTGTCGTTTCCCTTGTTCAAGGGGGTATCACAAAAAACATATAAATTGGCAAAAGAAGCAATAATTTAGCGGAAGTTAATCTTACCGCAAAAGCCTAATAAATCAGCAAAAGGAGAAGAAGCCTATGGCATATAAAAAATATAGAGAAATGAAAGTTTACGAAGCAAGCGGATACCAGTACAAAAGGACACCAAGCATTGTACTTAAGGGACAGTGGCTGTCGGAGTTGGGATTTGACATCGGAGAGCAGATTGAAGTGAAGTGCGAGGATGGCCGTTTGATTATAACTAAAGCAAATGAAATATGGGGCATAAATTAGCTTGCAACTATTCGCAATCTCGAATATAATAATCTTAATATCATTTGTTGGAATTGATGGAGGAAAACGAATGGATTATTTATCATCAGCGGAAATAGCAAAAAAATGGAATGTTTCGCAAAGAAGAGTTGCAGTATTTTGCAAGGAAGGCAGAGTTAAAGGCGCTGTTCTTATCGGGCGAATGTGGATGATACCAAAGGATGCAGAAAAACCGATAGATCCAAGACGTATAATGAATAAAGAGGAAGATCTGTCTGATATTATAAATGACGGAGGAAAAGAGAATGGTTGATACCAAAAAGGAACAAGAACGAGAGGAACTTCATCGTGCAATATGGGCGATTGCAGATGAACTGCGAGGAGCAGTTGATGGCTGGGATTTCAAAAATTATGTTCTTGGAACGATGTTTTATCGTTATATTTCCGAAAACTTGTGTAATTACATAAACAGTGGTGAGATTGATGCAGGTAACGCTGATTTTGACTTTGCAAAAATGCCGGATGAGGATGCAGAAGAAGCAAGAGAAGGACTGGTAGAGGAAAAGGGATTTTTTATCCTTCCGAGTGAACTTTTCTGTAATGTCCGTGCCAATGCTTCGAATGATGAAAACTTAAATGAAACACTGGAGCGTGTGTTCCGCCACATCGAGGAATCAGCGAAAGGCAGTGAGGCAGAGAGTGACTTTGCCGGACTGTTTGATGACTATGATGTAAACAGCAATAAACTGGGTTCTACGGTTGCAAAGCGTAATGAAAAACTTGTAAAGCTGCTGAATGGTGTAGGTGAAATGAATCTGGGAGATGTGAAAGATCATTCCATTGACGCCTTTGGTGATGCGTATGAGTATCTTATGACTATGTATGCATCGAATGCCGGAAAATCTGGTGGAGAGTTTTTTACTCCGGCAGATGTGTCTGAATTGCTCACACGTCTTGGAACTGTAGGAAAAACAGAAATCAATAAAGTATATGATCCAGCTTGTGGTTCTGGGTCATTGCTTTTGAAGGCAGAGAAAATTCTTGGCAAGGATGCTATCCGTAACGGTTTTTATGGACAGGAGATCAACATTACAACCTACAATCTGTGCCGTATTAATATGTTCCTGCATGATGTAGGATTTGATAAATTTGATATAGCTTGTGAAGATACATTGCTCAGTCCTCAGCACTGGGATGATGAGCCATTTGAGTTGATCGTGTCTAATCCGCCATATTCTATCAAGTGGGCGGGAGATGAAAATCCATTGCTCATCAATGACCCTCGTTTTGCTCCGGCAGGAGTTCTGGCACCTAAGAGCAAAGCGGATATGGCGTTTATTATGCACAGTCTGTCATGGCTTGCATCCAATGGAACTGCTGCCATCGTATGCTTTCCGGGAATTATGTACCGTGGTGGTGCAGAGCAAAAAATCCGTAAATATCTGGTAGACAACAACTATGTGGATTGCATTATTCAGTTGCCGAGTAATCTATTCTTTGGCACTTCGATTGCAACCTGCATCATGGTAATGAAAAAGAATAAAGCAGATAACAAGACACTGTTTGTTGATGCCACAAGCGAGTGTGTGAAAGTTACAAACAATAATAAGCTGACCCCAGAGAATATCGACCGTATTGTGGATGTGTTTGCCAAGCGTGAAGAAGTGGAGCATTTTGCACACCTGGCAAGTTATGAAGAAGTATCCGGCAATGATTATAATTTGTCTGTATCCACTTATGTTGAAGCCGAAGATACCAGAGAGAAAATTGACATCGTGAAGCTGAATGCGGAAATCAAGGAAATTGTTGCCCGTGAGCAAGTGCTCCGTGATGAGATTGATAAGATCATCGCAGAAATCGAGGTGTGATTTATGGGAGAATTCTTCCCGAATCAATACTGGGGAATGAATATATGGAAACATCAGGAATTGCCGATAATAGAATCACATGATTTTAATTTTTTTAGATGCCTTGAATTTAACAATAGTTATTATGGAAAAACAGTAAGTGAACTTCATAGCGGAAATCTAAGATTAAGTAGAAAAGATAATAGGTACTCAAATCTCTTTCCTGGTCAAAAGCTGTCATATTGGGCAGATAGTCCACAAACGGCAAGGGCAGAAATAAAAAAGTGGGGATCAGGTAATAATATTTTGACATTTTGGGCATATGATGATGGGAGTAGCTTTATTCCTACAATTTATCCGGCTGAAAATATTCGGATAATTGATGGTGTTCATTTTGGTTTTGATAAGATTTTGAAAAAAGTTGGCAACCATGAAGAATTGACCCGTAGCGAAAAAAAGTTTATTGATAAAATAGGACGTGAAAAGCCAGATTGTCTGGCATATTACTCAGAAGCCAGAGTGGGAGGCATTTGCTTTTTATTTTTTGAACAAGGTTTTAAAAAACTTTCACTTCGTGAGGTTACATTACGTTTAGGTGATTATAAAGGAAAGAACACAGCAAAGGTGGCTTGTGCAGTTACAAGTGATTTTAGCCCTGTATTGGAAAGCTATGGTTATTATTTTTCTCCAATTGCAAAGACGAAATATGATGATAAGTACACGACAAGTGATGAATATATCCTGCGAAAGCAAGTTGAGGATTATTCACATGAACAAATAACGGAGATGATGCGATGAGCAGACTAGATAAATTAATTGAAAAATTGTGTCCATATGGAGTTGAAATGCATGAACTCCAAGAATTGTTTATCACAAGGAATGGATACACACCTTCTAAATCCAAAAGTGAGTTTTGGAAAAATGGAACAGTCCCTTGGTTTAAGATGGAAGACATAAGAGCCAATGGTAACATATTATCGGATGCCCTTCAGTATGTGAATGAATGTGCAGTAAAAGGTCAATTATTTCCTGAAAATTCAATTATAGTAGCAATTTCGGCAACTGTTGGAGAACATGCACTTATAACAGTTCCATCACTTGCAAATCAGAGATTTACCTATCTGATGGTTAAGCCTGAATATGAAGATAGGTTTATGCCTAAATTTTTGTTTTATTATTGCTACAAACTTGACGAGTATTGTTTGCAAAATTTGAATCAATCGAGTTTTGCATCTGTTGACATGAAAAAATTTGCAAAGTTTAAGTTCCCTGTACCTCCTCTGGAGGTACAACGTGAAATAGTCCATATTTTGGACTATTTCACGTTGCTTACAGCCGAGCTTACAGCCGAGCTTACAGCCGAGCTTACAGCTCGGAAGAAACAGTATGAATTTTATCGTAATAAACTGCTGACATTCGATAACAATGTTAAAATTGTTCCATTAGCTGATATTGCTGATATTGGTACGGGTAGTAGCAATACTAATGAAGGACTTGAAGAAGGTCAATATCCTTTTTATGTCCGTTCACAGGAACCGTTGCGAAAAAATGAATATGAATATGATGAAACCGCCATTATTACTGCTGGCGATGGAGTCGGTGTGGGAAAGGTATTTCATTATGTTGAAGGAAAATATGCTTTGCATCAAAGAGCATACCGAATTCATATAAATACTCCAGATGTATTACCAAGATATTATTTTCATTATATGAGATCGGCATTTTTACCATATATACAGAAAACTATGTTTCAGGGGTCAGTAGCATCTATTCGAAGACCGATGCTAAATCAATTCCCTGTTCCTGTTCCGACATTGGATGTACAGAAAAGGCTTGTTAATGTTCTTGACAATTTTGAAGCCATCTGCACTGACCTGAATATTGGTTTGCCGGCCGAAATCGAAGCACGCCAAAAGCAATATGAATATTATCGTGATTTGCTCTTGACATTTGCTGAAACAGGCAGCACACTCATGACAGACAGACAGACAGACAGACAGACAGACAGACAGACAGACAGACAGACAGACAGAGCTGAGTGCAATTAAGCTCATTCAATATGTGTTTGGTTATGTTTCCATTGAACTTGGTGCTATAGCAACTGTTACAAAACTTGCGGGGTATGAATTTACTAAGTATGTCACCTATTCGGATGAAGGTAAAATTATTGCACTTCGTGGGTTAAATGTTAAGAATGGAAAGCTTGATCTGACAGATGTAAAATATATTGATAAAAGTGATTTGACAAAGTTAAACAGAAGTAAACTTTGTAGTGGAGATATGTTATTTACATATGTTGGGACAATTGGTCAAGTTGCAGTGATTAATGAAAATGATAAGTATTATCTTGCACCTAATGTTGCATTAATAAGAGCAGACACTCAACTTGTAAATCCAGAATATATGCGTTACTTTTTTCAAACAAATGCATTTTGGGATACACAAATAAATCGTCTGCTTCAATCTTCATCCATGAAAAATATACCGATGGAGAAAATTCGCAAGTTTATTTTGCAGATACCATCAATTGAGGAACAGAATCGTATAGTGGAAATTCTCGACCGCTTTGATACTCTCTGCAATGACCTGTCCGTAGGACTTCCGGCAGAAACCGAAGCACGCCAGAAGCGGTATGAGTATTACAGGGATAAGTTACTGTCTTTTAAAGAATTATCATAACTGTTCAGAGCCAGCCTCCCAAATGCTACGCATTTTGGAGGTGTGGCGTATTCGCCAAATAGATTTCTGGATAAGAGTGTTCGCTCGTGCGAGCACGGCTTTCACTCTCATCGGAAATCTGCTTGGCTCTGAACAGTTACAAATTACCAAAGTAAGGAGGCGAGGATGTGTCGTACTTTAATATTGTAGCGGAGACATCGGAGAATACCGTTGTCACAGAATATGAGCCAGTCAAGAAGCGTTCTGACAGTTACCAGAGCGAAGCAGAACTGGAACAGGAGTTTATCCGTCTGCTCTGTGAACAGGGATATGAATATCTGCCTATTCACACAGAGAAAGACCTGATTGCCAATCTTCGTAAGAAATTAGAGGAACTGAATAACTATCAGTTTTCGGACACAGAATGGGATGATTTTTTCAAAAATGCTGTTGCCAATCCCAATGAACATACCGTGGAAAAGACCCGGAAGATACAGGAGGACAATGTCCAAGTCCTGACTCGTGATGACGGTTCTTCCAAGAATATTACACTCATAGATAAGAAGAACATCCATAACAACAGGCTGCAGGTCATCAATCAGTATGTGATTGGCACAG
>ENA-OZAI01000482-OZAI01000482.1-human-gut-metagenome-genome-assembly--contig:-NODE-482-length-16677-cov-6.041932_pt1 | contig 16677 bp, 19 predicted proteins | sample MGYA00243299_ERZ653495 | MGnify/ENA primary metagenome ERZ653495 (study PRJEB26926, sample SAMN06164907) | human gut metagenome | biome: ENVO:00009003; feature: ENVO:2100002; material: ENVO:00002003... | reverse complement strand
TCATCAACCCGTCCGACCATTAGTTTTTCTACACCGAGAACGGCGCAGCCGACTTCAAATCCGTCAATGGCTTCCTCTGCAATAACCTCCGAATCATTCTCAAAGGCAAGGTGAATTGCATTCTCTAATTTTTCGGGTTCGGATACTTTCGTCACGCCAAAAGATGACCCGGCACGAACCGGCTTTACGAAAATCGGGAAAGATAGGGAGTCCTTGATTTTCTGTACCGCATCGTTGATCTCCGATTTTTTGAAAGCAACCGATTTGGGTACAGAAATCCCCTCAAGCGAAACCAGCTTATGTGCTCTGTCTTTGTCCATACACAAAGCAGAAGCCAGTGTGCCGCAGCCGACGATTGGAACACCTGCAAGTTCCAAAAGCCCCTGCACAGTTCCGTCCTCTCCGTTCTTGCCATGCAGAACAGGAAATGCAAGGTCGATTTTCTGAACAGTATATCGTCCGTCAAGTAGTTCCAAGAATCCGCCAACTGACCGATCCTGTGAAAAAGCGACTTTATTCAGATGAGAAGCATCATTACACCATGTGCCTGCCGCGATCTTTGAAAGCTCTCCGGTGTAGTGATACCAGTCACCCGCTTTCGTGATTCCAATCGGAAATACTTCAAATTCTTCGGTATTGATGTTTTCAAAAACAGCCGCGGCGGACTGCAACGATACTTCATATTCGGTGGAATGACCTCCGAAAATAATCGCAATTTTTCTCATTATATTTTCCTCCAATCTTTAGTGCTAAATGAGCGGTGCAACCTTGAATGCAAACCAAAATGGATAATGGAGAAAGAACATGCCACAAAAACTTATGGCAATATAAATCCATGCTTCTTTACTTCCATCTACGGTTGTTTTCATCCGCTGACCGAATAATTTTGCAAAAGCGAACCAAACTGCAAACCCGACTGCTGTTCCAAGCGTATTTGCGATCAAGTCATCAATATCTGTTGCTCGCGTCGTCAATAGCTGTGAAACCTCAATGAGTGCCGAAAACCCTGCCCCGGACAAAACAGTTACCCTAAATTTTCGATATGCTTTCCATACAAACGGAAGCAAAAATCCAAGTGGCACACACATAAGAATATTCAAGAAAAATCCCGTGGTGAAATTCTGAAAAGGGATCAGATTCACGGTTCCCTGAATAAAGGAAGGATTGATGGACCCTTCTGGTCGATATAGAATATCACTGAGCCCTCCGGCACCCGTTATGTCGTACACCTGCCAGCAGTACAGAACAAAAATCATCACCCAAACCGAGTGTAATAGAGGTTTTTTTCTACCCCATACCAGCAGATAAATAAAACACGGCAGCACTGCACAGAGGAGACTATATATTGTTTCTTGATTGTAATTGAACATTTTTTACTTCTCCTGTACTTCCATCCCTTCCGGCAACAAATAAGTAATTTCGCATTTATTCGTATAAAGCAGATGCTTCATCGTTTTACCGCTGATCGTATCTGTTTCGGTGCGACACACCTCGGCCATCTGAAAAATTTTCCCGTTTTGGCGAACATAGGTTACGGACGAGTTGTAAATTGAATACTCCTTCGTGACAGGCTCTGCCGTATAAATCCGACCATAAATATTGCTTTCGTCAAAAGCGACTTCAATTTGGAATGTGTTGTCCGTATCATTGCGAACCTGAAGATCGCACCAGCCCTCACTGACCGTTGCGTCCGTTCCTTTGGGCAAATCCTCTGTTGTTGAAGGGAAGGACTCTACGGCGTGTCCGTGACGCTCGACAATCGTCAACGGCGTGTGCAGAAAGCACCAAAACAGCAGGTTGCTGAGCTGGCAAAGTCCCCCTCCGTATGAACCTATAATTTTTCCATCCACAAGATTTAAGCCGTCTTTATAAGGCTCTTTCTTGTCGGCATTGCGCACAAGCCAATAAAACGAAAAGGTTTCCTTCGGGCGTATCAGAACTTTATTGATGGCTTTTCCAGCCAGTTTAAGGTTGTGAACCTTGTTATACTGATACTGAATATCGTAGCCACTGCTTTGATTTACCATTAAAGCCGAAGTTTCAAAAATCTTATTTGGAAGCAGTTCATCGGATATAGTGTCTGCGTAGTGGTTTTTGTCCAGACGCATTTTCAAATAACAGCATTTTTTCCTCTGCCACTGCCGCAGTGGGAGCAGAAACGGAAAAAGCTGTGTCAACCGTTTTCTTGCCATAGGGGTCACTCCTTGAATTGACATCACAAAAACAAAAAACTCTTGTTTCTCGTACTTTTATCGTACCAGAAACAAGAGTTTCATTTATTTGTTTGTCCACACAGGTTTCCTCTTTTTTTCTGCGGAATTTCTTACGATTTTCCTACAGGAGCGGAAGAGTGACTGTAAATTCGATTTGCTCATTTTCACTTTTTGCGGTAATTGTTCCGTTATGAAGCTCAACGATTTCTTTTGCAACTGCAAGACCCAATCCTGCACCTCCGCTTCTGGAACTTCGTGCAACATCAAGACGATAAAACTGTTCAAAAATGCGTACAAGCTTTTCTTTTGGAATGGTATTGCCGCAATTGGTAAACTGAATACACAAATTTTCACCGTTTTGTTTTACAGCAATATGAATCGTGCTGTCATCAAAGCTATAATTCACTGCATTTCTCAGCAGATTATCAAAAACGCGCTGCATCTTATTGACATCGCACTTTATCATAGTGTCTGGGGCTATTTCAAGCTCACATTTTAAATTCTTCTCTAAAAGCATTGGTTTGAATTCGTATATAAGCTGTTCAAGCATACGGGTCAAATTGACCCTGCTGTACTCAAGAGTGATATTAGAAAGATTAAACCGCGTGATTTCAAAAAATTCGTTAATTAAATCCTCAAGATGTTCTGCTTTTTCCAAAGAAATTGACAAATACTTTTCTCTTAATTCTTCGGAAATTTTGTTTTCGTCCCGCAGCAAAGTTAAATACCCAATTACTGAGGTGAGTGGGGTTTTCAAATCGTGGGCAAGATAAACAACAAGGTCATTTTTCCGCTGTTCTGAAAGCTCTGCTGCCAGTTTTCGTTGTTCAAGAGTATGCTTAATATGATTGATTTTCTTTTCGATTGCAGTTAATTCAGAAGGCAAAACAATATCTCCTGAATTTTCTTCTATCAGAGCATCTATACTACGGTTAATTTCTTTGAAATACTTGGAAAATTCATTTAGATAAAAGCGCAAAATAATTGCAAATAACAGTAAGGAAAGCACTACGAAGAAGATACTCATATAATCTCTAATATATATTGAATATACATTATAAGCTCGGTCATAATCATGGTAGACAAAATTATCCAAAAACCCCACAAAAGTGTCTGCTATGTGCCCCTTTAAAAATAGAGAGTACAAGGCTGCTAAAAAAGCAAACGCAAAAAACAACATTCCAAAAGTTCTAATCAATAATTTGTTTTTAAGAAGACGATAATCATCTCTTTCGCTATTTCTTTTATTTTTCAATGGTATATCCCACTCCCCACACAGTTTTTATAAATTTCGGTTTTTTTGCAGGCTCATTAAGCTTTTCCCTCAATCTTCCGATATGAGCCATAACAGTATTATTGTTATCAAGGAATTTCTCACCCCAAATATTTTCAAACAATTCCTCAGACGAAATAACTTTTCCTCTGTTCTCACACAAGTACCAGAGGATAGAAAACTCAATAGGTGTCAAAGTAACCTCTTTTCCATACAAAGTACATTTGTGAGTATTCTTGTTTATAATAAGTCCTCTTACATCATGTTCTGCAATGGGAGCATCTTTTTCCTCGGTATTAGCCGCATTATTATAACGAACATAACGACGAAGCTGTGTTTTTACTCTTGCGACAACCTCCAAAGGGTTGAATGGTTTTGTAATGTAATCATCAGCTCCGATGGTAAGTCCCATAATTTTATCAGTATCCTCAACTTTTGCCGTCAGAATTATAATAGGATAAAAATACTGTTCTCTGATTTTCTGACAAATACGAAATCCATCAATATCTGGAAGCATTACATCTAAAATTGCCAAATCCATTTTTTGCGTTTCAATACATTCCAAAGCATCCAGACCATTATAAAATTTATGTACCGTGTAACCATCATTTTTAAGATATACCTCTATTAGATCGGCTATCTCCTTTTCATCGTCTACTATTAAAATTTGTTCACTCATTTTATTGCTCCTTAATTTCCGGCACAGCTTCCATAATATCGCCAAAGTCACAGTTTAGATATTCGCATATATCAAGCAAAACAGGAAGTGTGACATTTTCGTTTTTCCCAAGTTTAGCAAAAGTGCTTTTGCTTGCACCAACCGCCACTCTTAATTGACTTTTTTTCATCCCTTTATCTATAAGCAGTTTCCAAAGCTTATTATAACAAACTTTCATTTCGTTCCTCCGAATAGACTTATTAACTCTATCATAGCACTTAAATCACTAAAATACAAGTGTTTGGTTTGCATTTGCAGACTTTTTTGAAAAGCGTATGTATTCGGCTGTTTAATACAAACAGCCGAAATGAATTTTAATACTGCGGCATACCATACCCCAATATCTCATAATACCCTATGGCATAGTGATTTTCTCGGCAACTATCGCCGGAATTGCCCTCCACGGTGTAAACTGTGCCGTTATCGACTTTTTCAACAATCCCCACATGATCGGATTCTCCGTCCTGCGGGCCTGACGAACCTTTATTATCCCAATCGAAAAAGATAATGTCACCGGGACGGGGTTCGTAGCTGTTGTCCTGCCATAGTCCGCGATCTCTGAACCATTCGACACCCCAGACGCAGCCTGCAAATTTCGGGATAACGCCTGCGTCGATATAGCCGCACTCGTTGGCACACCACGAAACGAAACAGGCGCACCATTCCACACGAGAGTTAAAGCCGTACCACGACCAATAGGGCTGACCGCCCACATTGCCGACCTGCGACAAGGCCACCGTAACGATGGCATCATCCCCGGAATAGATGCCGTAAAGGACAGCAGACCACATACTGCGGTTTTCCTCGGCAAGCAATTCGGAGAGCTGCTGCCGCTGGTCGGCGGTGAAGTTAAAATGCTCTGCCATTTCCTCGGCCGTCTGGTGGCTGACCGTGATATAAAGGTAGGTGTGCGTGACTGTCGTGGTGGTTTCCACGATGTTCCCGTGACCGTCGTCAGTTTCGGTGATGACTTCTTCGGTCTTGCTCTCGGTGCGGGAAGATAGCTCGTTCATCCGCCAGAAAATATCTTTGAGGATGGCTTTCTTGGCATCGTCCACCGTAGCGACCTCCTGCGGATCATCGGGATCGGTGGTGGTTTTCACGGCATACACCGCCAGCACCTCCGGCCAGACCGCACGGGAGCCGGACATTTCCAGCTCGTCGTAGGTGATGTTTGCCCTTGTGGTGTCAATCTGCGATTGATAGTCGGCGTTGATCTCCTGCACGGCCTGCCGCATGGTCTGTCCCGTGCCGCTGTCCTCGCCGGAGAAGAAGATGCCGAAGCAGGAGCCGACGATCAGCCCGATCAGACAGATAACGATAATTACGACAACGGCGATCCACCCGCCCGCAGCGATGGCGGCGATCAGCGCCTTTGTTCCGGCAATGATGGCTTTGACGGCGGCAGCGGCAGCCTTGACTGCCGCCTTGATGCCTGCCGCAGTCGCTTTTGCTGCCGCACGGGCGGTCTGCGCCGCAGTTTTGGCGGCTTTTGCCGTGGCCTGCGCAGTTTTCTGTGCCGTTTTTGCCGCAGCCTGCGTCGTTTTTATGGTCGTCCGGGCGGTCTGCTCGGCAGTCTTGATGGTTTTCTGCGTGGTCTTGACCGTCGCCTTTCCCGTAGATTTTGCCGTCTGCTTGATGGTCTTGCCGCTGCGGTCTACCGTTTTGATCGTCTTTTGCGTGGTATCGGCAGAGTGGCGCACCCGCCGCATGGTGTCCTGTGCCTGTTTCTTCGGCAAGTCGGTCTTTCTTCGCTGAAAATAATCCCTTGCCTTGGAGATATTCTCCTTGGTGGTTTTTACACCCTTGCGGCCGGCCTTATCCAGCCCGTGGGCAACTTCGTGAACTGCCGTTTCCGTCCCGGTCAAAGTGCGGTCGGCGGCGTATTCTTCGGGAGAGGATTCCGCCGCAAAAACGGTGTGCTCCGCCTTGTCTTTGGTGCGGACATAGGCATCTTTCATGCGCTCGGCGGCTACCGCCGATTTGTCGATCGCCTTTACCGTTCCCTTGACAACATCTCTCGTCTTGATGTCAGGCATGGCTTCACCTCCGTTCTGCGCCGTTGAATTTCTTCCCGCATCGCCGCATAAAACGCACGACTGCGGAGATTCCCACCGGCTTTTTGCCACCGTTCCTCAAAGTCAAAACGGACGGCGAGATCACGGGCGGAATACCCCTTGATAAAAGTACGCCAAGTGGCATCGTCCCAAGTTTCGAGCTGCTGCCAGAGGTCGGGGAAACGCCGGTGCAGCTTTCGCAGTTCGTCCAGACTTTGCAGAGGACAGCACCAGCAGGAAACCCGGTGGAAGATCTCATACAGGCCGCCCCAATCAAAGCCCCGTTCATAGCAGTAGTTCAGACAGTCCTTTTCGGTCATACCCCATTCTGCAAGCGGATAGGTCTTGTCCTTGAGGCGCTTCGGCTCGTCGGCGGCAATACCGACATATTCAATGACCGTGTAACTCTTCCTCAGTTCTTTCAGATAGGCGTCCACCACACGGGTTTTGAGGATGCCCGTACACCAGCGATTGCGCGGGCCTGCCCAGCTCATGCCGCTGTACTGCGCCAAGACAGGATTTTTTCGTTTCGGCGTGTAGTGCAGGAAGTAGTATTCAAAATCGTGCTCCGCTTTCAGCCGGGTAATGGGTCTGCCGATATATGCCTCCAATCGGGCAAGATGCTCGTACATCTGCGGAAATTCCAGTCCTGTATCGCAAAAGAGGATCAGATCAACGGGTCGTTTTTCTTCCAACAGGCGCAGGAGCATCGCCGTTGAATCCTTGCCGCCCGAAAGGGACACTACATATTTTTCAGGCTTCATTGCTGCCCGCCTCCGCAGAGGGTGCGGCGATCCGCTTGGCGACAACGACCATGCGCCCGTTTTTGCGGCTGTATTCGCAGGTGGAGAGCGTGATCAGCTTATCGCCGTATTCCGCCGTTACGCCGGTGTCGTAGAGAGATAGCGCCTTGCATTGAGCAATATAGGCGTCAAAATCCTCCGCCGATTCCGCACGGGTGAAGTGGTAATACTTGAAACCCTGCTCGGAATAGGCAACGGTCTTGAACACCGCCATGATCTCATATTCGCCAAAGCCGGACAGCGTATCAAAGCGGATGGTTTTGTGCTCCTGATAAAAGTCCTCGCTTTCATATTTGCAGAGATCGGCAAACATCGTCCCGTTGTTCATGTGATGGCCGTAGATCACGCAGTTGTCGGACAGCGCAAGGTCGCAGTTTTCCTGCACATAGGGCACGCCGTAATCGCTGTACTGCTTGTCAAAGCCCCGTTTCAGATAGAAATTCGGCTCGTCCACGGTCTGCATCACGGGATAGTCGATGTTCGTGCCGAGGATGGAGAGCCAGCCCAAAAAGTCGCTGTTCTGCTCCTGCACCGCCCGGTACTTTTCAAATGCCGTCAGTTCCGGCAGCGGCTCGGTTTCCGGCGGCGTGTCGGCGGGTGCCGGTTCGGTTTCCACCAGTGCGGCAATCTGCTCAAAGGCTTCGGCGCTCTGCTGTTCGTCCGCATACTGCCGACAGAGCATGATGCCGGAGAAAAGGAAAAGGGCGGCACATACGGCCGCCCCGATCATCAGATATTTGCTTTTCATATATGACCTCCTATTAAGATGCGTTTCCGCTGCCGAACACACCCTCACCGGGGCGCGTCGTCATCAAGCGGTAAAGCTCGGTATCTTTGGGAAAGCGGTTGATAAACGGCACCAGCGCCGAACCGTACTTGATCAGCCCGCAGCCAGCGTCGGCGTTGGTAACATAGCTCATCTGCTCATCGGAGATGTTCAGGAGCTTCGAGAGCTTGGCACGGTCGGAAAACGCCTGATTGAGTATGACCACAAACTCGGAGTTGGAAAGCATGGTGCTTGCCTGCACGGAGTCCAGCAGATATTCCACATTCTGCGTGATGGCGGTCGGGTAGCCGTTTCTCTTTCTGAACTGCCTCCAAGCGGAATTGAAGAAAATGCCGCTCTGCTCGTTTTCAAAAACGACATGAAATTCGTCGATGAAGATGTGGGTGCGCTTGCCCTTCTTCCAGTTGAGGGTAACACGGTTGAGGATGGTGTCTGTGATCACCAGCAGTCCCGTCGGCTTCAGCTGTTCACCAAGGCCGTGAATATCGAATACGACGATGCGCTTATCGAGATCGACGGTGCTTTCATGTCCGAAAATATCCAGTGAGCCAGTGGTGAACAACTCCAGCGACAAGGCGATCTCCTTGGCCTTTTCTTCGGGCTGTTCCAGCAGTTTGTTTCGCAGGTCACAGAGCGTAGCGGGTTTTCCCGTCCGCTCGGCATCCTGATACACCAGCGCCGTGCAGCGGTCGATGATGGATTTCTGCTGCGGGCCGACACCGGCCTTGTCGATCTGCTCCACAAGGGACATGATGAACTGCGATTTCTCCACAATGGGGTTGTTCTCGCCGTAGCCGTCCACCATATACATGGCGTTCAAACGGTCTTTGCCGCCTGCCGCCATATGAATGACGGTCGCCGTTTCCTTGCCCAGAGCCGCTGCCAGCGCACCAAATTCGTTTTCGGGATCGCAGATCAGCACATCATCGGCGGTGTTCAGAATGAGGAAAGCAATCAGCTCCTTAGCGCTGAACGATTTGCCAGAACCGGGCACGCCCAACAGAAACGCCGACTGGTTCAGAAGATTTGCCTTGTTGCACATGATTAGGTTGTGGGAGATGGCGTTCTCTCCGAAGTAAATGCCGCCCTTGTCCTGTACCTCCTGCACCTTAAAGGGCATGAATACTGCAAGGCTTTCGGTGGTGAGGGTGCGGAACGCATTGATCCTCCGTGTGCCGATGGGGAGAACGGTGTTCAGCCCGTCCAACTGCTGGAATTTCAGAACGGCAAGCTGGCACATATGCTTTCTTGCCACGGCGAGCACCGTTTCGGTATCGCTGTCGAGCTGCTTTTTGTCATCGGCAGTAATGACCATCGTAATAACGGCAAGCATCATCCGCTGATCCCTCGTGGTCAGGTCGTCCAGAAATTCCTTGCTCTCTTTGCGTTGGAGCTCCATATCATAGGGCACGACGGCAGAGAAATTGTTGTTGGCGTTCTGCCTGCGCTGCCAGTTGGTGATGTTGGTTTCGATACCGAGCAGACGGTTTTCCACCTCCCGCACGGCCTCGTCGGTGGGGATCGGAACAACATCGATTGACAGCATCATATTCCGGTTGAAATCGGTCAGCTCCGTAACCATGCTGTCTTTGATATACGAAGCGTAGTCTTTCAGAAACAAGACCCGGCAGTATTTCTCGCCCAGTTTCAGGCAGCCGCTGCTTTTTTCCATCGAGTCGGGGCAGATATAGTCCTTGAAGTCGTGCCCCTTGCGCATCATATCCTGCGGATCAAAGTGAAACGCCGCTTCTTCGCCCTGACGGAAGAAGTCATGGAGCACCCGCAGCTTTTCGGCGGTGTCCAGCTCGGTACACTTGGAGCCGAGGGCGGCGAAATGGGCAATCAGGTCAGCGCCGATCCGGGCAAAGTAGCTGCGGGCTTCTTCGATGTCCTTTTTGCAGACCGACACCGTGATATATTTCTCCTGAATGATGCCGTTGGCGCCGGTGGCCTTGTCCAGCAGCATTTGATTGTATTCCCGGCGGTACACATCGCAGGCATCGCCCCGCATGGGCATCAAAATCGACTGCTCGAAATTTGCCCGGTTCAGTCTGCGGTTGTTGATGGTGATTTTCGTCGTCGCCCCGGAATCCAGACTGTTCAGCAGCTCCGAATAGGCAAGGAACATCTGCTCCTTGTCCTCACGGCTTGCCACAAGGTAATTGATGTCGGTGAACTGATAGGTTTTGGAAAAGCGGCTGCCCACCTGAAAAATGCCGTCCTTCCAGATGCGGCGGACGGGGATCACATCCTGCACCTTGCGGGGCACGGTGTACCGCTCCTTGTCCTGTTTCAGCAGGTTTTTCAGCGTCTTGATCATGATTTTCCTCCCTCCAATTTGTCTTTCAGCGCTTCATAGTAGAGGTTCGATGCCTCAAAGCGAAGCTCTTTCGGCTCTAACAGCTCCGAGCGCAGCCACGCCCAGAGGAATTGCTCGGCAGTCATGCCGTGATAAGTGATAAATCCCAGCGCCGCAAAGGGTGCGGCACCGAGAATACACATCCAACTGACGGTTTCCGTCCCGAAGTGGGGTTTCAGCAAAAAGTACAGCCCCACGGCGACGAGGATCGCCAAGACAGAAAAGACGAACTGCCGCATGGACAGCCCGAAAAACATGGATTCCGTATAGTTTCGGATCTCCCGATTGATTTTCACTTCCAAATTTCTTCCTCCTTTACAGTCCCATCATTTCACGCACAACACGGTCGGCCATTTTGACAGCGCCGACAAGCACCAACATATTGAAAACCAACTCGCCCACATACGACCACACCTGCGTCACCGCCGCAGCATCGGGATCGACGGCGGGCGGGCTGGATGCGAACAGCGAGAAGATGATGCAGGCAAGCACGATGATCGCACCCTCCAAGCAGACGGCGGCATAACTCTTGATAAAGCTTTTGCCGATGTTCTGCGACGGCTCGCCCGCAAAGGCCGAGAGCGGGACCGGGGCAATGGCCGTATAGAGATATAGTTTGAAAAACCTGCCGTACACGGTCATGATCATGATAAATGACAAGACCGTAATGAACAGTCCGCCGATCAAGGTCACTGCCCATAATGGGATGCTTTCAAAAAAGCCGCAGTCCTCCACGGCGGTCACGATCCCGGCGGGCAACACGGTTTCCTGCGCCGCCCCAAAGCCTGCGGCGTTCATGATGGTGGAGATCAGCCCCTGTACGATGTTGAACAGGGCAATCATCAGCTCCAAGCCGTATGTGACGGCGGCTTTGGCAAGGACGAAGCGGATGAACACTTTCAGGGCGTGCTCCGGCCGTTTCAGCTCTGCAAAGCTGCCGCAGGTTTTCATCACGCCCACTACAAAGAACAAAACGAGCAGCGCAAGCCCGATGGCCTGCACCGCACCGTGGATGCCGACGATCACATTCCAGATCGTGCCGCCCTTGAATTGCTCCGGCGACTGCGTAATGAGCTGCCAGATCTCCGCCATCTTTTCGTTCCAAGTTTCGAGTGCGTTTTCGAGATTCTGTACGATCCAGTTATCCGACATTCGGCTCACCTCCCGTCAGCGCAATATCGCAGGCGACCTCGTTGCCCCAAGCATCCCAGCCGTCCGCTTTCTGACGGGCAAACAGCTCAATGCGGGGCAGATCACCCATCAGCTCGACAATGCGCCGCCTTGCTTCGTCCGGCTTTTTGCTGTGTTCCTCGATGTGGGAGAGGATGACTTGATGCACCCCGGCCGAGCGGCGTTTCGGGCGGCCTTTGGTGGCAAGCATACAGAACTCTGCATTGGCTCTCGTCCAGTGTCCCATGCCCCAAAACAGGCTGTCGGACTTGCGGTTCTGCTTGATCCATACGAAAGCCACCGTCTTATACGAAAAGCCCCATGCACGCATGACCGAAAAGCAGTCGTGCAGCAGTGGGATCGTTGTCCATAGAAACAATACGCAGTCATCAGCGGCAAGCGTGCCGACCGGCAGCGCCCGTATATCTTCCAGTTCCATTGTCGGGTAGTGGGATTCGGCGGAGCGCCCAAGCCCCTTTTTAGAATAGACTTTGTACCGCCAAGGCGGGTCTGCGTAAATAATGCTGTATTTCTTCACAGCTTCCTCCTTTCCGGCAAATAGGGGCAGGCCAAAGTGACCTGCCCCGTGCGCCGTATCATTTATCTGCTGTCCCGGTCGGGCGAGCTGCGGATCACGCCGTACACATCATCCACAAAGTAGCGCCCGGCAAAGGGATTGAATATGGCGTGGCACTTCACGCCGTTGTATTCGGCAAGGTAGTCGTTGTCCCCGATGCGTTTGAGGATCGTCGCCTCACCGAGCACATGGGTTTCTCCCTGTTTCAGAGAGTGGATATAGCACTCGCACTTTTCCATCTGCGGCCTCCTTTCAGCCCGTGATCAGGTTCAGGATCTCTTTGGCAAAGGTGATGACGATGCCGCCCGCAAGGGTGAGAAAGCCGTTGCTGCGCTGGCTGGGATCGTGGGACTGGAACGAAAGTCCCACCTGCACAATACCCCAGCCGAGCAGGATCAGTCCGACCGCACGGATCAGGCCGAAAATGAAATCGCTCAGGTTGTTCACGACGGCAATCGGGTCATTGGCGGCAAAGGCCGTGACGGAGCAGCCGAGCACAAGGGCAACCGACAGCACAGCGACGCAGTAGAAGCGAAAGCCCTTTTTGACCTTGCCGGGCATGGGCAGCTTGTTTGCAGTCTTTTGGGTGTTCTTCATGGGTTTATCCTCCTTGAATTGAATTAAAAAAGAGCTTCTATATCCTCGTCGGAAAGAAGCTCATAATCGGGTATGGGTTCATTGGGTGCGGGTACGGTTTCGGCGGCAGCGCCTGCAAACGAGAGCGTCGCAATGGCATTTTCCGTCCCGCCGTGTTCATAAGGTGCTGCGCCGCCGTCCTCGGTCAGTGCAATGTTCGGGTGTTTCAGAATGTCGTATTTCTCGTCCATCACTGGACGCTCACCACGGATAAACAAAAGGGCGTAACGGTTGTCCAGCATACGCACTTCGTCCGGCGTCAGAAGCTCTCTGCCGCTGATCTGATAGTTCGTGCTGTAATTGCCGTTTCGCCCGGATGATTTGCCGTAGGTGTTGGTGTCAATGGTGGATTTGCCGAGGTAGGATTCCGAGATCAGCTTGTGGGTCGATGTTTCGTTGCCGCCGAGATAAAGGAACTCGTCGCAGTTGCCGAGGATCGACTCCCATTCCTTTTCAAACAGCGCTTTGAGCGCCGCCACATTTTGCAGAATGATGGACACATACACATTGCGGGAGCGCATGACCGCAAGGATCTTGGAGAAATCCTCCGGCAGGCTGACATTGCTGAACTCGTCCATTAGGAAGTGAACGGGAACGGGCAGACTGCCGCCGTATTTGTGGTCGGCCAGATAGAATAGCTGCTGAAAAAGCTGCGTGTACAAAATGCTGACCAAAAAGTTAAAGCTGGTATCATTGTCGGGGATCAGGGCAAAGAGCGCCACTTTCTTTTCGCCGAGGGACGGCAGATCCAGCTCATCCGTAGCGGTCAGCGCCGCCAACGAGGACAGATTGAATTTCTCTAACCTTGCCGCCAAAGTGATCTGAATGGATTTCAGTGTTTTGGCGCTGCCGGAGTGGTAGTCCTTGTAATACTTCACGGCAATATGGTCGGGCTCCCGCATTTCCAGCCGTTCAAACAGCTCGTCCAGCGGCGAGGTGTATTCGTCGCAGTCCTCCCGCACATCCGCCGCACGCAACATTTCCATGACCATTGGAAAGTTCTGCTCGTCGGGTGGCGCTTCGTATTTCAGATAGAAGATCAGCGCCAGCAGGAGCATAGACGCGGCGGTGTCCCAAAAGGGATCGTTGGACTGGCTGCCTTTCGGCGTGGTGCTTTTGAACAGATTGGTCACAAGCCGCTGCACATCGTTGTCGTCCCGCAGGTAAACAAACGGGTTGTAGCAGTGGCTTTTCTCCATGTTTAGAAGATCCAGCACCCGCACCTCATAGCCCTTTAGCCGCAGCAGATGTCCCGTGCTTCGCAGCAGTTCTCCCTTCGGGTCCAGCACGGTAAAGCTCGTGTTGGCCTGACACAAATTCGGTTTTGCGTAAAACCTCGTTTTGCCTGCACCGCTGCCGCCGACCACGACCGTATTGAGGTTGCGGCGGTGCTTTCGTCCGTCCAGCCCCATACGGACATTCTGTGTGAAGATCTTGTTGTCCTCCGGAGCGGCTGCCCGGTATTTTCGGTTGACGGTTCGAGCCGAGCCCCACTTGGCCGAACCGTGTTCCTCGCCACGGCGGTAATTGCGGCGGGACGATAGAATGACACCCACCGCAAGCCCGTAAGCACAGAGCAGAACGAGAACAGTTTTCAGGCTGTCCCCGCAAAGTTCGATATGAAACGGGTCGTTCATCACCGCGGGAAACCGGGCGACGATCTCCGGCAGACCGCCGTGGGCGGCAGGGGCGAGCAGCAGCCCCAGCCACACCACGGGGAGAATACCGAACAGGCAGAGGACAAGAGGGTTATTCTCTCGCTTCATCGTTCCGGCACCTTACCTTCTTTGCGGGGGCGTCGATCACCTTCAAAAGAACTTCGTCAACAATGTCGGTGGGGCGTTCTTCCTCCAGCAGATCGTTCCGCATTTCATTGAGGGCATTGACCACAACACTGTGCTCATAGCGGTCAAGGGTCAATACCCGCTTTTCCTGTTTTCCCATAGTCATCGCTCCTGTTCACTCTGACGGGGCGCTTTGCTCTGTTCCAGCGACCGCATCATCCTTGCGGAAATGTCATAGGCGGTGTCCCGAATGTCGGTCAGCTCGGCACGGATCGTCTGCGGGTCATCGGTGCGCAGAAAATCGGCGGGCGCTTCAAAGGCGTAGCCACTCACATCCACGCCAAACTCTTTACCGAGGATATAGGAAACGCACTGTGCCTTGAAACCGGCATTTTCTTCGGTGTGTTCCTCGCCGGTCCGGGCAAGCTCCGCCTGCGCCAGTGCCTTGGACAGGCCGCAGAACAGGTCGTTTGCCGAAAGCCCGCGGCGGACAAAAACGGCGTTCTGCTCACGGTCATACACGGCATCTATGCCGTTCGGCAGCTCATCCACGGACTGCACCGGTGCGGGGCGCTTGTAGATCAGGGCGTTCAGCAGTGCCCGTGCATCATGGAAAACCGCCTGCGGCGCTCTCGTCCGGGCAGTGGTCTGCGAGATGTCATAGACCCGCTTGATGTTGTAGGACACGCCGATGCTGCCGTCGTCACGGGTGTACTCGCCGTTAGACTCGACGATCTTGATGGGGCGGCCAAACTCCTGCCGCTTGATATACACGCCCTGATCCCGCCAGAAATCTTTGTCGCCCAGCCTGCGGGCATCCGGCTTCGTTGCAAGGATCAACAGGGCGTTGGTGGCAGAGTAGTTGCGGAAAGTCGCCTGCACATCCAGATAGTTACGGAACTTGCTGCCGTCAGCGCAGACCGCCTCGGCGGTGGCATCGGCCAGAGCGTAAACCTCGTCGCGCTCCGCCTTTTTCTTTGCCGCCCACGCCTCCTTGTCAAATTCGTCGGTCTGTGGGGCGGATTCAAAAATATCATCAAAATTGCTCATGGCTTATCGCTCCTTTGCTTTCTTCGGTTTCTTTCGGGAAGGCTGCTTGTGAGTGGTTGTCGGCTGCTTTTTCGGCTCTTTCGACAGGGTGGGTTCGGAAATGCTCGGCTCTGCCGTCTCTTTCTGCCTGCTCTCCCGAATTTCCCGCAGTTCCTCACGGACAGAGGGGCGTTCTTCGGGAGATTTAGCAGTACCCTCGGCGGTTCTGCTTTGCTTCTCGGAGGTAGGCGCGGACGGATGGGATTTCTCCGTCTTTGCCGCCGCAGGGTTTGGAAATGCGTGTTTCTCCTTTTGAACGGGTGCGCCCAGCAGGTCATCCAGCAGGCGGTCGTCCGCCGCTTTGTCGGGTTTCTCCTGCTCGGGGGCAGACGGGGCGGCTTTGTCCGCCTTGGACTGCGCAATGTCCCGCTTGATGGAAACGGCATCGACCGTCGCCAGCTTGAAGCGCTCCACGATGCGGTTGATCTTGGACGCATCCTCGGCACGCACCATAATGTCTACCATACCGTCAGCGGAACGCTCTTTGCCACGCAGGGCACAGTAGACAACACCGTATCGTTTGGCTTCGGTTGCAAACTGTTTCAGATGCTCCTCGCTGACGGTAAACACTTTCAGCTCCTTGCCGCTTTTGAGCATGGCGGAGAGCCGCTGGTGGCCTTTGGTCTTGTTCTTATCTCGGTTTTTCCAGACAGCGTAGAGCATGGCGGCGATATTCTTTGCCGCCGAGCCGGTCAGCTTCAGGGCAACTTCCGTACCCTCCAAGCTGATCCGCACGACTTGCTCCGCTGCGTCACCGGAATTGTACATATTTCATCATCTCCTTCGTGTTTAGAAAATTCACCTGCAAATTTTGTGTGACCGCCGATCATCTGCCGGCTTTCTGCTGTTCGGTGCGGTCACATTTCTCCTTTCCTTTGATTTGTTCGTCCTCACGGACGGCTTTGATTTTCTCTTGGATCACGCCGGAACGCTCGGCAATGCTGTTACATAAAACCACCTCCTTTCGCAGCGCGGCAAGCTCTTTGGAAAGTGCGGCGACCTTCACCTTGACCTCCGACGCCTTTTCGGGATCGGACTTTACTGCCGCTGTCCGCTGTGCTTTGTAAAGCTGTTTTCTGTCAGCGGTCAGGGCTTCGATTTTTCCGTTTACCTCGTCACGGTAGCAAAAAAGCTGCTCGGCGGTATCGATCCGATGCCCTATGAGCAGCCTCTGTCTCTTATACACATCTCCGAGCCCACGAGACTACGCT
>ENA-OZAI01000337-OZAI01000337.1-human-gut-metagenome-genome-assembly--contig:-NODE-337-length-19905-cov-4.132645_pt1 | contig 19905 bp, 15 predicted proteins | sample MGYA00243299_ERZ653495 | MGnify/ENA primary metagenome ERZ653495 (study PRJEB26926, sample SAMN06164907) | human gut metagenome | biome: ENVO:00009003; feature: ENVO:2100002; material: ENVO:00002003... | reverse complement strand
GAGATGCAGCGTAGTCTCGTGGGCTCGGAGATGTGTATAAGAGACAGGTGTATCAACAGTGCATGCTACGGAATTGATGAGTCGGTAGAACTGATCGGACGTCTGATCAACCGGCAGGCAAAATTGGTACATCGAAATAAAGATACCAAATAGTGTGGATAAAACCAATAGACTTCCGTCTTCGTTAAACGGCAGTTTAAGAAAACGTTAAGATACAACAGGTAAAACATTAAGCGTACAAAGATATAATTGGAAACAGATAAAAGAAAAGGAGTTTCAGTCAAATGGAAAAGAAAAAATTGCTGAAAAACAAAATTGTTGATACGCTTCCGGTGCTTTACCTTGAAACTGTGATTCTCATGGTTTTAGGACAATTTCTAGGAAACTTTGTTCTCGGAATCCCGGTGGGGATTGCCTATGCAAGAAACCCTGAGATACTAAATTCTGCGTTTTTGAATACGACACTGATGTATGTGATCTTTTGGGGAATCTGGGCCGTGGCATTGTTCTGGATCGGTATCCGAAAACGGAATCGTCCGATTTTACAGGCAGTCGGCACGAAACCACAGGGAAATAACTGGAAATATCTGCTTTTCGGTTTGGTTCTGGGATTTGCACTGAATGGATTTTGTATTCTGATTGCATGGCTGCACCATGATATTGTGCTGACCTACGATGCCATTCATCCGCTGTGGTTTGTGGTTGTGTTTCTGACCGTGTTTATCCAGTCGTCGGCAGAGGAACTGCTGTGCAGGGGATTTCTATATCAGAAATTGCGCAGAAGTTATAAAAATCCGGTGGTTGCAATTGTCGGAAATGCACTGCTGTTTGCGTTGCTGCATCTGGCGAATGATGGAGTTACGGTGCTTTCTGTCCTGAATATTTTTCTTGTCGGAATTTTGTTTTCCCTCATGGTATATTATATGGACAGTCTCTGGTGTGCGTTTGCCGTACATACAGCATGGAATTTTACGCAGAACATTCTCTTTGGGCTGCCAAACAGCGGAATCAACGTACCGTATTCGGTATTTAAGCTGAATGCAGCGACAGCAAGAGACAGTTTTGCATATAATGTTGGTTTTGGCATTGAGGGAACGGTTTTTGCCGATATTGTACTTCTGGCTGCCTGCGTGCTGTTGTATCTCTGGGGAAGAAAGCATGGAAAGAAATCCATGGATGTGTGGGCAGAAACATAATATAATTAGTATTTTACGAAAACGGCACCAGGTTACATCTGGTGCCGTACAACTTTGTATTCGTCCCCGGAACGGTAAAAAGGACATTCTTTGTAATTACTCTGGACAAAACGAGCCATGTCGTCTTCATCCATATTGACGGAGCAGTAGTATGCTTCGTCCTCTTCATCATATTCATTGTATGCACAAAAATCACAACTGGCCATACAAAAGTTCCCCTCCTTTTATGAAGTGAATCAGGCGATTGCCTGTTAAATAAACTGATTCTGCCCCTCATCGTAATGATAATTGATGGCTGCAAGGGTTTCTGTAATTGCATCTGCATCTGTCATATATGCGGCAGCAAGTTCGGTAAGTGTCGGGTAATGATCACGCAGCTGTGTGTTGACAACAGACAGAAGCATGACAGGATCTTTCGGTAAATTCATAGTATATTCCTCCTTTGGAAACGATTATTGCATATCGGTATAACTGCGCAGGATTTCCTGCAGAAAAATTTGGTATTCATTGACAACGGAATCCGGGGAAATCACACGGATATGTGTGGATAAGCCGGCAAGCCAGCCGAAAAACTGTGGACTGACAGCAACCTGTGCCCGTGCGAGAATGTGGGTATCATCGTAGGGGCGCATGGCTACACTGGCACCAAAGCGGTCAATGATGACACCGGTCATGGAAGTATCGCACAGAAGCTGTACGGTTGTCTCTTCCCCGGCAAACATGCCGAAATTTTTGCGGGAATAAGAGGCGATATCCATCTGTTCGTAATCGGTCCGTCCGCACCGCGCCTGATTCACAGCGGAGAGATCAAGCATCTTGTCGACACGGTAATGTTTCATTTTCCCGGCATCCGCGTCATAGGCAACAAGATAATAGTTTTCGTCATCCCAGGTAAGAAGCCAGGGGCTGACCTGATAGAATCTGCCGTCTTTGCGCAGCTGCATTTCTTTTCTGACATTCCAGTCGAAGTAGTGGAAACGGATCTGCCGGTTTTCTGCAATGGCAGAATGGATGACATCCACGCTGTAATAGATTTTTTCATTGCTGGTTTTGTTGCGGTCTGCAACGACAACCTGACGCTGTAGTTTTTTCGCATCGTTTTTACTGACAAGCTGTTCCAGTTTGCCAATCAGCTGCCGTGATTTCTTTGTGGTAATAAATTTGGAAGACTGTACCAGGTCGACAAGCAGTTTGACTTCCGGCAGCTCAAATGTGCGGTCTGCTATGCGGTAACCGGCATGCGCGCCTTCGGTCCGGATGATGTCATAACCATAATCACAAAGCGTCTGGATATCGTTATAGATGCTTTTACGCTCCGCCCGGATGCCGTTTGCCGCGAGATGGTCGATGATCTGTGGGGTAGTGACGGTATGGGTTTCATCCGTGTTCTGACGCAGATAATCCAGAAGGAATAACAGCTTTTGTTTTTGATTCACAGATTTGGGCATGGCAGTTCTCCTCTTTCAAATAAAGCGAAAACCCGGCGGAAAAACCGCCGGGAATTACATTATCGTTTACACTTGGTTGCTGCTTCCACAAAACCACGGAACAGTGGATGTGGACGGTTTGGTCTGGATTTTAATTCCGGATGTGCCTGTGTGGCAATAAACCATGGGTGATCCGGGAGTTCGATCATTTCTACAATTCTTCCGTCCGGAGAAGTTCCGCAAAGTTTCATGCCATGCTCGGTGAGAGTGGCACGATAATCATTGTTTACTTCATAACGATGACGATGACGCTCGGAAATCTCAGTGGTTCCGTATACTTCATATGCTTTGGAATCCTTGTCCAGTACACAAGGATAAGCGCCGAGTCTTAAGGTACCGCCGATATCTTCTACACCGTCCTGATCCGGCATCAGTGCAATGACCGGATGTGTTGTGTTCGGGTCAAGTTCGATACTGTGTGCATCGTTGAATCCGCATACGTGACGTGCAAATTCAATGATGGATACCTGCATGCCGAGGCAGAGACCAAGGTACGGAATCTTGTTCTCGCGGGCATAGCGTGCGGCAAGGATCATTCCCTCGACACCGCGCAGACCGAATCCGCCGGGAACAAGGATACCGTTTACATCACCCAGCACCTCATCTACATTGTCTACATTTAATTCTTCGGAGTCTACCCATTTGATGTCGATGGTTGCATGCTCTGGAATACCGCCGTGCTTTAAAGCTTCCACAACGGAAATGTAAGCATCGTGTAATGCGGTATATTTTCCGACCAGTGCAATCCGGACTTCCTTGTCCGGATGACGCAGATCATTGACCATGGACTTCCAGTCACTTAAATCCGGTTCCGGACAGTCAAGATTTAAACACTCACAGGCAATTTTCGCAAGATTTTCTTTTTCCATCGCCAATGGAGCTTCATATAAATACTCAACATCCAGATTCTGCAGTACATGTGTGTTCGGAACATTACAAAACAGTGCGATCTTGTCCTTTAATCCCTGATCTAACGGCTGCTCGGAACGGCAGACGATGATATCCGGCTGGATACCCATACCCTGTAGTTCCTTGACACTTGCCTGGGTAGGCTTGGTCTTTAATTCCTGTGAGGCGCGCAGGTACGGAATCAGGGTAACGTGACAGAGAATCGCATTCTCATGTCCCACTTCGTGCTGGAACTGACGGATTGCTTCAAGGAAAGGCTGGCTTTCGATATCTCCGACGGTTCCGCCGACTTCTATAATTGCAATATGCATATCATCGGATGTGAAATTACGGTAAAAACGGCTCTTGATCTCGTTGGTAATATGCGGGATTACCTGTACGGTTCCTCCGCCATAATCTCCACGACGTTCTTTCTGCAGAACGGACCAGTAAACCTTACCGGTTGTCACATTGGAATTCTTTGTCAGACTTTCGTCGATGAAGCGCTCGTAGTGACCGAGATCCAGATCGGTTTCCGCTCCATCATCCGTTACGAACACTTCACCGTGCTGAATCGGGTTCATGGTTCCCGGATCAATGTTGATATATGGATCGAACTTCTGCATGGTGACTTTGTAGCCACGCGCTTTGAGCAGACGTCCTAAAGATGCAGCAGTGATACCTTTTCCAAGACCAGATACGACACCGCCAGTGACAAAGACGTATTTTACAGGCATAATTTTCCTCCTAAGTTTTTATCTAAACTACCATAGTTTAATATTATACAGCGGACAACGAAAATATTCCACACTTTTTTATAAAAAGTTTAGAAAGGATAGGAAAAGTTCTCGAACAAAATGTTGATTTTGCGTTTCTTATTACATATAATAAGGGTATTGATTACAAGAGATATACAAGTGGAGGGCTTATGGACAATCAGGCACCGAATAATTATAACAACGGAAACTATAACGGTGGCAATAATTATAATAACGGAAATAATGGAAACAACGGAAACAATGGTAATAACGGAAACAACGGTGGCAACAACGGAGGAAAGAAAGACAACCATAACGGACAGATGATCCTGGGATTTATCATGGTCACTCTGGTGGCACTCTTTTTCCTGTCATTTTTTGCCAACCGGTTTTCACAGATGAGTTCGAAGGAAACTACATACTCCGAATTCCTAAAACAGCTGGAAAAGAATAATGTCAAAACGGTGGAATTCAGCAATTATGAGATGGATTACACACTAGTGGACGATAAAAAACCATATGAGATAACATATTACACCGGAATTGTCAATGATCCGGATCTGATCACGACACTCAAGAGTGCAAAGACATCAGAGGGGAAAGCAATTGAAATTTCGGCATCCGTGCCGGACAATACTTCGGCATGGCTGGTAAACATTTTAAGCTTTGTTATTCCGCTGGTACTGATCTGGATTCTTTTTGGATTCCTGATGCGCCGGATGGGCGGAGGAGCCATGGGGGTTGGAAAATCAACCGCCAAAGTATATGTGGAGAAAACAACCGGTGTGACATTTAAAAATGTAGCCGGACAGGACGAGGCAAAGGAATCCCTGCAGGAAGTGGTGGATTTTCTGCACAATCCGAAGAAATACAGCGATATCGGGGCAAAGCTCCCGAAGGGGGCACTTCTTGTCGGACCTCCTGGAACCGGTAAGACATTGCTGGCAAAAGCAGTTGCCGGAGAGGCAAAGGTTCCGTTTTTCTCCCTGGCAGGTTCTGATTTTGTGGAGATGTTCGTCGGCGTGGGTGCTTCCCGTGTGCGTGATCTGTTCAAGGAAGCGCAGAAGATGGCACCGTGTATTATTTTTATTGATGAGATCGATGCAATCGGTAAAAGCCGTGACAGCCGGTATGGCGGTGGCAATGATGAGCGTGAACAGACCTTAAACCAGCTGCTTGCGGAGATGGATGGATTTGATGCATCCAAAGGTATTTTAATTCTTGCGGCAACGAACCGTCCGGAAGTTCTGGATAAGGCACTGCTTCGTCCGGGACGCTTTGACCGTCGGATCATTGTTGACAAGCCGGATCTGAAAGGCCGTCTGGAAACTTTAAAAGTACATTCCAAGGATGTACACATGGATGAAACGGTGGATCTGGATGCACTGGCACTGGCTACTGCCGGTCTGGTGGGATCGGATCTTGCCAATATGATTAACGAGGCTGCCATCAATGCGGTAAAGAATGGACGAAAGTTTGTCAATCAGTCGGATCTGTTTGAAGCATTTGAACTTGTGGCTGTCGGTGGAAAAGAGAAAAAAGACCGCGTGATGAGCGACAAGGAACGCAAGATCGTCTCCTATCATGAGGTAGGGCATGCGCTGGTATCTGCTTTGCAGAAAAATACGGAGCCGGTACAGAAAATCACGATCGTACCGCGTACGATGGGGGCACTGGGATATACGCTGCAGACGCCGGAAGAGGAAAAATATTTAGAGACCAAGGACGAACTGCTTGCAAAGATTACAACGTTTATGGCAGGACGTGCTGCAGAAGTGCTTGTATTCCATTCCGCAACCAGCGGCGCGGCAAACGATATCGAGAATGCAACGAAGATCGCGCGTGCCATGGTCACCATGTACGGTATGTCAGATACGTTTGGCATGATGTGTCTTGCTACGGTGGAAAACCAGTATCTGGATGGAAGAGCCGGTCTGATCTGCGGAGAAGACACTGCAGGACAGATTGATAAGGAAGTACTTTCCATTATTAATAAAAGCTACGAGGACGCAATGCAGATGCTGACAGAAAATCGTGATATTTTGGATCATATCAGCGATTATCTGTACGAAAAGGAGACGATCACCGGCAAGGAATTTATGAAGATTTTCCGCGAAATGAAAGGACTTCCGCAGGAAGAAGATAAAGAGTCACTTATGCCGGATGACACAGCGGATGAGAAAAAAGAGTCACAGGAACCGCGTGTGTTATCCAAAGAAAATAATGAAGCGAAAGACGACACTTCAATTGCAGAGGACAGCCAGTCCAAAGCTGCGATTGTGAGTGATGATATGTTTGAGGAATAATTCATGTTCGACTTTCAGGAAGAATTGCGTAAACTCCCGGATCAACCGGGAGTTTATATTATGCATGACAAAACAGATGCAATCATATATATAGGAAAAGCAGTCAGTCTGCGCAAAAGGGTACGGCAGTATTTTCAGCCTAGCCATGATGAGGGAATCAAGAAAAAACAGATGGTGGAGCATATTGCACGCTTTGAGTATATTATCACGGACTCCGAACTGGAGGCACTGGTGCTTGAGTGCAATCTGATCAAGGAACATACACCGAAATACAATACCATGCTGCGGGATGATAAGACGTATCCGTATATCCGGGTAACCGTGCAGGAGGATTTTCCCCGGGTTCTTTTTTCCCGGCAGGTGAAAAAAGACAAGTCCCGTTATTTTGGACCGTATACGAGTGCCGGTGCGGTGAAAGATACGATTGAACTGATCAATAAACTTTATAAACTACGCACCTGCAGCCGAAAGCTTCCGCGGGACATCGGGCTGGACCGTGCCTGCCTGAATTATCATATTCATCAGTGCGGTGCACCGTGTCAGGGATATGTGGATAAAGAAACCTATGGAAAACAGGTCAGCAAAGCACTGGAATTTTTAAATGGAAATTATGCGCCGGTGCTGTGTGAATTAAAAGAAAAAATGCAGGAAGCCTCTGAGGAGATGGAGTTTGAGCGGGCGATCGAATACCGTGAGCTGTTAAACAGTGTCAGCCAGATTGCCCAGAAACAGAAAATTACCAATACGGACGGAGAAGACAAAGATATCATTGCACTGGCGAGTGATGACCGGGATGCGGTGGTTCAGGTGTTTTTTATCCGCAGTGGAAAGATTATCGGAAGGGATCATTTTCATGTGCGCGTGGGATCGGAAGAAAGCACGGGAGATATTCTGGTAAATTTTGTGAAACAGTATTATTCCGGCACGCCATTTATTCCGCGGGAGATTATGCTGCAGGAGGCGATCGAAGACATTCCAGTACTGGAGGAATGGCTGACTGCAAAACGTGGGCGGAAAGTGACGATAAGAATTCCACAAAAAGGACTGAAAGAAAAACTGGTGGAACTGGCTGCAAGAAATGCACAGCTGGTTCTCAGTCAGGATAAAGAAAAGATCAAGAGAGAAGAAGGCCGCACAATCGGCGCGGTAAAAGAGATTGAACAGCTGCTTGGCATGAAAGACCTAAACCGTATGGAGGCTTACGATATTTCCAATATTAATGGATTTGAAACCGTTGGTTCCATGATTGTATATGAAAAGGGGCGGCCAAAGAGGAGCGATTACCGGAAATTTAAACTCCGTACGGTATCAGGACCGGATGATTACGCTTCCATGCATGAGGTTCTGACCCGGCGGTTTACGCACGGCATGCAGGAACAGAAAGAACTGGAAGAAAAAAATATGCCACAGGAAGTCGGAAGTTTTACACGCTTCCCGGATATCATCATGATGGATGGCGGACGCGGCCAGGTAAATATCTGTCTGCAGGTGCTGGAAGAACTGGGACTAGATATTCCGGTCTGCGGTATGGTCAAGGATGACAATCACCGTACAAGGGGACTGTATTTCCACAATGTGGAAATTCCGATTGACCGGCATGGAGAGGGATTTAAACTGATTACCCGGATTCAGGATGAAGCACACCGGTTTGCCATTGAGTATCACCGGTCTTTGCGTTCCAAGGCACAGGTACACTCCATTTTAGATGACATTGAGGGAATCGGACCGGCCAGAAGAAAGGCACTGATGCGCAGATTCCAGTCTATGGAAAATATGAAAAACGCATCTGTGGAGGAACTGGCAGAAACCGACAGCATGAATCTGGCGGCTGCACAGAATGTATATGATACCCTGCATTCCGGACCGGCTTAGCAACTTGTGATATGGGAAGATTCATGGTACAATCTGTTTATAAAAAGGCAGTCCGGCACAGGTACTGCTTAATATGAGCCACAGGGGGAAATGAATATGTCAAATGGAAGTGTTAGTGTTGCAAAAGTTGCACAGGTTTTAAATCTGAAAAATTTTACGCCGGATATCAATCTGAAAAAATGTAAGATTATTTCCAGTGATGTGAATCGTCCGGCATTACAGCTGACCGGATATTTTGAACATTTCGAAGAATCAAGAATACAGATGATTGGAAATGTAGAATATACATTTATCCAGCAGATGAGTGATGCGGAAAAGAAAACCCGTTATGATGCGTTTCTGAAGTTTGATATTCCATGTGTGATTTTCTGCCGCAGTCTGCAGCCAGATGAAATTTTCTTAGAAGAGGCAATAAAAAATGAAGTGCCGGTTCTTGGTACGGATCGTCCGACTTCTGAATTTATGGCAGAGCTGATCTATACACTGGGTGAAGAACTGGCACCCTGTATTACCGTTCACGGGGTTCTGGTCGATGTATATGGCGAGGGTCTCATGATTACAGGAGACAGTGGAATCGGAAAAAGCGAGGCGGCTCTGGAACTGATCCGCCGCGGACATCGTCTGGTTACGGATGATGTAGTGGAAATCCGAAAGATCAATGAACATACACTGATCGGAACTTCTCCGGAAGTGACCCGGCATTTTATTGAACTGCGGGGCATTGGTATCATAGATGTAAAGACTCTGTATGGTGTAGAGTGCGTCAAGGAAAAGCAGCAGATTGATCTGGTGATCAAACTGGAAGACTGGAAGAAAGATGCGGATTATGACCGCCTGGGACTGGAAGAAGAATATATCGAATATCTGGGCAACAAGGTAGTATGCCATTCCCTTCCAATCCGTCCGGGGCGGAATCTGGCGGTTATTTGTGAGACTGCGGCTGTCAACCACAGACAGAAGAAGATGGGCTACAATGCGGCACAGGAACTGTATCGCAGAGTTCAGGCAAATATGACAAAAAGTGACGATGAAGAATAGACGAGAGTAAATGAGGAGATGTAAGAAATCATGGAAAAGAAAAATGCGTGGGAGAAATACCCGGAAGGAACCAAAAGACAGGATGTATTTACATTTGCGGAAGAATACCGTAAGTTTATATCTTCCTGCAAGACTGAGCGCGAGTGTGCAGGGGAATTCTACCGGAAGGCAAAGGAAGCCGGATTTGCAGATCTGAGTGAAAAGATTGCGCAGAATACAAAATTAAAAGCAGGAGACCGCATTGTTGCCAATAATATGGGAAAAGGTCTCGCTCTGTTTGTGATCGGTGAAAAAGACATCGAGGAAGGAATGAACATTCTCGGCGCACATATTGATTCCCCACGTATGGATTTAAAACAGGTACCGTTATATGAAGATACGGAGATGGCACTGTTAGATACGCATTATTATGGAGGTGTGAAGAAATACCAGTGGGTGACACTTCCACTTGCACTGCACGGTGTAATCTGTAAAAAAGACGGTACAACGGTTACGGTCAATATCGGAGAAAAACCGGAAGATCCTGTTTTTGGCGTGAGTGATCTGCTGATTCATTTAGCAGGAGAACAGATGGAGAAAAAGGCATCCAAGGTGATCGAAGGAGAAAACCTTGATCTGCTTGTCGGAAGTATTCCGGCAGCAAGTGATGATGAAAAAGAGAAAAAAGAGATGAAAGACCGCGTAAAGGCAAATATTTTAAATATTCTGTCCAAAGAGTACGGTGTGGACGAGGAAGATTTTCTGTCTGCGGAGATTGAAGTTGTTCCGGCAGGGGCTGCCAGAGATTACGGCTTTGACCGCAGCATGATCATGGGATACGGACATGACGACAGAGTGTGTGCTTATCCGTCTTTTGCGGCAATGCTTGAGATTGAAAAGCCACAGCATACCAGCGTATGTCTTCTGGTAGACAAAGAGGAGATCGGAAGTGTCGGTGCATCCGGCATGCAGTCCCATTTCTTTGAGGACAGTGTGGCAGAGATCATCAATCTGCTTGGGGAATACAGCGAATTGAAAGTGCGCAGAGCGCTGCATAATTCCAGAGTGCTTTCTTCCGATGTATCTGCGGCATTTGATCCGAATTATCCGTCTGTGATGGAAAAACGTAACTGTGCTTACTTTGGGAAGGGACTTGTCCTGAACAAATATACAGGAGCCAGAGGAAAATCAGGTTCCAATGATGCAAATGCAGAGTATATTGCAAGACTGCGCAGAATTTTTGATGATAATGATGTATCGTTCCAGACATCAGAACTTGGAAAAGTAGATCAGGGAGGCGGCGGAACCATCGCATATATTCTTGCAAATTATGGCATGAATGTTATTGACAGCGGAGTTGCCGTACTGAATATGCATGCACCATGGGAAATCATCAGCAAAGTGGATCTGTATGAGGCATTGCACGGCTATGTGGCTTTCCTGAAGGAGGCATAATGGATCAGTGGCTTGAAGAAATCAGGGCGGCATTGCCTGAGCTGGTCGTATATCAGCAGGAACCGATGAAAAAACACACGACATTTCGCGTGGGAGGTCCTGCGGATCTTTACGTGTGTCCAAAGAAACAGGAACTTCCGGTAATTCTTGGCCTGGTTAAAAAGAAAGGACTTGCAGTGACCGTGATCGGAAACGGAAGTAATCTTCTGGTTGGAGACAAAGGAATCCGTGGACTTGTTATTGAAGTCGGGGCACAGATGAATGCGGTGGAAGTGCAGGGAAATATCCTGCGTGCGCAGGCAGGTGCCCTGCTTTCCCAGGTGGCTGCAAAAGCGGCAGCTGCCGGTCTGGGCGGCATGGAATTTGCTGCCGGAATTCCGGGAAGCATGGGCGGTGCAGTGACCATGAATGCGGGTGCCTATGACGGAGAAATGAAAGATGTCATCCGGCAGGTGACAGTGCTTACCCCGGAGTGTGAGCAAAAGGTACTCTCACGGGAGGAACTGGATCTGTCCTACAGGCACAGCTGTATTCCCAAGAATCATTTTCTGGTACTGGAGGCAGAGTTGTCCCTGACGCCGGCACCGGAGCAGGAGATCCGTGCAAAGATGGCAGAACTCAGGGAAAAACGTGTGGAGAAGCAGCCGCTGGAGTATCCAAGTGCAGGCAGTACGTTTAAGCGTCCGGAAGGCTATTTTGCAGGAAAACTGATTATGGATGCCGGGCTGAGAGGCTATGCCGTTGGGGATGCCCAGGTTTCCGAAAAACACTGCGGATTTGTGATAAACAGAGGAAATGCCACCGCAGCAGAGATTTTGCAGCTGATGAAAGATGTACAGGAACGTGTGAAAAAACAGTCTGGTGTGACACTTGAACCGGAAGTGAAAATGATAGGAGAGTTCTAGATGAGATTTGTAATTGTGACGGGCATGTCAGGAGCCGGAAAAAGTACAGCAATGAAAATGATGGAAGATATGGGATTCTTTTGTATCGATAATCTTCCGATTCCGCTTCTGGATAAACTTGTGGATTTTGCAACAAATTTTGATACGCAGATGAAAAATGTGGCGATCGGAATTGATGCGCGGAGCGGTGAAAATCTGGATAAAGTGCAGGATATGCTGGAAATTTTAAAAAGTAAGGATGTCCAGTATGAAGTGCTGTTTCTGGATGCAGAGGATGCGGTTCTTGTAAAACGCTATAAAGAGACCCGAAGAAGCCATCCGCTGGCACAGGGAGAGCGTGTGGATAAGGGAATCATGCGGGAACGTCAGAAAATGGAATTTCTGAAAAAAGAAGCGGATTATATTATCGACACCAGCCGTCTGCTTACGAGAGAATTAAAAACAGAACTGGAAAAGATCTTTGTACAGGATGAAGAATTTAACAGCATGTATGTTACGATCCTTTCTTTTGGATTCAAGTATGGAATTCCGGCAGATTCTGATATCGTCATGGATGTGCGGTTTCTGCCAAATCCGTATTATGTGGAAGAACTTCGTCCGAAGACAGGAAATGATGTGGAAATCCAGCAGTATGTCATGAAATATGATGAGGCAAAGATCTTTTTAAACAAGCTGGAAGATATGGTGACATTTCTGATTCCACACTATATTTCCGAGGGCAAGAATCAGCTGGTAATTTCCATCGGATGCACCGGAGGAAAACATCGTTCCGTCACACTTGCCAATGAATTGTACAAGCGTCTGAGTCAGAAAAAAAACCGGGAATACGGATTGAAAATTGAACATCGCGATATCGGGAAAGATGCACTGAGAGGAAAATAGGATGTCGTTTTCGAGTGAAGTAAAAGAGGAACTGGCAAAACAGTTCGGACGGAGCAGACATTGCCAGATCGCAGAACTGGCAGGAATACTGGAACTGGAAGGCATGCTGGATGAAGAGGGAAAGCTTGTAGTTTCCAACGAAAATTCTTTGCTGCAGACAAAATATGGTCTGCTGTTGCAAAAAATATTTGGAGAGAAACAGGAGGTTTTACAGATCATGCAGACACTGCACTGGGATCAGGAACCGTACCGGTCCCGGAAAATAAATCACCGGAGAGCGGATGGGATGCTGGTGCAGCAGACATGCTGTAAGAGAGCATTTATCCGTGGAGCATTTATGGCAGCGGGATCGATCAGTGATCCGAATAAATCCTATCATTTTGAAATTGTCTGCCATACGCTTGAACAGGCACAGCAGCTGAAAGAACTGATGGAATTTTTTGAGACGGAGCCTAAGATTGTAGAACGCAAAGAGCGTATGGTGGTTTACCTGAAAGAAGGTTCACAGATTGTGGATCTGCTGAATGTCATGGAAGCTTATGTATCTTTGATGAATCTGGAAAATGTAAGAATTTTAAAGGAGATGCGCAATTCTGTGAACCGCAAGGTAAACTGTGAGACTGCAAATATCAACAAAACGGTGAATGCAGCAGTGAAACAAATGGAAGATATCAAGAGGATCCGGGATACCATAGGGTTTGACAACATTCCAGAACCGCTGGCGGAGATTGCACAGGCACGTCTGGATTATCCCGAGGCAACTTTAAAGGAACTGGGAACTTATCTTGATCCACCGGTCGGAAAATCTGGTGTGAATCACAGATTACGGAAACTTGCCGCAATTGCAGAAAATCTTATATAAAGGGGAACTACGTATGAGCCAGAAGCTATTATTTATTTTTAATCCGCATGCAGGAAAAGGACAGATTAAAAATCATCTTGTAGATATTGTGGACATGATGGTGAAGGCAGGATTTGACGTGACAATTTATACCACACAGGCACAGGCAGATGCGACGCGCAAGGTGGTGGAAGAGGGTGCGGGATATGACCGTATTGTCTGCAGTGGGGGTGACGGAACACTTGATGAAGTGATGACCGGGCTGATGCAGGCGAAGCTGCATATTCCGATTGGATATATTCCGGCCGGAAGTACAAACGACTTTGCCAATTCTCTCGGAATCCCGAAGGAGATGCTAAAGGCAGCGGAACGTGCGGTTGGACAAAACAGATTTCCATGTGATATCGGAGATTTCAATTCGGATACCTTTGTCTATATAGCAGCTTTTGGTCTGTTTACAGAGGTTTCCTATAAGACATCCCAGCAGCTGAAAAATATTTTCGGGCACGTGGCATATATTATGGAGGGTGTCAAACAGCTTCGGGACATTCCATCGTTCCGTATGCAGGTGGAATATGACGGAAAAGTGTTTCAGGATGAATTTATATACGGAATGGTTACCAATTCCGTTTCTGTCGGGGGCTTTAAGGGAATGACCGGAAATGATGTAAAACTTGATGACGGTTTGTTTGAAGTGACTTTGATCCGCAATCCGAAGAATCCGATTGAGCTGAATGAAATCCTTGCCTGCCTGACAAATATGATTGATGATTCGGATCTGATTTATTCGTTTAAAACCGATGCTGTACACATTACGGCGAAGGAAGAAGTACCGTGGACACTCGACGGTGAATTCGGCGGAGCACACCGGGAAGTAGTCATCCGAAATTTGAAGCAGAGAGTTGAAATATTTTGTTAAAAAATTAACTTTATTTTTGGGGAAAAGTGTACTATAATCTAGGTAACTTATGATTAGGAGGAAATACAAATGTTAGTATCTGCAACAGAAATGCTCAAAAAAGCAAAAGCAGGCCACTATGCAGTTGGTCAGTTCAATATCAATAACCTGGAGTGGACAAAGTCCATTCTTCTTACCGCACAGGAATTAAAGAGTCCTGTAATCCTTGGTGTATCTGAGGGTGCTGGTAAGTACATGACAGGTTTCAAGACCGTAGCAGCTATGGTTAAGGCTATGGATGAGGAACTTGGAATCACAGTTCCTGTAGCACTTCATCTGGATCATGGAACATACGAAGGATGCTACAAGTGTATTAAAGCAGGATTCACATCCATCATGTTCGACGGATCTCATTATCCATTTGAGGAGAACCTTGCAAAGTCTACAGAATTAGTAAATGTAGCACACAACTTAGGACTTTCTATCGAGTGTGAAGTTGGTTCCATCGGTGGAGAAGAAGACGGTGTTGTTGGTATGGGTGAGTGCGCAGATCCGGACGAGTGCAAGACAATCGCTGATCTTGGTGTTGATATGCTTGCTGCCGGTATCGGTAACATTCATGGAAAATATCCTGCAAACTGGAAGGGATTAAGCTTCGAGACTCTCGATGCAATCCAGGCTAAGACCGGTGTTATGCCATTGGTTCTTCACGGGGGTACAGGTATCCCGGCTGATATGATCAAGAAAGCAATCTCTCTTGGTGTATCTAAGATCAATGTTAATACAGAGTGCCAGTTATCTTTCGCAGATGCTACACGTAAATACATTGAGGCTGGTAAGGACTTAGAGGGCAAGGGATTTGATCCTCGTAAGCTTCTTGCTCCTGGTGCAGATGCAATCAAAGCTACTGTTAAGGAAAAGATGGAACTGTTCGGTTCTGTTGGAAAAGCTGAATAATAACAGGAATCAAAAAAGGAAGTGCCGTTTGACACTTCCTTTTTTCGTGAAGAAATAAACAAAAAAGAAGTAGAATTTGAGAGAAAAACGTCAAATTGTATAAAATGTAAAAAACTTCAAAAAAGAGGTTGCATTTTGTGTTGGAAAGAGGTATCTTAGTCTCAGATTAAACATGAGTTAAGAACGAGGGCGTTCCAATATAGCTATTGGAATGCCCTTTTTTAGTAAAATGACTTATGTTTGGTAAATAAGCGTACAATCAGGGGATTTGATTGTGAAAAGAAAGGATGTTGTAAAAAATGAGTGATTATTTTAACGTTGCAGACATTTTTGGCGAGAACGTATTCAATGACACGGTCATGCAGGAACGTCTTCCAAAAAAAGTTTACAAGAAACTCCATGAAGTCATGGATGAGGGAAAAGAACTTGATCTTGAGACCGCAGACGTCATCGCACATGAGATGAAGGAGTGGGCTATCGAGAAAGGTGCTACCCATTATACCCACTGGTTTCAGCCATTGACCGGTGTGACTGCAGAGAAACATGATTCCTTTATTACTGCGCCAATGCCAAATGGCAAGGTTCTGATGAGCTTTTCCGGTAAAGAACTGATCAAGGGCGAGCCGGATGCATCTTCCTTCCCGTCAGGCGGACTTCGTGCGACATTTGAGGCAAGAGGATATACAGCATGGGATTGTACATCACCTGCTTTCGTTCGTCAGGACGCAGCAGGAGCCACTCTTTGTATTCCAACTGCTTTCTGTTCTTACACAGGAGAGGCACTGGATCAGAAGACACCACTTCTTCGTTCCATGGAAGCAATCGATACACAGTCTATCCGTCTGTTAAGACTGTTTGGAAATACGACATCAAAGAAAGTTACCCCTTCCGTTGGACCGGAGCAGGAGTACTTCATTGTAGATCGTCAGAAGTATTTACAGCGTAAGGATCTGATCTTTACCGGACGTACTCTTTTCGGGGCAATGCCTCCAAAGGGACAGGAGATGGACGATCACTATTTCGGAGCAATCCGCGAGAGAATTGCAGCCTACATGAAGGATGTCAACAAAGAACTCTGGAAACTTGGCGTAGCTGCAAAGACACAGCATAACGAAGTAGCTCCGGCACAGCATGAGCTGGCACCAATTTATGCAGAGTGTAACGTAGCAGTTGATCATAACCAGATTATCATGGAAACCTTAAAGAAGGTTGCCGGACGTCACGGTTTACAGTGTCTGCTTCATGAGAAACCATTCGCAGGTGTCAACGGTTCCGGAAAGCATGACAACTGGTCCATTACAACAGACGATGGAATCAATCTGCTTGAGCCTGGTAAGACACCACATGAGAATGTACAGTTCTTACTGGTACTTACCTGTATTTTAAAGGCAGTTGATGAGCATGCAGCACTTCTTCGTGCAGCGGCAGCTGATGTGGGAAACGATCACAGATTAGGAGCAAACGAGGCACCGCCAGCGATCCTGTCCATTTACCTTGGAGATCAGCTTGGAGACGTATTAAATCAGCTGATCAGCACAGGTACAGCAACACACAGTCTGGAAGGTGAAAAACTTGAAACCGGTGTTAAGACCATTCCGGATTTCATGAAGGATGCGACTGATCGTAACCGTACATCACCGTTTGCCTTTACCGGAAACAAATTTGAGTTCCGTATGGTTGGTTCCCAGGATTCCGTTGCACAGGCAAATATCGTGTTAAATACCATCGTTGCGGAGGCATTTTCAGATGCCTGTGACGTTCTTGAAAAAGCAGACGATTTCGAGCTTGCAGCACATGATCTGATCAAGAAATATGCTATCGAACATCAGAGAATCGTATTCAACGGAAACGGATACTCTGATGAATGGGTTGCAGAGGCCCAGAAGCGTGGACTTCCAAATATCAAGTCCATGGTAGATGCAATTCCTGCATATACAGCTCCGGAATCTGTAGCTGCATTTGAAAAATTTGGAGTATTTACCAAGTCTGAGCTTGAATCCCGTGTAGAGATCGAGTACGAGACATATGCAAAGACCATCAATATCGAAGCAAAAGCCATGATTGACATCGCTGGAAAGCAGATTATTCCGGCTGTTATCAAGTACACAACAGAACTTGGACAGTCAATTGCAACTGTAAAGAGTGCATGTGCATCTGCAGATGTCAGCGCACAGACAGATATTTTGACAGAGACATCCTCCCTGCTTGCTGAGACACAGAAAGCACTCAAGAGTCTGGAAACTGTTACTGCAAAGGGAACAGAAATGGGTGAAGGTAAGGAACAGGCTGTATATTACAGGGATGAGGTGAAATCTGCTATGGATGCACTCCGTGCACCGGTAGATAAGCTGGAGATGATCGTTGACAAGGATTTATGGCCAATGCCATCTTATGGAGATCTGATCTTTGAAGTTTAATCCAAAGATTTAAGGAACATTTTTTACAAACATCTTACAAAATAAAAAAGAGACATTTTTTCAGAACCACGAAGCTGTGGAATTTGGGGAAGTGTCTCTTTTTCTATATAGGGAGGAGATTGTTATGGATAAACAACAAATTGTAAGTTTTATCAATGAAAATATGTTTGGCATCTGGTTTCTGATCGGTGCCGCACTGGTATTCTGGATGCAGGCAGGCTTTGCCATGGTAGAAACCGGTTTTACCAGAGCAAAGAATGCAGGCAACATTTTGATGAAGAACCTGATGGACTTCTGTATTGGTACCGTAATGTTTATCCTGATCGGTTTTTCATTATTGCTGGGAGAAGATGTTCTTGGTTTTATCGGAAAACCGGGATTTGATATCTTTACCAGTTATGCAAATTTTGATTTTTCGAATTTTGTGTTTAACTTAGTATTCTGTGCAACTACAGCAACGATTGTATCAGGTGCTATGGCAGAGCGTACAAAATTCTTATCCTACTGTATTTATTCCGCAGTAATTTCGGCATTGATTTATCCGATTGAAGCACACTGGATCTGGGGTGGCGGCTGGTTATCACAGCTTGGTTTCCACGATTTTGCAGGTTCCTGTGCGATCCATATGGTTGGTGGAATTTCTGCTCTGATCGGTGCAGCAATGCTTGGACCACGTATTGGAAAGTTCTCAAAAGATAAGTCTGGGAAGATTACAAAAGTCAACGCATTCCCGGGACACAATCTTCCGCTTGGATGCCTTGGATGTTTTATTCTCTGGTTTGGCTGGTATGGATTTAATGGCGCTGCATGTACTTCCGGTTCACAGCTTGCCAGCGTATTTCTTACAACGACCGTAGCTCCGGCAGTTGCAACAGTTGTATGTATGATCTTTACATGGCTTAAATATGGTAAACCTGATGTATCAATGTGCCTGAATGCATCACTTGCAGGACTTGTAGCAATTACCGCTCCTTGTGACGTGACCGATTGTTTCGGTGCAATCTGTATTGGTTTTGTTTCCGGTTTACTGGTTTGCTTTGGTGTATGGCTTTTGGATTATAAGCTTCATGTGGACGATCCGGTTGGTGCGGTAGCTGTACATATGATGAATGGTATCTGGGGTACGATCGCCGTTGGTTTATTTGCTACCAAATCCGCACCGGGAAATGATTCGGTGGTTGGTTTATTCTATGGTGGTGGATTCAGACAGCTTGGTATTCAGCTGTTAGGTTTTGTTACGGTAGCTGCATGGACAGCTGTAACCATTACCATTGCATTTATCGTCATTAAGAAAACGATTGGACTTCGTGTTACAGAGGAAGAAGAAATTGTTGGTCTGGATTCTATGGAACATGGACTTGCATCAGCTTACTCAGGATTTTCTATCATGGATGTTTCCAATACCATGACAATGGATATCAATGAAAATACAGATTTGGGTACACCGGAATATGCACAGGCTTCCCAGACAAAAAGAGATGCAGCTGTTAAAGTTGTCTCAACAGTTCCGAAGGATGCAACCGGTATGTACAAAGTGGTTATCATTGCAAAACTTTCCCGTTACGACCACTTAAAGAAAGCAATGAACGATCTGGGTGTTACTGGTATGACCTGTACGCAGGTTATGGGATGTGGTATCCAGAAGGGCTCCGGCGAACGTTATCGTGGTGCTGAAGTCGATGCAACCCTGCTTCCGAAAATTAAGGTTGAGGTTGTAGTAAGCAAGATTCCTGTAGACAGTGTTGTTGCTGCCGCAAAGAAGGCTCTTTATACCGGACATATCGGAGATGGAAAGATTTTCGTATACGATGTGGCAAAGGTTGTCAAGATTCGTACCGGTGAGGAAGATATGGAAGCTTTACAGGATGTCGAATAATTTTGCACTAATCTAATGGCTAGGTTAGTGAAATCTAATCCCCTTAGTTTTAGTATACATCAACAGCGGACCCCTGGCGAAAGCCGGGGGTTTTTGCTGTCGATAAATAAAACTTTCTATTGCACATATTATTTGGTATAATATATGGAT
>ENA-OZAI01000322-OZAI01000322.1-human-gut-metagenome-genome-assembly--contig:-NODE-322-length-20464-cov-11.451957_pt1 | contig 20464 bp, 17 predicted proteins | sample MGYA00243299_ERZ653495 | MGnify/ENA primary metagenome ERZ653495 (study PRJEB26926, sample SAMN06164907) | human gut metagenome | biome: ENVO:00009003; feature: ENVO:2100002; material: ENVO:00002003... | reverse complement strand
AGCGCACTACGTTCGGGACGTAGGGGTCGGGCGTTCGAGTCGCCTCATTCCGACAGAAATACGGCAGATGATTTTTCATCCGCCGTATTCTTTACATCATCCCCATCAAGGCATGGGCTTCAGTCCTTCCCAACGCACATCCCATGTACCATCTTTCGGAAAACCAGGATTATCCACCTCACATCCATCCCATCCGGCACACATCATGGCAATAGCCGTCAAAAGGCCACCATTACCAGGCAGATAACAACGCAGACGCCCATCCTGATAATTATGCCCGTTCAGTAAGTATGTATTGGTGCGTTTCTCCATCAACAAAGCACCTACGGCCTTCTCAGGTTCACCCATACGGGCGGCATTCATGGCGGTCATCGGATAGTCCCATCCCCAAGTCTTTCCCCAATTCCAATTGTCCCACACCCAATGGAGCGTATTTTTCATATAATCTTCTCGAATCAAAGAATTCATCGGCAGGATTCCTACGGCCCCCAATACAGCCATATGATCGCTCGTGAAGCGTATATCCTTATATGTATCCGTAGCATCTTCTGAAGCCAAATACAATCCTTCCTCATTATAAGCCAGAGGGGAGAGTTTGTCTATCAGTTCGTCCCATGCCAGGTTGCGCTCCATGCCTGCCCGTTCACGCCACTTCTGAGCCACTTGCATAGCATAGTGCCAATAGGAAAGTTCGAAAGGAGGATTGATAGTGGTAGCAGCACGAAGAGTTTCCTGAGCAGGAATGCATCCTTTCAAGAGGAAACGTGCCCCCATTTCGTCATACGTAGCAAAGGAATACATGAAAGCTGCCGTCTCCTGCACTAATCGATTATAACGACGGATAATTTCTTCTGAAGGATGGGCACGATAAACCAATTCGGCCAAATAAATGAAATGAGGCTGTTGCCATATCAGGAAAGAACCCACATTCGAAGGAGCTTCCATTCCGCTGGGATCTGTCATTTTCATCCAACGTACGCCTTCAAAACCTTGACGACGAGCTATCTCACGAGCAACGGGTTCAACCGCCTCATACCACCCCAACGTACGCTCCAACAAATTCTCATGTCCCCACAAAGCAAGCCAGGACTGATGCCACCAGATCATCTCCAGATGAAATTTTCCAAACCAAGAATTATATGTCAAACCCGTTTCCTGTGGCGGAAAACTACCAGCAGATTGAATAGCCAGAAGGTATTGAGACAATACCACGCGACGCTCCAACTCCTTAGCTCTAGGATCGGTGCAATGAGAAAAATCAACGGCAGCACCATTTGTCCAAAACTCTTTCCAATGGGCAGCACTCTCGATGGAAGTTTCTTCAAAAGTCGGTAGCGTTTCAACTACAGACGCATCGGACGTTTCCTTAAGAAGTTCGGAGGTAAAACGACAAGAGAAAGCCAATGTATCCGCTTCTGGCTCCAGAATGTAATAGTTCCTTTCTTTCTCCAACAGATGGGCTTTTCCTTCCCAAGAGAGAGTCACGTAGTAAGATGTTTCATCCAATGTACGCTTCAAGACCGCACATTGAGCATCCTGACGCACCACTTCCGTTGCATGCTTGTCATTGGCCTTCCAATCGCAAGCATCGTCCGAATGCTGGCCGGTAGGATAAGGAAAACGAAGATTAATGCCCGAACGGGCCTCATCCACAACCTTTGCCGAAATCATATCTAAAGTGGGATGGCACACCGTCTGCACCTCATAGTCAACACCATTCAGTGTAAAATTGCTACTTACTGTTCCCTTCCACATATCAAGACTTTGACGAACATCAGTCAAGTCTTCTACCTCCACACTATCTCCCAATTCCAAACCAACGACACCCAAATGCAGACGATGTGGATTCATCCGCAACCAGTTGGAAGCATCTTGCTGACGCCCTGCCTCTTTGAACTGGCAAGCATAAAGTTCCTTGTGCCCACGGCCGAAATCAAACTCTTTCAACGCATCTTCCGGCTGAAAGTTTTGAGGATTTGGAAAACTATGCCACCCCCACTGGCTCTGTGTTCCCAAAGGCACACCTTTGGAATAGCGTTCAGGGAAAGTCTGCAAACCCGTCACGTCTACCGTAAAGGCAAACTCCCCATTACCCACAGACAATGAAGCCAATGAATCGAATGCAGAAACCTGCGGATTGTTTCGCGCCACCAACGCCTCGCGATCAATAGGCTCCTGCCTTTCGACACCGCAAGCCGCCAAGGTGCATATCAGAATCGAATAAAAAAACTTTTTCATGGTATCCAATACAAATCTAAATAACAAATGATACTTTTAGCACTCCTAAAACATAGAGATACGGACAGGAAAACACCCTTTTCCTAAAAAGGAAAGGCCGCACTCCCTATCCATACAAAATTGCCCGAAAAGGAAGTACAGCCTTCGCATCGCTCCATAACCCTAAAATGGAGGCAACACAACATGCAAATTATCAATAAGCCTGACGATAAAGAGCTTCAATATCTTCAATGGAAGTAGGACGAGGATTACCACCCGTACAAACATCGTTGAAAGCGTCGATAGCCAACTGATGCAGGTCTTCCTCGCGAACACCAATCTCGTGCAGCTTCTGAGGAATACCGATGCTCAATGACAACTGACGAACAGCATCAACGGCCGCACGCACACCTTCAGCCTCGCCCATGCCTTCCGTATTGACACCCATAGCCTTGGCTATCTGAAGATACTTGGGAGCAGCTGGAGAATTGGCATTATACTCCATGACATAGGGAAGCAGGAGGGCATTGGCCACGCCATGCGGCGTATCATAGTGGGCACCCAACGGATGAGCCATCGAGTGTACGATGCCCAAGCCTACGTTGCTGAAGCCCATACCAGCGATGTATTGAGCTTGCGACATAGCTTCGCGCGCAACAGTATCGTTACCATTGTCTACGGCTGCCTTCAAGTTGGCAGCAATCATTTCGATAGCTTTCAGTTCGAACATATCGGACATAACCCAAGCACCAGGCGTGATAAAGCTTTCAATAGCGTGGGTCAAAGCATCCATACCCGTAGCGGCGGTCAGCCCTTTCGGCATGGAGTACATCAGTTCGGGGTCAACGATGGCTACCGAGGGGATGTCGTTCGGATCGACACAAACCATCTTCTTCTTGGCATCCTCGTCGATGATAACGTAGTTGATGGTCACCTCGGCCGCCGTACCAGCAGTGGTAGGCAAGGCAAAAGTAGGCACTGCCTTCTGACGGGTGTTGGCCACTCCCTCCAACGACTTCACATCGGCAAAATCGGGATTGTTCACTACGATACCGATACCCTTAGCCGTGTCGATGGAAGAACCGCCTCCCAAAGCCACGATGAAATCGGCACCCGATGCCTTGAAGGCCTCTACACCATGTTGTACGTTGGCAATGGTCGGATTGGCCTTTACGTCGCTGAACAGTTCATAAGGGATATTATTCTTTTCGAAAACTTCGATTACCTTGTCGGCTACATGGAAACGAATCAGGTCTTTGTCGGTTACGAAGAAGGCTTTCTTGAAACCTCTGCGGGCAGCCTCAACGGCAATGTTTTCACGACATCCTGCACCGAAATAGGATGTCTCGTTCAATATCATTCTATACATAATACTTGCTTTATTTAGGTAAGTTAAACGCTACAGACATCTCCTTCATCTGCTCCTGGCTCATGCCGTCGGGCTCGAAGCCCATGTTCTTAGCGGCGATATAAATCAGGGCGGACTTGTTCAGTACATCGATCTGGTCGAAAGCAGCCATGACATCGACATCGACCGCAAACACGCCATGCTTTTCCCACATAACGACGTCATAGTCATCGAGTTCGCGAATAGTGGCCTCGGCCAATTCTACTGAGCTGGGCAATTTATAAGGGATGATGCCCAAACCACGCGGACAGAAAGCTTTTGTCTCAGGGATCATGCTCCACAACAAATTGCTGGCAACGTCTTTTTCCAAGAATTTCTTGTTGTGCGACATGGCCACCAACTCGATAGGATGTGTATGAACAGATGCCTTATAGGGAAGGCCTTTTGAAATCAAATAATTGTGTACACTCAAGTGAGAAGGAAGCTCGGAAGTGGGCATCACAGGGCTGTCTGCAATGATCACATAGCTGGCGCAATCATCGAGAATGCGGATGATAGAGCCATTCTCCATCGGACGGCGTGCCAAGTCGCGCATACGCTTCTGGGTACCCTTGCAATAGAAATAGCATCCTTTCAGGTGAGGGAGCACGGCTCCTATCGGTTTCACTTCGCTAATGGCAGGCATCGCCTTGATGGCGTCGTCCACATATTCGGTCACATTTACTGTAATGTTACCGCCATTGCGTTCGGCCCAACCTTTTTGCCACAAATAGCCAGCCACTTCGGCTACCTTTTCTACTTCGGCTGCCAGAGCCGGACGATTGTTCAAAATTGATTCCATAAATACTCTTTCTAAACTACAAATTTACAATAATTCAAGACTGCGCCATGGCCACTACTACGATAGAAGCGACCAATACAACCAAGCCTATGACGAGCACTGAGATGGTACGTGCCCCACATCCTTTCCATTCTTTCAACAAGATACCCCATACGTTACTGAACGTGACGTTCAACGACATCAGGATACTCCACGAGAAAGCGAGCAGGACAGGACTTTCGGTCAGAAAACTTTTTCCCATCTCTAGGCCGAAGAATTGCGAATACCACAAAACGCCTGCCAAGGCGCAGAACAACAGGTTGTTTACAAAGATACTACTTTTCACTGAAAAATAGTCCTTGCCAGTCTTGTTCTTTATATTTTGTTGAATACAATAAGCAGCATTGGTGCAAAAGCCTCCCAAAGTCACCAGAAAAATGACGGGCAGGCCTGCATACAAAGGCTCTACTCCACCAGCCAAAGCCGCTTCTTTGATAGGCGTACCAGCATCGAGGCCCAAGGCAAAACAAGCGCTCATCACACCAGCCAGCAAGGCAACCAGCAAACCTTTGGTCAACGCAAAGTCCTTGACCGCAGCCTTCTTCTCTTCTTCCGTCATGTTTTTCGAACGAAGACTACCTGCATAGCCGATCGTGGCAATACCCGCCAACGTGATGCACACTCCAATAAGCAACATCAGGCCATCACCATGCAGGAGGTCTTTACCTGCAAACAAAGCAGGGAACAATGTACCAAAAGCCGCACAAGTACCCAAAGAAATGCTTTGTCCCAAAGCGACCCCCAAATATCGCATGCTCAACCCAAACGTCAATCCACCTACGCCCCAAAGTATTCCATAGACAATGGCAGGAAGTGCACCACCCGAGCTCCACAGGTCGAGCAAGTTTCCTCCGTCAGGTATGCCTAGGAAAGCCCCCAACAAAGGGAAAACCAACCAGGCAAAAACGCCCTGAACCAACCAAAAGCTCTCCCAAGACCACTCCTTCACTTTATTGATGGGCACATACGAACTGCTCTGTCCGAAGCTGCCAATCGCTATAATCAACAATCCTATCAGTGTATTCATGCTATTTATTCTTTTGCATACAGCAGAAAGGGACAAGCGCCTCCCGACACTTGTCCCGTCCTACGATGTATATTAATTACGTTTGGAAGTAACCTCCGCTTCATATTTCTCAACTTCTGCGATGAACTCCTCGCCCACAGGCACATTGTTCTTCAAGCAGAACATATCCCAAACGGCATTCCAAGGCAACGACTTGGCTTCTTCCAACAGAGCCAGGCGTTCAAATCCCTGGTCGTTAGCTTCATACTTACGCAACGTATCCAACGGTTCCAACAGGGCTTGGAGCATACATTTCTGTGTAGCACGGCTACCGATGACATAAGCACCAATGCGGTTGATGCTCGCATCAAAGTAATCCAAACCGATGTGTACACGATCCAACGCATCGCAACGTACGATTTCCTTGCACAAATCCAGTGTATCATCATTCATGATGGTTACGTGGTCGCTATCCCAACGTACAGGACGGCTAACGTGAAGCATCACTTCGGGGATAAAGAGAAGCAAAGAAGACAACTTGTCGGCTACGCTTTCAGTCGGATGGAAATGACCGGTATCCAATGTCACAATCTTGTTGTGGCTTGCACCATAAGCAGTATAGAAATCGCTTGAACCCACAGTATAGCTTTCCAGTCCAATACCAAATACTTTAGATTCTACACAATCCTTCATATTCTTGTACTCAGTGGCAAAAATTTCATCCAACGAGTTCTTCAGGATTTCACGATACTTCATGCGATTGACGGTGATGTCTTTGCTACCATCGTGTATCCACAGGTTCATGATACAAGGATCGCCCTGGCGCTTACCCATTTCTTCGGCAATGGCACGACAACGCTTGGTGTGCTCAATCCAGAAGTCACGAATAGACTTGTCAGGATTGGAGAGAGACAAGCTACCACTTTTCGGATGTGAGAAGGAAGTAGAGTTGAAGTCGAGCTTCATATTATGCTCGGCTGCCCATTGCATCCAGCTTTCAAAATGCTTGGGTTCTACCTGATCACGATCTACAAACTGGCCGCCAAAATCGCCATAGATTTCATGCAAATTCAAACGATGGTTACCAGGAATATAGCTGGCAGCCTTCAGCACATCCTGACGAAGTTCTTCAATGTTGCGCGCTTTGCCAGGATAGTTACCGGTAGCCTGAATGCCACCTGTCAATTCGCCAGCCGACTCAAAGCCTGTCACATCATCAGCCTGCCAGCAATGCAGGGAGAGTTGTACTTTCTGCAAGGCATCCATCGCCTTGTCTGTATCCATACCGATGGCCGCATAACGTTCTTTGGCCACTTCATAAGCCTTTACAATCAGTTCTTCTTTCATGGTTTTATCTTATTTTATTATGGTTATAATTATCGTACAATACGTTTGAATTGAGCATAAGCTTCACTCCACACGGCATCGTCTTGAGGCTGGAAAGTCTTCAAAGGAATGGATGCCGCTACCAGCTTACGCATGGAAGGAACGTCTTGAGCCTTGCCTGCCGAAATGGCCTGCAACATGATGTTTCCGATGGCGGTAGCCTCTGACGGGCCTGCTACTACGGGGATACCCACGGCATTGGCCGTCCATTGGTTCAACAAATCGTTGCGGCTTCCTCCACCTATCACATGCAATGTATCTATCGGGCGGGAAAACAAGGCACGCAAATCATCGAGAACCTGACGATAACGCAATGAAAGGCTCTCGAAAATACAACGTACAATCTGACCACGGGTTTCAGGTACTGGCTGGCCGGTAGACTTGCAATAGTCTTTGATAGCCTGCTCCATATCCGACGGATTGGCAAACGAAGCATCATCTGGATAAATCAAGCTACGGAAAGCTTCACAAGCATTCGCTTCAGCTATCAGCTCGGGATAGGAAGTCTCGCCCCATTGCAGACGGCAACGCTCGAGCAGCCACATGCCACAAATATTCTTCAGGAAACGGATGGTGCCTTCCACACCACCCTCATTGGTGTAATTCAATGCTTCAGTCTCAGGAGTTATGATAGGCGCATCCGCCTCTATACCCATCAACGACCATGTACCGCTACTCAGGTAAGCAAAATGGCTACTCTGGGCAGGAACGGCGGCAACGGCAGAAGCCGTGTCATGTCCGGCTACGGCAATCACTGGTATGGCACCCAAACCAGTCATGCGCTGCACTTCAGCCGAAAGTTCACCCACCTTCTCGCCTGGATAGACAAAACGTCCAAAATGGGACTCCGTAAGACCTACAGCCTGCAATAATTCACTTTCCAATTTGCGTGTTGAGGCATTGACCAGTTGAGCTGTAGTCGCAATGGTATATTCGGTCACCATCTCGCCCGTCAACAAATAGCTCAAGGCATCGGGGGTAAAAAGTATTTTCTCAGCGGCAGCTAACGCACTATCATCCGCACGTCGCATCGCATCCAGCTGGAAAAGAGAATTAAAATTCATCACCTGAATACCCGTCAATTCATAGACATGCTTCCGAGGTATGCGCGAGAAGAAAGCTTCTGGTGCACCTTCTGTATGTGGGTCGCGATAAGAATAAGGCTGGCGCAAGAGATGTCCGTCCTTACCTACGCACACAAAATCCACCCCCCACGTATCAATACCAATAGAAACGATTTCTACATTTTCCTTGCGAGAGGCCAATTTCAGACCTTCAATGATATTGCGATAGAGTTCATAAATATCCCAATAGAAATGTCCGTTTACTTCAATCAGATGGTTAGGGAAACGATTGACTTCTTCCATTTCTAAACCATTCGAAGTAAAACTTCCCAAAATAGTACGACCGCTGGTTGCTCCCAAATCAACCGCGAAAAAACATTGTTTCATGGTCATTAGTTATATATTTTTATTGATGATACAAAAGTAACCGTTTATACTTCAACAAGTGATGTCTATTTTGATACTAAATCTGTTATATTTGACAATCACCTTTTTTCAAAATAAACGAAGAATAAACAAATCACCTGCTAAATTCATTCTTCCAAATTCTTCATCGGTATCAGCGAGACAGGCCCCAACAAGCCACTCGGCATAGGATCCCAACCTGCATAATTCCCTTCTTTATAGCCCAATGCCGCAATATTGATATCCTTGAAAATACGCCATTCAACTCCACGTTTATCCATATCAGCTATACGGTTAGCAGGCAAGTTCGTCACTTCAATTTCCAGTACATTCTCACCCGCACGCAGGTATTTGCCCACCTCGCAACGGTAGGGGACAGCCCATAATGTAGCTACTTCGACACCATTGATACGAACACGTGCACTCTCGCGGACATCTCCCAACGAAAGTATCCATCCAGAAGCATTCTCAGGTGCATCCAGCTTAAAGCTCTTAGTATAGCAAGCAGTACCCATTGTCGTACGCGCACCTTCAAAATCTAAATCAGTCCAAGAACCTAACGCAACCTCATCAGGTACATCACTTACCGTCGGCATACTCTGTACAAAACGGAATTTCCATTCACCATCCAAACGGATTTGATCCTGCATCGGAGTAGTATACGTCCATGCCTGTACTTGTACATCATCTTTCGTAAACGTTTTTAATATCAACGATTCACCCGACCGCATCTGCATAAATACTTCCGTTCTTCCACCCTTTTGACGCAGGCGAGCCTTTCCCGAAGTACCATCCATCGGATTATAAAAAATCGCCGACCGAGCCTCTACTGCTAAGGGTATCCAGGCTTCTGTATCCCTATCTGTCAAAGCAGCTATAAAATAATGATAACCTTCGGCATGGCTCCTGCGAATACAACTCAATCCATATTGAGTTTTCATCATCTCAGGAACAGCAGAGGTTTGCGCCAAAGTCTGTGCATAATCTTTGCCAAACAAGATATGTGCACCACCCGCTTGCTTCATAGATTGCATTTTTTTCCAAACGGCTTTAAAAGCGCTTCTACGACTCTCCCAATCCCCAAATCCAGGCACATCTTCAGGATACTGATCCAAAAAAACAATAGTAGCCCCCTCGTTAGCCAGCTGGCAAAGCTTTTCAAGCACATCTGCCGGCATCAGACGAACCCCAGGCACCACTAAAGCCTTGTATTTAGCGCCCCCCGAAGTTTCTAGCTTACCATCGCGGAAGCACAAGGTACGTACAAATGCATCTGATATATAATCCATGTCATAGCCGGCATCATTGATGCGATGTACTGCCTCGATAAATCGGGGAGCTCTTTCGGCCATTTTATGAATATCAAACATTAAAAGGCGTCCATTTTGTTCCTGCCACATGTCGTACACGGGCAAATATACTAAGAAATCGTTGTCCGGCTTGCCCATCTGCAAGAAACTTTGGCAACGAGTAATGTACTGAAAGAAAGCTGGTGCGTCACGCCAGATACTATTCGTCGGACTCATGTCGACCGTCGCATAGAATTTCCATCCCGGCCAGGCAGCATCGGCAGGAGAATAAGTAGTACCATGGAAATAAGCATGGTTGACACCCGAAACAAACATCAGGTCGATATCTGGCTTACACTGAGATAAGGAGGTACGAAAATGTTCCGTCAGCCACGTAAATGTTTCAGAAGAAGTATAAGGTTTTCCCGCAATATGTGCCGCCGAGGAAGCATATTTCAGCATGGATAGATCTGAGTCATTCGGACGAGTCAACGAGTCCTTACGCAGACCCTTAATACCAAAATCAGAAAGGCCGAATCCTTCACACTCAGGAATATCAACCGTCGCATACAGATCAATCAAGTTGCCAGGAGAACCATGTGCCTGGTTACGCGTCTTTGCTCCATGTCGATGAGCCCACTCCGTCCACTGGCGCGTAAAATTTTCCTGGAGCATTTCAGCCAATGTTTCACGATAGTCGGATACAATGCGGCGTGCCACATCCGTCCGCCCCTCCTCCGACAGGAACTCAGGCAGATATTCTTCCAATTTATACCCACGCCGCGACAAAAACTCGTCGAATAGTCCTTTCGTCCAATCAGCTCCATAAACTTCATAAGAATCATTAAAGAAGTTATGAGGGTAAGGAATATTCCCCTGCATGCCTCCAAAAGCCTTATCAAAACGGCCTAAATAACGTTCAACAGCCTCATGCGAAAAGTGATTCATCACATATCCTTCCCCGCCAGGAGCAGCCCGCTTCACCTTTTGGAATGTTTTACCACAAAATGCGGCAATCAGTCGCCAGTTTCCTTTTGGAGCCTTCCAGTCCAACTGGCCTTCGTGCACCTTATCGGTCAAATCCAAACATTTTCCATCCTCAGAAAAGGCCATCAGTCTCTCCAGTACTGCATAAGGTTTCTGTTTGCTATCCGTAGTCTCCACCTTCTGGTCCAGGCGCTCCCCTTTCTTCAACTGATATTCTTCGATAAGCAGACGACAGGCGGCATCCTCAATAGTCACTTCTGGTCCTCCAAACGGCCAACCTGTACCCGTATTCATATCCATCTGCATACCCAACCTAGCAGCTTCACTTTCTGCATGCCCCAACATTTCCATCCACTGAGGAGAAAGAAATGAAATATCACGTGCCTCGTTTCTTTTAACACCATAAATGGGAGTTATTTCCATTGTACCCATACCAGCGGCAGCATATTCTTCCAAATTGCGGGTAAGATTCGCCTTATCAACGGCGCTTCCCATCCACCACCAACGAGCGCCCGGCTTAGCCTCAACCGACATTTCCGGCCATGCGATATCTTGGGCGCTTAACAATCCGCATGCGCCCAAAGCCAGTACACAAGTCATCAATCGTTTATTCATAATATTCACAGGTTTTGTATTGGTAAATAAATCAGATTCATTTTTCCATATGACAAAAATACACAACTTTCTCCAAAACTCCTCTCTTTATTTTGGCTGTAATCTTATTGATTTTGCCACTTAGCAATGCCAAGTTATCTTTTAAAGTATATATATGAAGAATTAAGCCCTAAAAAAATGCTCATTTTTGCATATTCTTTCAAATATATTCTCTAATTTTGCACCCAGTTAGAATAAACATGCAAAAAGATGAAGAAGAAAGCCAATCGGTTAGACGCCATCAAGATGATTATTTCGAGTAAGGAAATCGGTTCGCAGGAAGAGCTGCTCCAAGCCCTGGGGCAGGAAGGATTCGAACTGACGCAAGCCACCCTTTCGCGCGACTTGAAGCAGCTAAAGGTAGCCAAAGCGGCCAATACAAATGGGAAATATGTATACGTACTCCCCAATGACATCATGTATAAGCGCCACAACCACCAAAGCGCAAGCGAAATGCTTATGTCTAGCGGCTTCGTGTCGTTGCAATTCTCGCATAACATTGCTGTCATCCGTACCCGCCCCGGCTATGCCAGCAGCATCGCTTACGATATTGATAACCGCGAATGCCCCCACATCCTCGGAACCATCGCCGGCGACGACACCATCATGCTAGTACTGGCCGAAGAAACCTCACATAACGACGTGCGCACTTTCCTCTCCGAAATCATACCGAATATTTAAACAAAACAATAAGATAGAAATGGATTCTAAACAAATTGATGTGATGGTGGCAGACGCCTCACATGAAGTTTATGTGGATACAATTCTCGACACCATAAGGGAAGCCGCCAAGAAACGCGGCACAGGAATTGCCGAGCGCACACACGAATATGTAGCCACCAAAATGAAAGAGGGGAAAGCCATCATCGCCCTCTGTGGCAATGAGTTTGCAGGCTTCACCTACATCGAAAGCTGGGGCAACAAGCAGTACGTAGCCACTTCCGGTCTGATAGTACACCCCAAATATCAGGGTATCGGACTGGCCAAGCGTATCAAACAGGCCTCCTTCCGCCTGGCACGCCTCCGCTGGCCGTGGGCCAAGATATTCAGCCTTACCAGCGGCGCGGCCGTCATGAAGATGAACACCGAACTGGGTTATGTACCCGTCACCTTCAACGAGCTGACCGACGACGAGGCTTTCTGGAAAGGATGTGAAGGTTGCATCAACCACGACATCCTGGTGGCCAAGAACCGCAAGTTCTGTATCTGCACGGCCATGCTCTATGACCCTGCCCTGCACGAGGAGGATAAAATCTAAGAAGAAATGAATAAATAAACACATATTGAACAATGGAAGCAAAGAAGAAAAAAGTAGTGGTCGCTTTCAGCGGCGGATTGGATACCTCGTTCACCGTGATGTATCTGGCCAAGGAGAAAGGTTATGAAGTATATGCAGCCTGTGCCAACACGGGCGGATTCAGCGCCGAGCAGCTGAAAACCAACGAAGAGAATGCCTACAAGCTGGGTGCCGTGAAGTATGTCACCCTCGACGTAACGCAGGAATACTACGAAAAGAGCCTGAAATACATGGTTTATGGCAACGTGTTGCGCAACGGTACCTACCCCATCTCCGTCAGCTCCGAACGTATCTTCCAGGCACTGGCCATCGCCCGCTACGCCAACGAGATAGGCGCCGATGCCATTGCCCACGGCTCTACGGGTGCCGGCAACGACCAGGTGCGCTTCGACATGACCTTCCTCGTCATGGCTCCGGGTGTGGAAATCATCACCCTGACCCGCGACATGGCCTTGAGCCGTCAGGAAGAAATCGACTACCTGAACAAGCACGGCTTTGCCGCCGACTTTGCCAAACTGAAATATTCCTATAACGTAGGTATCTGGGGCACGAGCATTTGCGGAGGCGAAATCCTCGACTCGGCACAGGGTCTACCAGAGAGTGCCTACCTGAAGCATTGCACCAAGGAAGGCTCCGAGCAGCTGCTCCTCACCTTCGAGAAGGGTGAACTGAAGGCCGTGAACGGCGAACGCTTCGACGACCCCATCAAGGCCATCCAGAAGGTTGAAGAAATCGGTGCGGCCTATGGCATCGGACGCGACATGCACGTGGGCGACACCATCATCGGCATCAAGGGCCGCGTGGGCTTCGAAGCCGCCGCCCCCATGCTGATTATCGGCGCCCACCGCTTCCTCGAGAAATACACCCTGAGCAAATGGCAGCAGTACTGGAAGGACCAGGTGGCCAACTGGTATGGCATGTTCCTCCACGAAAGCCAGTACCTGGAGCCCGTGATGCGCGACATCGAAGCCATGCTGACCGAGAGCCAGCGCAACGTGAACGGTACCGCCATCCTCGAACTCCGCCCGCTGGGCTTCCACACCGTAGGCGTGGAGAGCGCCGACGACCTGGTGAAGAACAAGTTCGGCGAATATGGCGAGATGCAGAAGGGCTGGACGGCCGAAGACGCCAAGGGCTTCATCAAAGTTTCGTCCACTCCGCTCCGTGCCTACTACGCCACGCACAAGGATGAACTGAACAACATCTGATTTTTCCGCCATGGAAGCAGAAAAGAAACTCAGACGCCCGCGCACCGGCCGCATGCTGGCCGGTGTATGCGCCGGCATCGCAAACTACTTTGCACTCGACCCCACCGTCATCCGCGTTGTCTACACGCTCGCGACCGTATTCACCGCCTTCTCGGGTGTCATCATCTACTTTCTGCTGATGCTGATTATCCCCGAAGAGGAAAACCGTTACTTTCAAGATTAAAACAGACAGATATTACATATTATGATTAAAGTAGGAATTATCGGCGGAGCCGGCTACACGGCAGGCGAACTCATCCGCCTGTTGCTGAACCATCCGGAGGCGGAAATCGTCTTCGTCAACAGCTCGAGCAACGCCGGCAACAAGATAACCGACGTGCACGAAGGTCTCTACGGCGAAACCGACCTGACCTTCACCGACCAGCTCCCGCTGGACGATATCGACGTGCTCTTCTTCTGCACCGCCCATGGCGACACGCGCAAGTTCCTGGAGAGCCACAACGTACCCGAAGACCTGAAAATCATCGACCTCTCGATGGACTACCGCCTCAAGAGCGACGACCACGACTTCATCTACGGCCTTCCCGAGCTGAACCGTCGCGCCACCTGCACGGCCAAGCACGTAGCCAACCCCGGCTGCTTTGCCACCTGCATCCAGCTGGGCCTGCTCCCCCTGGCCAAGAACCTAATGCTGAACGACGACATCATGGTGAACGCCATCACGGGCAGCACGGGCGCAGGCGTCAAGCCGGGTGCCACGAGCCACTTCAGCTGGCGCAACAACAACCTGAGTGTCTACAAGGCTTTCGAACACCAGCACGTGCCCGAAATCAAGCAGTCGCTCCGTCAGCTCCAGAACAGCTTCAACTCCGAAATCGACTTCATCCCCTATCGTGGTGACTTCGCCCGCGGCATCTTCGCCACCATTGTCGTAAAGACCAAGGTAGCTCTCGAGGAAATCCGCCGCATGTACGAAGAATACTATGCCAAGGATTCCTTCACGCACATCGTCGACAAGAACATCGACCTGAAGCAGGTAGTCAACACCAACAAGTGCCTCATCCACCTGGAGAAGCACGGCGACAAGCTGCTCATCATCTCGTGCATCGACAACCTGCTGAAGGGTGCCAGCGGCCAGGCCGTCCACAACATGAACCTGATGTTCAACCTCGAAGAGACGGTAGGACTGAGGCTGAAGCCGAGTGCGTTTTAATGAAGAATGAAGAACGAAGAATGAAGAATTCACGCAACAGGAAGGATTCGTTACTGCATGCCAAGAGTTACGCTTTTGCATTGAGGGTAATCGGCATGAACAGGTACTTGAGAGAGCAGGAACAAGAATTCGTGCTGAGTAAGCAAGTTCTTCGTTCGGGTACGGCCATCGGCGCACTGGTCCGTGAATCGGAGTTTGCCCAAAGCCAAGCCGACTTCATTAACAAACTGAGCGTAGCGTTGAAAGAAGCAAACGAGACGGATTATTGGCTCAATCTGCTTCACGATTCGCAATACATAAACGACAATTCGTTCGAAAGCATGGAAAACGATTGTGGCGAACTCATCGCCCTACTCATTTCCTCCATCCGAACAGTAAAAAATAACCAGAAAAAGAGTGAGGAATAAACTCTGAAATTCTTCATTCTTAATTCTTAATTCTTCATTTAAAATATGAACTTATTCGATGTATATCCTTTGTTCGACATCAACATCGTCAAAGGGAAAGGCTGCCACGTGTGGGACGAGAACGGTACGGAGTACCTCGACCTCTACGGCGGCCATGCCGTCATCTCCATCGGCCACGCCCATCCGCACTACGTGGAGATGATCAGCCACCAGGTAGCCACCCTGGGCTTCTACTCCAACTCCGTCATCAACAAGCTCCAACAGCAGGTGGCCGAACGCCTGGGCAAGGCCAGTGGCTACGAAGACTACTCGCTCTTCCTCATCAATAGCGGTGCCGAAGCCAACGAGAACGCCCTGAAGCTGGCCTCCTTCCACAACGGACGCACACGGGTGGTGTCCTTTGCCAAGGCCTTCCACGGCCGTACGTCGCTGGCCGTCGAAGTGACCAACAATCCCAAAATCATCGCCCCCATCAACGATTGCGGCCACGTCACCTACCTGCCGCTCAACGACACGGCCGCCATGCAGGCCGAGCTGGCCAAGGGTGATGTCTGCGCCGTCATCATCGAAGGCATCCAGGGCGTAGGCGGCATCCAGCTGCCCACCGACGAATTCATGCACGCCCTCCGTCAGGCCTGTACGGAGACGGGCACCGTGCTCATCCTCGACGAGATACAGAGCGGCTACGGACGTAGCGGCAAGTTCTTCTCCCACCAGCACCAGGGCATCCGTCCCGACATCATCACCGTAGCCAAGGGCATCGGCAACGGTTTCCCCATGGCCGGCGTCCTCATCAGCCCCATGTTCACACCCGTCTACGGCCAGCTGGGCACCACCTTCGGAGGCAACCACCTGGCCTGCTCCGCCGCCTTGGCCGTGCTTGACGTCATGGAGCAGGAACACCTGGTGGAGAATGCCGCCCGTGTAGGTACCTACCTGCTGGATGAACTGAAGAAATTGCCCCAAATCAAGGACGTACGCGGCCGCGGCCTGATGATCGGCCTCGAGTTCGACAAACCCATCAAAGACCTGCGCCTGCGCCTGCTCAAGGAGCAGCACGTCTTTACGGGCGTGAGCGGCACCAACGTCATCCGTCTCCTGCCGCCTCTCTGCCTGTCCATGGACGAGGCCAGCCTCTTCCTCGAGCGGTTCAAGAAAGTGCTAGGCTGATACCTTTTTATCCCTCTTCCCTTTCGGCGTGAATAGCATAAGCATCTTCGGACACTTATGTTTTCCACGCCGAAATCTTTTCATACCGGTCTAATTTTTCTGTCGACAACAAAAAGCAAGGTTCCCGTTGCATTTTTCTGGCAAGGTGTACAAATTTCTTTCCAAAACTTATTAACTTTGCCAGAAATCAATCTTTATCTAAAACAAACGCTTATGAGAACAGCCATCATCGGAGCAGGAAACATGGGCGGAGCCATCGCCCGCGGACTGGCAAAAGGCACCATTATCCCTGCCTCAGAGATTATCGTTTCGAACCCCACGCAAGACAAACTCGACGTTCTGAAAGCCGAAATTCCCGACATACAGGTAACCTCAAGCAACCGGAAGGCAGCAAAAGACGCCGATCTCATCATTCTGGCCGTAAAACCCTGGCTGGTAAACGATGTACTTAGCGAAATAAAGCCGAAAGCTCCACAAATGCTGATATCCATTGCCGCCGGCATCAACTTGGGCGAACTGTGGAACATGCTGAATTGTCAGCCACTTCCCCTTTTTCGTGTGATTCCCAACACCGGTATCAGCGAGATGCAAAGCATGACGCTCATTACCAGCGCCTACGCCACCTCTGAACAAGCCAAACAGGTACTGGATATTTTCAACGAAATGGGGCTTGCCATACTCCTACCCGAAGAGAAATTTGCCGCCGCCACGTCTATGACCTCCTGCGGCATTGCCTATGCACTGAAGTACATCCAGGCTGCCATGCAAGCCGGTGTGGAGCTTGGCATCCGTCCCACAGACGGCATGAAAATGGTAGCCCAGTCTCTCAAAGGTGCCGCTGAGCTCATCCTCAACAACGATACGCACCCTGCCCTCGAAATAGACAAAGTGTGTACCCCCGGCGGACTCACCATCAAAGGTATCAACAGCCTGGAGCACGACGGATTCACATCGGCCATTATCAATGCAATAAAAGCAAGTACCACTTAACCATTTATCATTCTAATCACTAAATAACAGTATGGACGAACAGATTAAACAAATAGCCGAGCGCCTGCGCGGATTGCGCGACGCCATGGAACTGACTCCCAACGACATTGCCAACGAATGCGGCATCGACAAGGACGAATACGAACGCGCCGAGTCGGGCGAACACGACATCTCCGTGAGCATGCTCCAGCAGATAGCACGCCACTACAACATTGCCCTCGACGCGCTGATGTTCGGCGAAGAACCCAAGATGAGCACCTACTTCCTGACGCGTGCCGGCAAGGGCATCAGCGTGGAGCGCACCAAGGCCTACAAGTACCAGTCGCTGGCTGCCGGATTCAAGGACCGCAAAGCCGACCCCTTCATTGTGACCGTAGAGCCCAACGACCGTCCCATGCACTACAACACGCATGCCGGACAGGAGTTCAACCTCGTCATCGAAGGCACCCTGCTCCTGAGCATCGGCGGCAAGGAACTCACCCTGACCCCGGGCGACAGCATCTACTTCAACTCCAGCCTGCCCCACGGCATGAAGGCCCTCGACGGCAAGACCGTGCGCTTCCTGGCAATCATCATGTAAAATTAGCACAACTATGATAGAAAGATTTCTCCAACAAACCACATTTACATCCCAACAGGACTTCATTGACCACCTGAAGATAAATGTACCCCAGAACTTCAACTTCGGCTACGACGTCGTGGACGCCTGGGCCGCCGAGCAACCCGACAAACCCGCCCTGCTCTGGACCAACGACAAGGGCGAGCACCGTCAGTTCAGCTTCGGCGACATGAAGCGCTATACCGACATGACGGCCAGCTACTTCCAGAGCCTCGGCATCGGCCGCGGCGACATGGTGATGCTCATCCTGAAACGCCGCTACGAGTTCTGGTTCAGCATCGTGGCCTTACACAAGCTGGGTGCCGTCGTCATCCCCGCCACCCACCTGTTGACGAAGAAGGACATCGTCTACCGTTGCAACGCCGCAGACATCAAGATGATAGTCTGCGCGGGCGAACCGGTCATCACCGACCATATCACCGCCGCCATGCCCGAGTCGCCCAGCGTGAAGCGCCTGGTCAGCGTAGGCCCCGAAGTGCCCGAAGGCTACGAAGACTTCCACAAGGGCATCGAGGCCGCCGCACCCTTCGTCAAGCCCGAACACCCCAATACGAACGACGACATCTCGCTGATGTACTTCACCAGCGGCACCACAGGCGAACCCAAGATGGTGGCCCACGACTTCACCTACCCGCTGGGACACATCGTCACGGGCTACATCTGGCACAACCTGAAACCCAACAGCCTCCACCTCACCATCGCCGACACTGGCTGGGGCAAGGCCGTGTGGGGCAAGCTCTACGGCCAGTGGATAGCCGGCGCCAACGTCTTCGTCTACGACCACGAGAAGTTCACCCCCGCCGACATCCTGCAAAAGATACAGGACTACCACGTCACCTCGCTCTGCGCGCCGCCCACCATCTTCCGCTTCCTCATCCACGAAGACCTCACCAAGTACGACCTGTCGCACCTCGAGTACTGCACCATCGCAGGCGAGGCACTGAACCCCGCCGTGTTCGACACCTTCAAGAAGCTCACGGGCATCCGTCTGATGGAAGGCTTCGGCCAAACCGAAACCACCCTGACCGTGGCCACCATGCCCTGGATGGAGCCGAAGCCCGGCAGCATGGGCCTACCCAACCCGCAATACGACGTGGACCTCATCGACTCCGAAGGCCGCTCCGTCGAGGCCGGCGAGCAGGGACAGATCGTCATCCGCACCGACAAGGGCAAGCCCCTCGGCCTGTTCAAGGAATACTACCGCGACCCCGAGCGCACCCGTGAAGCCTGGCACGACGGCATCTACTACACGGGCGACGTGGCGTGGAAAGACGAAGACGGCTACCTGTGGTTCGTGGGGCGTGCGGACGACGTCATCAAGAGTTCGGGCTACCGCATCGGCCCGTTCGAAGTGGAAAGTGCGCTGATGACCCATCCTGCCGTCGTAGAGTGTGCCATCACCGGCGTGCCCGACGAAATCCGCGGCCAGGTTGTCAAGGCCACCATTGTCCTCTCCAAGGCCTACAAGGACAAGGCCGGCGACGCCCTCATCAAGGAACTTCAGAACCACGTGAAGCGCGTCACCGCCCCCTACAAGTATCCGCGCGTCATCGAGTTTGTGGACGAGCTGCCCAAGACCATCAGCGGCAAGATACGCCGCGTGGAGATTCGCAAGAACGACGAAAGTCATGGGTAATTGAGTATTGAAAACAGATAACGGAGAATAAAGAATGGATAACGGCTCCGCCCGCAGGCCCCAATTACCCTTCTTTATTCTCCGTTTTCGTTTTTCCGATGATCACTTCACTGGTGATCCACACGCCTTCTTCCACGGTTTCTTTGCCCCAAAAAGCAGATCTATTTGAACTATTTCGTTCATTTATGCCTGATTTTGAATGCCAGCAATCGCGAAAAACACACGCTCATCAGTCAAAAAACAGCGTGCCTGACACAAAACACAAGGGATATGATACACAATATAAGAAACGCCAACCATCCTATTTTGCCATTTTTGGTAACTGTTGAACTGTTGACTGTTGAATGTTGAATGCAGACAAGCCGATGAAAAATCAGCGTTCAACAGTTCAACAATAAAAAAAACAAAAGACCTGTGACACTAGGAAACGCAATATTCCGCGCACTGAATAATAAAATAAAATACTAGTTTTCAGCTTAATACAAATCACCCACGCAATTCCAGACATACAATTTTTCAATCACTCTACTTTCTCAATTCAGCTAACTATTGAATGTTGACTGTTGAATGCAGACAGAGTGATGAAGATTCAACGTTCAACAGTTCAACAGTAAACAGTAACCCAAAATCAATTTGCGAGATACCGAAAATAAGTTATATTATATATAAATATATAATATATATAGTA
>ENA-OZAI01000302-OZAI01000302.1-human-gut-metagenome-genome-assembly--contig:-NODE-302-length-20825-cov-7.884593_pt1 | contig 20825 bp, 14 predicted proteins | sample MGYA00243299_ERZ653495 | MGnify/ENA primary metagenome ERZ653495 (study PRJEB26926, sample SAMN06164907) | human gut metagenome | biome: ENVO:00009003; feature: ENVO:2100002; material: ENVO:00002003... | reverse complement strand
ATTCTCCCTTTTTAATTATTTTCTAATAATTTAGTGATAATTGCAGCGCAATTTAACATATATTTTTGCATATTTGTTCCAAAATAACAAACTGATTTATCACCAAATCGATTAATTTACATTATTAAGTGTGAATTTAGCTGTTTCAATCTCCCGATTCTTTCGTTGAATTATCACTTTTAATGACAAATTGATTAATTTAGTGTGATTATTGTAATAATAGATAATCCATTCCACCGATTCAAAACACGAAAACGCAGATTATTCCACAATATTGTTTTTTGAAGATGTCGCATATCACCACGACATCTTCAGAAAACAAGAGCGTGTGAAAAAGAAGGGCCTTTAGTTACCTCACTTCGTTTTCACACGCTCTATTATATATTACAGGCTCTTAACTGCCTTAACTACATTGTCAACCGTGAAGCCGAACTTATCGAAAAGCTTGGATGCCGGTGCGCTGGCACCGAAACCGTGCATTGTTACATATGCACCATCAAGGCCTACATACCTGCCCCATCCGAAATCCGAAAGAGCTTCAACAGCAACTCTCTTACGGCATGCCTTAGGAAGAACCGATTCCTTGTATTCGTCACTCTGGCGCTCGAATATATCCATACTAGGCATACTTACAACTCTTACATCCATTCCCTCGTCTGCGAGAACCTTCTTGGCATCAACAGCAAGTGAAACTTCTGAACCTGAAGCCATGAGGATTACATCAGGAACAGCCTTTGATGAATCATCTATAACATATCCACCCTTAAGAGCATCCTTTGACGAACCTGCCATCTGCGGAAGATTCTGTCTTGAAAGAACAAGTGCTGTAGGAGTGTCCTTATTGGTCAGCGCATAGTACCATGCAGCTGCCGTCTCTGTAGCATCACATGGACGATATACCGCAAAGTCAGGCATTGCCCTGAACATGGCAAGCTGCTCGATAGGCTCATGTGTCGGGCCGTCCTCGCCGACACCGATGCTGTCATGAGTGAATACATATGTGAGCGGAAGCTTCATAAGTGCTGAAAGTCTTGCCATAGGCTTAGTGTAATCACTGAATACGAAGAAAGTGGATACAAAAGCCCTGAGACCGCCGTGAAGCATAAGTCCGTTGCCGATTGCAGCCATCGCAAGCTCTCTTACGCCGAAATGGAAGTTACAGCCTGAATAATCTGCCTTGGAGAAATCTCCTGCACCGTTCATATATGTCTTGGTGGAAGGTGCAAGATCTGCCGCACCGCCCACAAGGTTAGGAAGAACGGCCTTTGCCTTGTTAAGCACCTTACCGGATACGCTTCTTGTAGCCTCGGCTGCATCGCCGTGTGCCCAGAAATCCTCGGTATCAAGAACTTTGGCTGCTCTGTCTTCATCATGGTATTCATCCCAGAGTGTCTTCATCTCAGGGAATTTAGCACAATAATCCGCAAAAAGAGCGTTCCATTCAGCCTCTTTATCCGCTCCTGCCTTGGCAAGTCTGCTGTAATTGTCATATACATCATCCGGCACGAAGAACGGCTCCTTGGATGGCCAGCCGAGGTTGTCCTTGAGTGCCTCTATATTCTCAGCTCCGAGAGGCTCGCCGTGTGCGCTTGCCTTGCCCTGCTTAGCCGGGCATCCGAAACCAATCTGGGTCCTGACCGTGATAAGTGAAGGTCTTGTGGTATCTGCCTTGGCTTCCTCGATTGCCTTGCCTATCGCATCAGTATCGTTGCCATCCTCAACCGTGATGGTCTGGAAACCGAATGCTTCAAATCTCTTCTGTACGTTCTCCGTGAAAGCAATATCAGTGCTTCCTTCAATTGAAATCGCATTAGAATCATAAATTACAATGAGTTTGCCGAGTCCCATTGTTCCGGCAAGTGACATTGCCTCTGATGAAATACCCTCCATCATGCAGCCGTCTCCGCCGAGTACATATGTGTAATGGTCTACAACCGGATATCCTTCCTTGTTAAAAATCGAAGCGAGATGAGCCTCTGCTGCTGCCATACCGACAGCCATTCCCATTCCTGCGCCGAGCGGACCTGTAGTCGCCTCCACGCCTACCGTGTGGCCGTATTCAGGATGTCCCGGTGTAAGGGAACCGTCCTGTCTGAAGTTCATAAGGTCTTCCTTAGTCAGTCCGTATCCAAAAAGATGAAGCAATGAATACAGAAGTGTTGAACCGTGGCCTCCCGAAAGAATGAAACGGTCTCTGTCAGGCCATTTAGGATTGGCCGGATTATGTTTCATATGTCTGCCCCAGAGTTCATATCCGATAGCAGCACATCCGAGCGGAAGTCCCGGATGGCCTGAATTAGCCTTCTGTACGGCATCTGCCGCAAGAACTCTGATTGCATTAACTGACATCTTGTCAATCTGTGTACTCATAATTATATTCCTTTCATGTATCATATATTATCATAAATCAGATAAAACCGTTCAAGCAGCCGCTTCCCGGTAATCTGCCTATGTATTAACCGAATACTTTCTGATAATCTGCAACGAATTTCTCAATTCCCTGGTCTGTAAGCGGATGCTTTGTCATCTGTTCGATAACCGCATAAGGAATCGTTGCGATATCTGCACCTGCAAGCGCACAGTCCGTAACGTGGATCGGATTACGGATACTTGCAGCTATTATCTCTGTTGTGATGTCCGGGTAATTCATGAAAATATCTGAAATTGTCCTGATAAGATCAATGCCCGGTGTGGATATATCATCAAGTCTGCCAAGGAACGGTGATACATATGCAGCACCTGCTCTTGCTGCGAGAAGTGCCTGGTTGGCATTGAAAATAAGTGTTACGTTAACTTTGATTCCCTCTGATGCAAGAACCTTGGTCGCCTTAAGCCCCTCAATTGTCATAGGAATCTTAACTACCATGTTAGGGTGGATGGCTGCAATCTCACGGCCTTCCCTGATCATACCCTCTGCGTCCTGTGTCGTGGCCTTAACTTCACCGCTTATAGGACCGTCAACTATGGATGCTATCTCAGCGATAACCTCCTTGAAATCCCTGCCTTCCTTAGCGATAAGTGAAGGGTTCGTGGTTACACCACAAATAACGCCCATGTCATTGGCCTTCTTAATGTCCTCGACCTTAGCTGTGTCAATAAAAAACTTCATAATAAACTTGTACCTCCTGCTATGACGGAACGCCCCTCCTACAAGGCTTATCATCCGTCAGAATATATATCTGTATCACTGAAATTTTACAACAATTAAGTAAAAAAGGCAACCATTATATCCAGCCCTGACTACGCATAAGGAAAATCCAGCCTGTCAATGTAATTGATGATACAAGTGTCGCAAGCACGACCACACTTGCACTTAAAATTTCGTCGTTTTTCATATTGCGCGCCATTATGTAGCAGGTAACCGTTGTCGGCGAACCAAGCATGATGATTATGGCAACCAGCGCTTCATTCCTGAATCCGAGTGCGAGAGCCGCAGGAAGGAATATAAGCGGAAGGCCGATGAGTTTGATAAATGTGGCAGCACAGGTCGGACCGATTTTCGCAAGTGCCTGCTTTCCTTTGAAGCCTGCACCGACCACCAGGAGCGCAACCGGCGTTGCGGTCTGTGCAATGCTTGTCATTGTTTTTAACGGAATAGCCGGAATGGTTATGCCGGCTATTGAAAACGGAAGACCCAGAACAATGCCGATGATAATAGGGTTCGTTATGATGCCGCGCAAAGTTTTCTTTATGGCACCGCGGCCGCTCTCACGGTCTGATGCACCAAGTGTGAGAATTATGACCGAATATATGTTGTAAAGCGGCACAGCCGACACGATCATAAGCGGCCCCATACCGGAGCTGCCGTATATATTTTCGATAAAAGCAATGCCGAGTATCGCTGCGCTTCCCCGCGCTGCTGCCTGTGCAAAAGCACCGACAGAAGATTTGTCTTTTAAGAAAAGACGTGCGCCAAGCCACACTCCGGCAAACATAAGTGTTGTTGAAATCATGCAGAAGAGAACGAACTTTATGTCAAAATCCGAGTGGATATCTGCGGTCGCAATCTGCTTGAACAAAAGCACCGGAAGTGCAACTTTGAACACATATTTGTCCGCTATCTTTACGAACCCTTCCGTAAAAAATCCGACCCTCATAAGAATATATCCGAGTACGATCACCAGAAATACGGGAATCGTTGCATTAAGACTGAATATAAGACTGTCCATGTAAAACTCCTGGTAAAAATATTATGGGCAGGCCTATGGCCTGCCCACTGACATTTATATTATAACGTTTTGATAAATCTGTCAAATGCTTCTCTTCCGGCTTCATCCCTCTTAAACACGCCTGCGTATTCAAGAACCTTGGAGAATACTATTCCTATTTCCTTGCGGAGAATTTCATCGACATTGTTCTCGTCGATCACATCATAATTTCTGCTGAACTCATCGACCCAGTCGGCATGTTTCTCAATGCTCTCGTTGGAACGGATGTCCTTATGATTAATGATATAATCCTTAAGTGTCTCAATCTCGCTCTTAAGTCTTGACGGGAGTACCGCAAGACCCATAACCTCGATAAGTCCGATGTTCTCCTTCTTGATGTGATGAAGCTCGGCATGCGGATGATATACACCGAGAGGACATTCCTCCGTCGTGATGTTATTGCGGAGCGCAAGATCAAGTTCGTACATTCCGTCCTTGAATCTGGCAATCGGCGTGATCGTGTTGTGCGGCTCACCGTCGGTCTCGGCGTAAATGAATGCCGCCTCGTCCGTATATGCACGCCACTTGCCAAGGATGTGGTCCGCAAGATTGATTATTTTCTCCGTATCGGTGCTTCTTAATCTGATTACCGAAAGCGGCCATTTAACGATACCGGCTTTGACATCTTCGTATCCCGGAACCGTAAATTCATGCTCAACCGGTGCCTTTGCCATGGCAAATTCGTAATTTCCGCCCTGGAAATGGTCATGTGAGAGAATTGAACCGCCTACAATCGGAAGATCCGCATTGGAGCCGAGAAAATAATGAGGGAACAGCTTTACAAAATCAAAAAGCTTTACAAATGTATTGTGTTCTATTTTCATCGGGCTGTGCTCACCGTTGAACACTATGCAATGTTCATTATAATACACATACGGTGAATACTGGAATCCCCAGTCACTATTATTGATCTTTATCGGAATAATTCTGTGATTCTCTCTGGCCGGATGATTCACGCGGCCTGCATAACCTTCATTTTCCTTGCAGAGAAGGCACTTAGGATAACCGCTCTGCTTGGCAGTCTTGGCTGCAGCAATGGCCTTCGGGTCTTTCTCCGGCTTGCTCAGATTAATCGTGATGTCGATATCACCGTACTCGGTCGGAGTAACCCATTTGATGTCCTTACATACACGGTATCTTCTTATATAATCCGAATCCTGGCTTAACTTAAAATAGTAATCCGTAGCCTCCTTCGGAGAATTGGCATAATGAGCCTTGAATGTATCGATTACCGTCTTCGGACGCGGCATAAGGCAGTTCATCACCCTCGTGTCAAAAAGATCACGGTAAACTATGCTGTCCTCTATAATTCCCTTGGAAACCGCATAATCAAGAATTTCATTAAGTACCGGTTCCAGTTCCACATTCTTATATTCGACTCCGTCATCCTCGTAATCGTCAAGTTTCAGGCAGTCAAGAATAAGATTGGTTGTGTATATTTGCTCTTCCTGCGGCACAAGGCCTGTTTCAAGGCCGTATGTCACAAGTTTCTTAATCGCAGAATAAATCATCATATCCTCCTATTTGGCGTATCCGTTCGGATGTGTGCTGTGCCACTTCCATGCCGTCGCAATTATCTCTTCAAGGTCGGCATGCTCCGGCTTCCATCCGAGAATTGTCTTAGCCTTCTCGCTTGAAGCGATAAGCTGTGCAGGGTCGCCGGCACGACGTTCTGCCATGACAGCAGGAATCGGATGTCCCGTAACCTTACGGGCTGTCTCGATTACTTCGTTGACGGTAAATCCAACGCCGTTACCGAGGTTGAAAATATTACTGTCATTGCCCTTCATAAGGTAATCCACCGCGAGGATGTGCGCCTGCGCAAGGTCAGTAACATGAATGTAATCTCTGATACATGTTCCGTCCTTGGTCGGATAATCGTTACCGAAAATATTGATTGCCTCCCTCTGTCCGAGCGGAACCTGAAGGATGAGCGGAATAAGATGTGTCTCCGGCTTATGTGCCTCACCTATCTGGCCGCTTATATGCGCACCGCAGGCGTTAAAATATCTGAGTGAAACGTATTTGAGTCCGTGTGCACGGTCGGTCCATTTGAACATTTTCTCCATGGAAAGCTTGGTCTCGCCGTATGCGTTGGTCGGCTCTGTTCTGTCTGTCTCAAGGATCGGAACTCTCTCCGGCTCGCCGTATGTGGCTGCTGTTGATGAAAATACGATCTTGTTCAGTCCGTGCGCAACCATTGACTGAAGAAGCACCTTGGTTCCGTTGACGTTATTATCATAGTACTTGAGCGGATTGGTCATGCTCTCGCCTACAAGTGAGTTGGCTGCAAAGTGAATTACCGCATCGATTTTTTCTTTGTCAAGGACGCTGTCTACAAATGCCCTGTCCCTGATGTCGCCCTTGTAGAAACGTGCCTTTGGATGTACGGCTTCGATGTGTCCGGTCTCAAGATTATCGATTATTACAACATCTTCACCTTTCTCAATTAATGCATAAACTGTGTGTGAACCGATATATCCGGCTCCTCCGAGAACTAATACTGTCATTTTACGGTCTCCTTCCATAAATAAACTATATTGTACCTGCGCCATCTCCGACTTCTACTACATAAAAGTCTGCTGCGTATCCTATTGTATCTTTATATTCCTTACCGACATTTTCAATGAAAGCGTCGATGTTATCATTTTTAACAATGCTTACGGTGCATCCGCCAAATCCGGCACCGGTCATTCTTGAACCGATCACACCGTCCTGCTTAAGCGCCGAAGCAACAAGTGTATCAAGTTCCTTACCTGTAACTTCGTAATCATCCCTGAGTGAATCGTGGGATGCAATCATAAGCTTTCCGAACTCCTCAATATCGCCTGCCTTAAGTGCCGCAACCGCTTTGATTGTTCTCTGGTTCTCATATACGGCATGTTTGGCTCTTCTCTGTCTTACCTCTGACTTGATGGCTGATTTGTACTGTTCAAACTGTGCCTCATCAAGTTCACCAAGGCTTTTTATGTCAACCACGGTCTGCAATTCGGCAAGTGCCTCCTCACATTCCGCGCGTCTTTCGTTATATTTGGAATCGCCGAGTCCACGTTTCTTATTGCTGCATGCTATGACAATCTTGGCATCCTTAAGGACAATCGGTGCATACTCGTACGAAAGATCCGCCGTGTCAAGGAAAATAGCATGATCCTTCTTACCCATAGCGATTGCAAACTGATCCATAATTCCACAGTTGACTTTATTGAAATTATTCTCGGAATACTGTCCGATAAGAGCGATGTCAATCATGCTCACATCAAATCCATACATATCACGGAGAAGTACTCCCGTTCCAACCTCTACGGATGCGGATGATGAAAGTCCGGATCCGTTCGGAATATTTCCACAGAGAAGAATATCAAAACCGTTGGTAATCTTATATCCCTTCTCGCCGAATGCCCACATAACGCCCATAGGATAGTTTGTCCAGTCAGCTTCCTTGCTCCATACCAGGTTATCAAGGCTGCTCTCGATTATTCCAAGACTTTCAAAATTAGTTGAGTAAAATCTCAGAACCCTGTCTTCTCTTTGTCTTGCTATAAAATATGTTCCAATCGTGAGTGCGCAGGGAAAAACATGTCCTCCGTTATAATCCGTATGCTCACCTATAAGATTAACACGACCCGGTGCAAAATATGAACGGATGTCTCCGCCGTCGCCGAATTTCTCTTTAAATGTGGCAATAAGTTTCTCTTTCATCTGTAATCTCCTTCCAAATAATTTATATATATCTTTACCTGTACCTTATATCGTGATTATAGCACTGCGCAATCGCTTGCGCAATAGATATTTACTGACTTTTTTATTTTTTTATGATAAGCATTTTCTGCCTGTCATAATCCATACCGGCTCTTCACCGTCTCAAAATCATTGTTAAAAACATATGCGTTCATCCCTGATTCAACCGCTCCTCGCACATTGTCAGCTCTGTCATCTATAAAAAGACATTCATCCGCATTAAGCCCGTACCGTTCCAGCAGAATCCTGTAAATTCCGGCATCCGGTTTAACAATGTGTTCGTCGGACGAAACCACGATTCCATCAAACCACTCAAGCGGAAAATACTTTGGAAAATATTCATAAAAGAGACTGCACGCATTCGACAGCACATACATGCCATAACCGCGTGTCTTGATTTCCCGGCAGAAATCCACAGCGCCTTCCACAGGAACCATGCATATGTCCCAATTTTCAACGCATTCTCTGAGGGCGGGATGAAGTCTTGAAGGTACCCTTTGGCTTACTCCGTCAAAGCGCTCCGAATTCTTAATTATTCCGAGGTCACCCTGTACCCATTCCGGACCGCCGAAAAGTTCTTTTCTTATAATCTGCCTGTCTTCTTCGTTATCCAGCGTCTTTTCAAGTATAACTTCCGGATTATAGTCAAGAAGCACATTCCCCATGTCTAATATGATATTTCGAATCATGGATCAATTCTCCCTAATGTGTATTTCTTTTTACAGTATATCACAGCTGCAATCCATAAACAATTTACAAAATACATATCTTTTACGGTTTGATTTTTATCTATGGATATGTTACTCTCTAAATAAATGAGCAAGCGATTGCGCACATATGATTTTTACTGTATGGAGGATTTTATTTTTTATGGAGAGAAAGATTCTTTTTCCGCAGATTGACGGAATTATGCATGGCGGCGACTACAACCCGGAACAGTGGCTTGACCGTCCCGACATTCTTGAGGAGGACATCCGCCTTATGAAAAAGGCCGGCATGAACTGCGCCACACTCGGCGTTTTCTCGTGGTCGGTATATGAGCCGCGCGAGGGTGAATTTCACTTCAAATGGCTTACCGACATCATGGATAAACTTTATGCCAACGGCATTTACACGATTCTTGCAACCCCATCCGGAGCAAGGCCTGCATGGCTTGACATGAAATATCCCGAAGCCATGCGTGTTGACTCCCGTGGCATGCGCGCTCATCACGGCGTGCGCCATAATCACTGCATGAGTTCGCCGATTTTCCGTGAAAAGGTGCGCACGATTGACACTGAGTTAATCAAAGCAGCCTCAGCACATCCGGGGCTTATCATGTGGCATATTTCCAACGAATTCGGCGGCGAGTGCTACTGTCCTCTCTGCGTTAAGCGTTTTCAGTCCTATCTTGCCGACAAATTTGACAACGACATAGAGAAACTCAATTCTGCCTGGTGGACCACTTTCTGGAGCCACCGTTATAACAGTTTTGACCAGATTGAACCTCCTTTCGAGGGCGGTGAATACAGCATCATGGGGCTCAACCTTGAATGGAAGCGTTTTACCACATGGAATACAACTGACTTTATGAAGTCCGAAATTGCGCTTCTGAAGACTGCCACCCCGCAGATTCCGGTTACCACTAATTTCATGCAAACGTATGAGGGGCTTGATTACCGCGTTATGGCGCGTGAACTGGACGTTATAAGCTGGGATTCCTATCCTTTCCTGCACAATGATTACGAGAGTCTCGCCGATACCATGACGGAAAATTCATTCGAGCATGCCATCATGCGTTCCATGAAAAAAAACAGTCCATTCATGCTTATGGAGAGTGCTCCTGGACTTGTAAACTGGCACAATTATAACAAATTAAAGCGTCCCGGAATACACAGGCTTTTTTCCATGCAGGCCGTTGCCTGCGGTTCCGACACCGTACAATATTTCCAGTGGCGCAAAGGCCGCGGTTCCTATGAGCAGTACCACGGTGCCGTCATCGACCACCTGGGCCGTTCTGACACACGCATTTTCAAGGATGTTGCAGAACTTGGTGCTCTTCTTAGTTCGCTCGGTGAACTCCGCGGCTCGGTTATCAAATCCCGTGCTGCCGTTATTTTTGACTGGAACTGCTGGTGGGCCGTCAACAACATGATGGGGCTTGCGCAGTCCACCAAAAAATACCCGGAAACCGTCTTCCGCGCTTACCGTGCGCTTCTGGCTCTCGGCATTGATGTTGATGTAATTTCTCCGGACGATGATTTCACCGGCTACAGCCTTATAGTCGCTCCGATGTTATATATGATAGATGAAAAAAATGCCCGCAGGCTTGCCGATTTCGTACAGTCCGGCAATACCCTTGCCGCAACTTACCTTACCGGCTATGTGGATGACAATACTTTATGTTATCTCGGCGGTTTCCCGGGTTCCGTTCTTAAAGAGGTCTTCGGCATTGTCGCAGAAGAAATCGACACGCTTTACCCGTCAGACTGCAATCATATCGACATCGCAGGCGGCGCCGTTGTCCGTGATTACGCTGAAATCCTGCGCACTGACCTCACAAACTCTGCCGGACTCGAAATCCTCGGACGTTACACCGATGATTTCTACGCCGGCACACCTGCCGTCACGCTCAACAAATACGGCCGCGGCAGGGCTTGCTACATCGGTGCCCGCATTGATGACGCATCTTTCGGCCGGATCATGGAACTCCTTCTTACCGAAGCCGGAATCAGCTATAACAGACTTCCTGGCGGCATTGAATATCATGAGAGAGAATATGAAGGTACACGCTTTGCCTTTTACCTGAATTACAACGAATCCGCAGTTACCGTGAACGGTGTAAACGGACATGATTTGATATCAAATGAAGAAATTAATGGGGATATGGTAATTGAAAGACTTGGGGTAAAAATAGTGAAGTGCACCCCGGCATAACCCCTCTGGCGGCACGCTCTCGCTTGGCTGCACGCATTTACACCCCGGCATAAGCCCCCTGGCGGCACGCTCTCGCTTGGCTGCACGCGCAACGGATGCTAAAATCTGCCTTTGGCAGATTAAGCACCGGCGTGTGCAGACAGCCGCAGTGGGTTTATGTCGGGGTGTTTATGTACTCATTGGCTGGGTGCAGCCGGTTCTACGGCATACTCTTTCCAGCGGTTTATGCTCCGGCGTGGGCAGACAGCCGCAGTGGGTTTATGTCGGGGTGTTTATGTATTCATTGGCTGGGTGCAGCTTTGTCCTTCCAGCGGATTATGCTCCGGCGTGTGCAGACAGCTGCAGTGGGTTTATGGCGGGGTGTTTATGTATTCATTGGCCGGGTGGCAGCTTTGGCCTTCCAGCGGTTTATGCTCCGGCGTGTGCAGACAGCCGCAGTGGGTTTATGTCGGGGTGTTTATGTATTCATTGGCCGGGTGGAAGCCGGTTCTATGATCGGAAATATGTCATATAATTCACGCGGAGATGCCCTTACGACTGTTTATGGATTTCTCCGCGGGTTGCTTATGTATCTTCAACCGGAATATAACTGCATCTCAAGAGAAACTGTATCTTATACTTCGCGCGGCACTATCCCTCACATAGTCACGAACTACCATCGCGCGTATATACAACGCCGGACTGAACACTTCCGCGGCTGTTTGCAGACGCCGGTGCTTAATCCGCCAAAGGCGGATTTTAGCATCCGCTGCGCCTGCAACCAAACGAGAGTGTGCCGACGGAAGGGTTATGGCCGGCGGATTCCGGCGGCTTTCCTATTTCCGTTCAAACACCGGTATAATGTCGAGTGGTGCGTCGCAGGTTATCGTGTCAGAGCCTTCGTAGATTCTGTGGTCGTGGATGTTCTCCCACTTGCCGGCCGGAAGATATACTTTTCGCTCGTTCATTCCGGCTTCGAGAATCGGAGCTACAAGGTATTTGTCACCGAACATGTACTGGTCGGTAACTTCCCAGCACTTAGCATCGTCAGGGAACTCATAGAACATTGTACGCATGAGCGGTGAACCGTCCTCATGAGCTTCCTTCATGAGTTTCTCGATATAAGGCTTGAGGGACCACCTGAGTTTGAGGTAATCAAGCATGATTTTCATGTTGTCCTCGCCATAACTCCAAAGTTCGTTTGGCTGGCCTGTGTAGAGATAACCACCGCCAAAATCCTTATCTGAAAGCGGCGGAATGTTGTGTGGTCCACGGTCTCCATGCATGCGGAGTATTGGGGTGAATACTGCAAATTCATACCATCTTATAAGAAGCTCCCTGAATATCGGGTCGGCGACATCATCTGTCATGAAACCACCGATATCGGTTGTCCACCAAGGAATTCCGGCAAGACCCATGTTGAGGCCAGCTGCGAGCTGATCCTGCAGGGATTCAAATGTGCTAGGAACATCACCGGACCAGATGAGCGTTGAATATTTCTGGGAACCGACCCAGCCGCATCTTACGAGGTGGAGCATGTTGTCAGCATTGCCCTCTGCGGCTATGCCGTCCGAAAATGCTTTGGCATAAAGCTTTGGATAAATGTTGGAGACCTCAAGAGCTGTTCCCATGTGGTATCTGTAATTATCATAATCGTATACGGCAAGGTCAGGCTCCGCATTGTCAAGCCAGAACATGTCGATACCGTAGTCGTAGTAGTTTTTCTTGCATTTTTCCCAGATAAATTCTCTGGCTTCAGGATTGGTCACATCGATTATGAGGCAGTCGCCCTGAAAATCATATGACTCGATTGTTCCGCGCTCGGTTGTCATAAGAAGTCCGCGCTCGTACATTTCCTCAAAATTCTCACTCTTGCGGTCAACCGAAGGCCATACGGATACGACAACCTTTGTTCCCATTGAATGAAGTTCATCAACCATAGCCTTTGGATCCGGCCAGTACTCAGGGTCGAAATGCCAGTCGCCCTGTCTTGTCCAATGGAAAAAGTCGATGACGATTACGTCAAGCGGTATTCCGAGTTCCTTGTATTTGCGGGCAACCGAAAGAACCTCGTCCTGGGTCCTGTAACGGAGTTTGCACTGCCAGAGACCGAGAACGTCGTTTCGCATTATAGGAGCGCGTCCTGTAACTGCCGTATAATTCTCAATGATTCCGCGCGGTGCGTCTGCTACTGTGATCCAGTAATCGATTTCCTTGGAAGCCTGTGCAACCCACTCGGTATAATTTTTACCGAAAGAAGCACTTCCGACACCCGGATTGTTCCAGAGGAAACCATAACCGAGACTTGACACGGTAAAAGGAATGGAAATCTGTGAATTTCTCTGTGCAAGTTCAAGCACACATCCCTTGAGTTCAAGGTACGGCTGCTGATACTGGCCCATTCCGTAAAGTTTCTCGCCGTCGTTGCTCTCAAATCTCATCGTGAGCGAATAATCTCCGCCGATTATCGGCTTGTAATTGCGGGCAATCAGTTTGAGGCATCTGCTCTCATTGCTGATGGTACCGTAATAACTTCTGTAATATTCCCTGAGGATAAGCTTGCCATCTCTGTAAAAAGAAAGAATGCCGACCTCATTCACATCCGCTCTTATGCGGCCGTTTGTGATGCTCGCCGTTCTGCCGTCGATTGTAATCTTAACCGCGTCCGAACAATCCTCCTTCTCCTCGGTAAGTGCCCAGTCATTGCCGGTAAATGCGGCATTTTTGGTGCTGCGTACACGAAGTGAACCCTTTCCCCATGCTTCAATACGGATTTTCTCCGTCTGGTGAGTAAAAAATAATACGTTTTTCTCCTGTTTAAAAATCATAACCTGTCCCTTTCCGCAATATCTGCTTGATATCTTTATATAGTGACATTATAATGACTTTATAGTTATAATTCTATATCTTTTTTGCCTATTACTAACACTATTTTGATATTATATGTAGGAGGAAGCATGAACTTGCACGATTCTCTTCTCAAAGAAAAAGAGCCCCACGGAAATGTACTGTTTCCACTTAGGGTTCACGATATAATTACCAATCCCGGTATTTCCGAGCGTGTCGGCTGGCATTGGCACAGTGAATTTGAATTTCTGGTCGTCACAAGTGGAGAGGCGGATTTTGGCATCAATGAACGCTCCATAAAAGTCCGTGAAGGCGACATTCTTTTTATAAGACCTGATGTATTGCATTTTATGAGTGCCGAGGGTGGAACGGCGGTTGATTTCTATGCGGTTGACTTTCTTCCTGACCTGTTTGGTGGGTATCCCGCGGATGACATCCACCGTAAATATGTTACGCCGGTAGCTGGTGGGGAAATTATTTTTCCCGAACTGTTGGACGACTCGGAAGCATGGCATAAGGACATCGCCGACAGGCTGACGGAAATACGACTTTTATATGAGGAACACCGTCCCGGCTTTGAACTTCTTATAAAATCCGATATCTGCGCTGTGTGGTATATGATGTTTGAACATGCCGAGCACGCAGTTTCACAGGCGGACACTTCATCCGACCACCGCATGGTGCGTATCAAATCAATGCTGTCATGGCTTCAGATGAACTACCGCGAAAATATTACCATTGAGCAGATGGCTGATGTCTTTCATATAAGTGAGGGGCAGTTATGTCGTTTTTTCAAATCGATGACCCGTATGTCGGTAATCAGTTATCTGAATTTCTACCGTATAAGCCGTTCCATAGAAATGCTTGAGAAAACCGATTTGCCGGTAAGCCGTATTGCACTTGATTCAGGTTATGATAATATCAGTTATTACAATAAGGTTTTTAAAGAACACATGCACATGACCCCCGGAGAATTCCGCAACCTGTCCAAGGACGGCAGTTCGCACCCGGAAGTCATTACGGTATAAAAACAGCGGGATGCCTGTGCATCCCGCCGATTAAGTCAATTTATCTTGTTATTACTTTCACCGAACTCCAGTCGCCCATCGTACTGCCACTGTATGCTCTCACTGTATATGTATATGTCGTTCCTGCTTTAGCGGTCCTGTCCGTATAACTTACGGTTGAACCGCTCTTGATATCTGCGATTCTTCCCCAGCTTCCGGATCCGCTCTTGCGGTATACTATGTATCCTGTAGCTCCGGTTACTCCAGTCCATCTGACATTGATTCCTCCGCTTACTTTAGATGCCGATGTGAGTTTAGGATCTGACAGTCTCTTGACCGATTTCGCGCTGTGCCAGTCTCCCATCGTGCTTCCGTTGTATGCTCTGACTGTATATGTGTATGTTGTTCCGCTTGCCGCTGTCGTATCTGTATAACTTACGGTTGAACCGTTCTTGATGTCTGCGATGCGCGCCCAGCCTTTGCCTGCTCCCTTGCGGTATACTATATAGCCTGTGGCTCCGGTTACCCTGCTCCATTTAACCTGCACTCCGTAGGTTATGTTGGATGCTCCAGAAACTGTCGTGTCGGAAAGTCTCATCAGTGACTTCGCGCTGTGCCAGTCTCCCATCGTGCTTCCGTTGTATGCTCTGACTGTATATGTGTATGTTGTTCCGCTTGCCGCTGTCGTATCTGTATAACTTACGGTTGAACCGTTCTTGATGTCTGCGATGCGCGCCCAGCCTTTGCCTGCTCCCTTGCGGTATACTATATAGCCTGTGGCTCCGGTTACCTGACTCCATTTAACCTGCACTCCGGAGGTTATGTTGGATGCTCCGGTTACTGTGGTATCTGAAATTCTCATAAGCGACTTTGTGCTGTTCCAGTCACTCATCGTGTCTTTGTTATATGCTCTGACAGTATATGTATATGTCGTTCCGCTTGCCGCTGTCGTATCTGTATAATTTACTGTTGAGCCATCCTTAATATCCGCAATGCGCGCCCAGCCTTTGCCTGCTCCCTTATGGTATACTATGTATCCGGTTGCTCCGGTTACCTTACTCCATTTAACCTGCACTCCGGAGGTTATGTTGGATGCTCCGGTTACTGCCGGCTCTGCAAGATACATCACTCCGACTTCCGGACACTTATCTTCCGTTCTGCTTCCTGAATAAACTGCCACAGCATAATAATACTTTATTCCTGCGCTTATCGTATCGGAATATGTGTTTCCGGATGTTCTGCCTATCTCAGTATAACTTTTGCTTTCTTCTGTTCTTCTGTAGATCACATATCCTTCTGCTCCGGTTACTCCTCCGGTCCAGCTTAACTGTACTTTACTGCCGTTGGCATCTGCCTTAAGATTACTTACGGATATCTGAGTCTTCTTAAGTGACACAGCTGTTGAAAATGCACTCGCGCCTGCTGCATTGTATGCTTTTATCCTGTATGAATATTCTGTATTATTTTTGACACTGGTATCAACATAGCTTGTTGATGTGACTGTTGTTATTTTACTGTACTTGCCATCTGTTCCCGCTCTGTATATCTCATATCCCGTTGCGCCTTTTACAGCGTTCCATTTGAGCGTGAGTGATGCTATTGTGTTTGATACTGACAGTCCGGACGGTGTGGCAAGATACATTACTCCGACTTCCGGACACTTACCTTCCGTCCTGCTTCCCGAATAAACTGCCACAGTATAATAATACTTTATTCCTGCGCTTATCGTATCGGAATATGTGTTTCCGGATGTTCTGCCTATCTCAGTATAACTTTTGCTTTCTTCTGTTCTTCTGTAGATCACATATCCTTCTGCTCCGGTTACTCCTCCGGTCCAGCTTAACTGTACTTTACTGCCGTTGGCATCTGCCTTAAGATTACTTACGGATATCTGAGTCTTCTTAAGTGACACAGCTGTTGAAAATGCACTCGCGCCTGCTGCATTGTATGCTTTTATTTTGTATGAATATTGTGTATTATTTTTGACATTGGTATCAACATAGCTTGTTGATGTAACTGTCGTTATTTTACTGTACTTTCCATCTGTTCCTGCTCTGTATATCTCATATCCCGTTGCGTCTGTTACAGCGTTCCATTTGAGCGTGAGTGATGCTATTGTATTTGATACTGACAGTCCGGACGGTGCGGATGGCTTCTGTATCTGCACATCATCCGTATATGCCTTGATTCGAACATTGGCTCCCATGCTCTCGACCATGTCACGCCATCCATAATTATAATAGAAGCTCTGTCCCTTCTCTCCGCCGCAATACCATGATGCCGCATTACCAAGATTATACTTGCTTTCCATTACATAGTATGCGCCTGATTTGCCATCCATGGACTCCAGTTTAATGACTACGGAAAATGTTTTTCCCTTGGTCAGCGTTAAAGGATTATCCATCTTAATTGTATGGAATCCCTGATATGTGAAGCTTCCTGTCTGTGTTCTTACAAGTGTTCCGCTTTCCGGATTGGATGAATTCGCAATGTCTGTATATATGTTAACGGTATAATTAATATTCGGATTCTGTGTCTCCACACCTACCGCCTTAAGCGATTGTGTTCCCGTTGCCGTAAATATATTGGCAATTGTGGAAGATGTTCCTGTGCCGATCCAGCCATATTGAGAATATGCCGATAAATCATATTGATAATTATGATCATAAAAATCATCATCACTGCTTCCGGTATCACTTACACAATCGAGTGCATATACCCTGTCATAAATAGACGGCTCGTCATATGACATCCAGAAATAGCCGAAATGACTGTATTCGTCACTTCCCCAGCTGTTCCTTACAAGCCAGGCTCCCTTGTTGGAAGAATTAGTTACCTTATCATCATCCCATCCGACAACACTTATTGCATGGTTAGTATTATCAGATACTGTTGAATAGTAGGAATTGGTCGAATAATCATAATACTGATTATCATCATAATATGACATTCCAACACCGCCGTATTCTTTAATAAGCTGCTTAATGTATTTTCTGTCAGCTTTATTTACTATATAGAAATTCCTAAGATGTGCGCTGTCGTTCATCGCTATATCATTCGATAAACCGCTTTCAAGTGTAGCCGCTGCCCCACTGTAAGGAGCAGTCTTCTCATCTGCCACGCCTACCCAGTTGGCATATGCATGATATATGAATGACGAATCGCCACCCATGGAAAGGTAATTATAGCTGGCTGTCGGCAGATATTTCACACCGTCTTTACCATCCGCGGATGTATAATGATACGCAAAATAAACCGAATGAAGTTCACTCAGATCAAGAAGCGTACCATCGTTATTCAATACACTGAGTTCCGCAAGCGATGTCGGTGCAAATCCCCAGCATGTACCGTAAGGGCTCTGATTCCTTATTGACGGATATGAATCCGTAAGAATCCCTGACGGAATATAGGCACTTTCAAGTGCCGCTGCCTGCACGATATTATTATCATCTGCGACATCATAAATCCTGTCTACCGGTCTGTCATCCGCAATAAAAGCTGTACGCGGATATTCCGGTGTCTCATAAGCATTATATATGGTATCATCTGCAATACCACTGTCCGTATTCCCGGCAAGTACTACGACTCCTGAAGGAATCATCATTACTCCTGCAAGAAGAACTGCCAGGGCACTTCTAAACCATTTTCTCATAGTTTCCTCTTTCCCTCCCCAGGTGTTATAATTATACTACACATTCCGGGGGTCCGCAAGAAATATGTACATCAAAAGAGACTGCATCATTCCGACACAGTCTCTCTATATAAAATATACTTACGGATTTACTTGTTTATTTCAAACTTAAATGCCGAGTCGCTCCATACATTATCTGTAAAACTTATTTCCATGTTTTTCCAGTCTTTCGGAACCTCGTATCCGATTATACCACTCATTTTCTTGCCTGCTGCCACTGTTCCGTCAAGAGTGCCGACACCGTCTTTGACTGACTCGGCTGATATTGATGTACTCACCGAATAATCATCAACATACGCCTCGAAACTGGCAATGCTGCTCACCGAAATTTCAGAATCCGAATTATTGGCGATTTCAAATGTCACGATGACAAACACATTTCCGTCATCAGGTGTCAGAAATTCAGTGCCGTTGCTTTCCTCATAATCCTTAAGCGTCACCTGCACTCCGTTCATTTCTGCTATCTCGCCCTTAGTGAAAACATCTTTCTCTTCACTGTCACTGCTGCCGGCCGAAGCGCTTTTGTCATCGCCCACTTTCTTTGGTTTGGAATCGCTTCCCGCATTGGCTGCTATAATAATCACAACAATAAGTGCGACGATACCAAGTGCAATAAACCCGCCTATATGCTTCTGTTTCTTACGGCATACCGGACATACCTTTGCATTCTTCGGGATCTCCGTTTTGCAGTATTTGCAGATTTTGGTTTCCTTCTTAACTTCCTGTTCCATATCCTTTTCCTCCGTGTTATGTTTTGATTACATAATACACGTCCGGAACCGGTATTTGGTATGCAGCCTGCATACATTTTATCAGATAAATATATCTATAAAAGATGATACCGCCGTTGCAGCCAGAATAAGCAGAAATTCAAGTATAATATATCCTGCAATCCTGACAAAAAGATACCTGCTTTTCACAATAGGCATCCTGTCCCTGATACCGCAATAATTACAAACAATAAATATCATAACCATCTGTGATATCCACAACGTGATGCGGCCGGTTATCTGTTCGCGCATTGGTGCCGGTCCGTCCGGAGTGTTATATACTACAGCGCAGCATACTGCCGTTATTCCCGCGTATCCCAACAGCGCTATTATCATTTTCCACGGTTTCAGGGTCCTAAAGCCCGGCGGCAGGAATTTTCTTCTGCATTCGGGATGAACAATATCCTGCCGGGTAATCTGCGCCTTAAGCTCCGAAACATTAGCATAACGTTCATCCGGCTTAAGCCTGGTACATCTGCTTATTATATCTCCCACCCTGCCTGACGGCATCCCATCCGCGGGCATCTTTCCTGTTATCATATAATTGAGCAGCACTCCCAATGCATAAATATCCGTCCGCCAGTCCGTCTGGCCGAAGCCAAACTGTTCCGGTGCTGCATATCCTTCGGTTCCAAGAAGTGTTGTGTCTTTATTAAGTCCCGGTCTGTAAATCCTCGCTATGTCAAAATCAACAATTACCACTCTTTTGGATTCCTCAATCATTATATTCGCCGCTTTCAGGTCCCTGCAGATAAGAGGATTCTGTGACTCGTGAAGCGGTTTCAATATATCGCAAAGTTCTGCAATAATCTCAAGCGCACGTTCCTGCGTAAAAAGGCCATCCGCAGCCACTATCTCTTCTATCGTCCGGCCATTTATGTATTCCTCCACGATAACAAGGCTGTCCCCGTCTTCTATGCATTCATATATATGCGGTATTCCCGGAATGGACATTGACCTTAGATATTCATACACCGCAATCCGGTCGATTGCAGTACGTTTTTGCACGCAGATCATGCCCGTTGCTTCATTTCTCACCAGATGAACACTTGCGTTTCCCGCAAGTATATCAAGGTCCTTGTATTGTGACAGTCTGTATTCGTCCGACAGTTTCATCTTTGCCCCTTGCTTTTAGATAATTAAAATTGTATTATTTTTACATTATAACACATAAAGGATTACATATGAACCAGAAAACAACCGACGAATTAATGAAAATACTCTCCGGTATTACAAACAAAACGGATCTTGGCAATTATACGGACACACTTTCCAAAGACGATGTTCCTGATTTTGCCGGATATATTAACGATATAATCAATGATAACAGTCTTCAGACAGCCGATGTTATAAGGGAATCCCTCATCCAACGGAATTACGGTTACCAGATCCTTAACGGAACGCGCAAGCCATCCCGTGATAAGGTAATTGCGATATGTACGGCAATTAAGCTTGATTCCGCCCGCACCGACCGTGCGCTTGCGGCCGCCGGATATGGAAGACTGTATTCCAAAAGCCGTCGTGACAGCATTATTATTTTCGCATTGAACAAACAGCTCACCGTCATGGAACTCAATGAACTTCTGTGCGATATGGGTGAGAATATATTGGATTAATCGAGTAGGAGGGAAATTTAAATAAATTTCCCGACCTCTCACACCACCGTGCG